>Ga0247610_10008947_pt1 | contig 10127 bp, 11 predicted proteins | sample 174DNAGHGhighgp2_FD_193483 | JGI IMG/M metagenome (GOLD analysis project Ga0247610, IMG submission 193483) | Sheep rumen microbial communities from Palmerston North, Manawatu-Wanganui, New Zealand - 1742 DNA GHGhigh gp2 | ecosystem: Host-associated > Mammals > Digestive system > Stomach > Rumen... | reverse complement strand
GAGGCAGGCTAACGAACAGGAGTTACAGGAAAAGGGTGTAGACCCTTCGATCATTGATAGGATGATCGCGGCTAATCCCACAGTAATGCAGGCACAGCAAGTCATTGAACATGCTCAACAGGCAGAAGCCAAGGCCGCATTGGAAAGAGACGTAGCTGAGATAAGCAAGATTGACCCAAGCATAAAGAGCATGGCCGACCTTGCCTCTCTACCGACTTACCCACAGATGGCTGACTTTTGTATGCGTAACAGAGGCACTTCGATAGTTGATGCTTATAAGATATTCAACTTTGATAGCAGAAGTCAGGCCGCGAGACAGCAGGCCATCAATCAGATGCGCGGTAAAGATCATTTGGCTTCACAGAGTACAGGAGTTGCGCAGTCGGATGAATATGTAGAAGTACCGGCAGAGATTATGAGCCGCATGAAGTCAGAAGGGAAAACAGAAAAACAGATACGCGAGCTGTATAAGACAGTCGCAGGAAAACTTCATCTAAACTAAACAGGAGGAAAACAACATGGCATTTGAATTTTTAAGGGCCGAGAACGATGCTTCTCCCATCGAGAAGGAGATCGTTGCTACAAACGCCACAACTTACAAACATGGTTGCATCGTAGCTTTTGGTACAGCAGGCACCGCAGTTACATCATCAACAAACGCAGAGTTCGTATATACAGGCAAGGACACCGTTGCTAAGACCGGCGATAAGCTGGCTGTAATTCCCGTTCTCCCTGAGTACGAGTTTGAAACCGAGTTTTCGGCAGACGCTTCCGCAGTTAAGGCAGGAAGCAAGGTAACAATAACAGGCGAGAAGGCCACAGCTACCACAGCAAGCGGAATATTCCAGCTTCTTGAGGATGGCGGCGTATCAGGCACAAAGGCAATAGGCAGATTCGCATAAGGAGAGGGGGAAGATAAAATGGCAGTAATATTCAGTAAACACGGCGGTCAGAATGATGAGGCGTGGAAGGTAATAGATACCGAGTTGTCAATGGTTATCCAGGACACAGATACAGAGAAGAATAAGGACGACGAGCTTGTTAAGGCTTTATTCAATGTAAAGTCTTCTAAGAAGTTCGGTGAGAAGCAGGGATCCATGACTGAGTTCGGCAACTTCGAGGAAGTAACCGAAGGTGATAACGGTATACAGGATGATTACTCAATGGGCTTTTCTAAGCTAATCGAGCATCATCAGTTCATCAAGACCTTTATGTGTACCCGTGAGTCAAGGGATGACGGCAACATCGACGTTATGAAGACTACGGCAGCAAACTTCGTAAGGGCTTACAAGAGATCAAGAGCGCAGTTTGCTTCAAACGCACTTGTAACAGAGGGTGCAAACTTTAAGTATGGAAAAAAGACGTATGACAAGACCACAGGAGACGGCAAGGCACTTTTCGCTACCGATCACCCCGGAAAGAAGACCGGTGTTGCAGTTCAGTCTAACGTATTTACTAATGCGTTTGGTGACGACGCTGTAATGCTTTACAAGCTGGCTAACATCGGACGTAACTTCAAGAATCAGAGCGGAGAGCTTACCGGATATACGTTTGATACGCTTATCATTCCTGGTAATGCACCCAGACTTGAGGACCTTGCAAAAAGGATAATACATTCACATCAGATCGTAAACAGCGCCAACAACGACATCAACACTCAGGAAGGCTTATGGAAGCTCATCGTAGATCATAGATGGGAAGCAGCCGCAGGCACAGAGCCTTACATCATCATGAGTTCAGAGGCACAGAGAGAGCTTAATGCAGGCGTATTCTATGATCGAGTACCGCTTGACGTTTCTAACGAAGTGCTTAATAAGTCAAGGAACCTTGAGTGGTCAGGATATGCACGTTTCAGTGCTGGCTTCTATAATTGGCTTCCATTCATCATGGGCGGCGCACAGGCAGGAACAACATTATCATAAGGAGGTTCGCATGATACCTAAAGGACTTAAAGTAGGTAATACGTTCGTAGATCACGGTCTTACCTACAAGGTTACAAAGGTTGTCGGCGAGAATTACGAAAGCGTATGGGTGGGGGCTTCCTCACCCAAAACGCTTGTCGTTGAACAGCCTAAAGACAAAATCGACTATACAGAGGTTCCTTACGCACAACTTAAAAAGATATGCGCAGATAAGGGCCTTGATGCAACAGGCAAGAAAGAAGACTTAATCGCAAGATTAGAGGGTTAGACATGAGTACATGGTATGATTTAAAGCTAGCCGTATTACAGAAGATGTTTGCGGCAGATGATACGATACAAGAGGATGAATCCACTTTAGGCTATTTGGCGGCTATGCCCCATTGCGCTAATGAAGGATTGGCCTTACTTGCTACGGCCGGGAAATTTATAACCAAGAGTATTAAGATTTCTCAGTTGGAAATATTGAATCTCGTATCAGACTCAGAGGCTAACGCTATACATGAGTTCTCAGACACATATTCATACCAGGTAGACGAAGGACAGTCATATTACTTTGAGTGTTATGGAACAGGCACATGCGATATTTACGTTGATGATGTAGTCGTAGATACCGTAGTGATAGACAACACAGGATATGAGGCTTACAGAGGTCTTATAACCAATACGGAGAAAAAGCCGGTCAAGTTTGTATTCACAACAGGCTATCCGATGGGCTTAAAGAATATCGCTATCTACTCGCAGAATTTCATAGATGCAGACAGTGTTGTTCCTTTTACTTCCAAGATAAAGTATGACATGACCACATTAGCACCTGACTTCTACATGATAGACCCACAGGGTATCTATTATGAAGGAGCATATCAGAAGTATTTGCAGACTTCCGACTTCTATCAGGAAGGTACCAAGACACTTGTTTTGGATCGTGACATGATAGGTTCATTTACGATTTATTACAGGGCATATCCAGAGCAGATAACATCCGAGACAGAAGATAGTTACGAGTTACCGATAGACCAGGAAGTATACTCGTTATTGCCTTTATATATGGCTTCACAGCTTTATAAAGACGACGACAACGGTATTGCTACGGCATATCGTAATGAATTTGAGGTTGGCTTTGAGAGACTTGTTAATTCGGCCAACTTAGCCGCATACGAAGAATTTACTAGCGAGAGTGGGTGGATTTAATGGCTGTTTCCTTCAAGGTTCCTGCATCACCTAAAAGAGATATATTCACAATAGATACATTCCTTGGTGTTGATCTCACCAACACAGGCTCCAACATTGACGATGTACGTTCTCCTAATGCAGAGAATATGGTTCGTTTTGTTCCTGGTAAAGTAAGGAAGCGTACAGGGTATCAGACGAAGATAGACTTTTCCGGTGGAGAAGATGTAAACAGAGCGGTTAAAACGTCTGATTCATACCTTGATTGTCAATTTGACGAGAGTGGAATAGCTACATATACAATCTATGACACTAAACTTAATTCGGTCTATGTGGCCTTAAACATAGATGCAGTAGGTTCATATCAGATAAGGCTGTATGGCCTTGATGGAACATACATGCAAGATACCTTTTCAGGCACAGTGGAATTTCCTTTTACATCTATTAAGGGATGGTTTGCGGAAGACTTTGTAAGTAGGTCCGGCTTTAAGTATATGGAGATACGCAAGACTTCTAATGATGAAGAAGACTATTGCAGAATAGCCAACTTGCGTATATGTAATTCTTCAAGTGCCACAATAGGTCAGGATTGGTTAGCATTACCTTGGACACCGGCACCGGAAGACACAGGCATTATTCATGTTGATGCAGAGACTACAAAGCCTGTTTATGGCTGTCACATGATTAAGTCAGGTACATTCACCGGTGATCGTGTTGTTAATGTAAACAGGGCCTTAAATACGTCAAAGTCGTTTCAGACATTCACATGTGATGATTCCGGGAATACAGATACATATTACCTTGCAGAACAGCTTTATGTAGATGATACACAGTATATAAAGACTCCTGTTTATGTAGAGTTTGATTATGTATCAGACGGCGAAGCAAATATGTATATAGCCGGTCAGCCTTATGGTACTACGGTTATACATAATACCAATGGTGAAATAGATCATTGTTCGTTTGCTATCAATGCAGGCTCATTCTCAAATTACAGTTGTGCTATAAGGGCGGTCCTTGGAACAGTCAATGTCAGCATTAAAAACTTCGCTGTAATGTATGAAAAGAATGATGCTTACACATGGAGCCAGGCACCGGAAGATAACAACGACACTTTCCATATAGAGGATATATACAACATAGATTCCTCAAACTATGCGGTAGAGGATTCATATTACAGCACAGTTACGGCCGTAAATAATATGGCGACAATAAGGGCCGATATAACAAATGCCACATCCAATGTGAAGGGGTATGCTCATATCGGTTTTGATTTATATACATCATCAGATAAGGATGTAAGCAAGATAGAAGTCAAGTTGGCTAACGATACAGATTTCTTATATGCCTCAAGTAAGGTCTATAAGGAACATCTTAACTCCAAGCATATAGACTTCTATGTAAGTGCAAACGCCGCGAACAAGTATGTTAAGAGCGTATATGTTTATATCTATGTTAAATCCGGTAATGGTAATTGTACTGCACGATTAACCAACATTACCGTGAACATGATCTCGCTTAAATCTAACTACACTGTGTCGTCAATACATTATATCTACCATGTAGGCGACAGCCTCTATTTAAGGGCAAGTAACTCTAATGTGTTAGACAAAATCTACACAGGAGCCAATGAGCATTTAAGTAAGTCATGGCAGTTAAATAATAAGCTATACATACTTGATGGACAGCAGATTTACTCATACCAGGTGGGTGATATAGAGGCTAAAGTCGTTTCACAGGGGGATGGCTTTATACCATTAGTCACTATCGGCAAGAGTCCTGACGGTGGCGGTACACCTTATCAGTCATTAAATCTGTTACAACCTGGCTTCTATGAACAGTTCACAGTTGATGATGATACCAAGACGGCTAAGAATTTCCAATTATCCTTTAGAGATTTAGATGATACCAAGACTAAGGTATGGCTTCTTGATGAGAATGGAAACTGGGTACAGAAGACAGAAGGAACAGATTACTCAGTTAATAGAGGCTCAGGAATAATCACTTTTGTTACGGCTCCCGGTGCTAGTCCTCTTACAGGAGAAGACAATGTAAAAGTATTAGCATATAGGACCGTTGAAGGATATGCAGACAGGATATGTAAGTGTACTACCGGTATTCTTTTTGGTGTAGGTGGTGCGGCAGACAGACTGTTTTTAAGTGGCAATCCGGAATATCCTAACTGGGATTTCTATTCAGAGCAGTATGATCCTACATACTTCCCTGACACAGGATATTCGGCTTTAGGTTCAGTCTCAAGTGCGATTATCGGATATGCGATAGTAAATAACTACTTGGCCACATTTAAAGACGAGTTTGATACATCACAGGCCGTATTCATTCGTGAAGGCGACTTGGAGATAGACCAGGAGAATAAAACATCTGAGCCTACATTTAAACTGATAAATACATTACAGGGCAATGGTATTATCGCTCCTTATGCAATAGGTTATTTACAGACAGAGCCTTTATTCTTAACAAGGTCAGGTATATACGCAATAACCGCGCAGGATATTACAGGGGAAAAGTATTCACAGAATAGATCGTTTTACCTTAATGGTTATCTTACGAAAGAAGCTAACCTGGAAAACAGTGTAGCAGCCGTATACAACGACCAATACATCTTGGCTATAAATAATAAGCTCTACATCTTAGACGGCTTACAGGCCACAAGGACGGATAAATCAGAGCCATATTCAACAAGACAGTATGCAGGCTTCTATTGTACTAACGTGCCTGCTGTTTCGATATGGACAGATAATCAGGCATTATGGATAGGAACAAATGATGGCAAGGTATGTCAGTTCGCTACGGATATAGAGTCGCTTGAGTCCTACAATGATAATGGCCAGGCTATATATTGTTGTTGGGAAACACCGGAGCTTGACGGCCATCTGTTTTATAAGAACAAGACTTTTAGATATTTTGCGACACGTTTGATGCACGCAATCAGAACATCCATAAAGATATACTCAAGGAAGCTAGGTACATGGGGATTCATTAAAGAAGAAACCATAAACAGTGGTGTGTTCTTTGAGAATTTTGATTTCAACAATGTTGACTTCAATGTAAGGGCATACAGTTCTGATTTGTCGGAGAAGGTAGTACATACCAAGGTCAGAGTAAAGAAGGTTGATAAAGCACGATTTAAGGTAGAGAACGGCAATATAAATGAGCCGTTTGGTATTTTTGATTTAGCTCTTGAATACATCGAGAGTGGAAATTACAAGGGGTGACAATATGGCTTTTAAAAAGATCACAAGTAGCGAGCTGAGTTCAAGAGGCGCTACCACATTACCAGACCAGCCTACAATATCAGCACAGGCATTAAAGGAAGAATTTGATGCACCGGCTAAAGAGATTGTAGCACCTAAGTTTAATACCCTTATTGATGATTTGGCGGCATCGTCAGCGGCATCCAATATAGGTATTTCAACACCCACAGGATTAACCGCAACGTCGGTACAGGATATAGTTGATTTAGCCCACACTCATGACAATAAGGATGTGCTTGATAAGTTCTCCGAGGTTGGTGGTGATCCTTATTACGATGGCGAGCCTATTGGTGGTGGTGGTTCCGGGAATACCTTTAAGACTATAAAAGTCGGAACAACAAACATAGTAGCAAGTGGTGACGATACCTTGGAATTGCGAGCCGGTTCCAATGTTACCTTGACACCTGACTCTACTAACAAAGTTGTAACAATTAACTCTACCGGTGGTGGCGGTCAGTCAACAGGCGATATGCTTGCGGCAGATTATGATTCAGATTATGCGGTAAAGAGTGCAGGCGGTATAGCCGCTTACCAGGCCGCACATGATACCACATACACGGCAGGCACTAACGTACAAATATCTAACGCTAACGTAATATCAGCGACAGATACTACATATACGGCAGGAACAAACATTACTATTGACTCGAACAATGTCATAAGTGCGGCCGGTGGTGGTTCATCTGTCAGCGTTTCATATACAGGAACGGCAAGTGCGACAGGCGTTCGCAAGCAGATAATTACGATAGACAGTACGCCTTATACGGTAGATGGTTCCGCATACATGGAACAGACCAAGAATCTGTCTACCACACAGGACACAGCGTTTACATTTGCTCATAGCGACATATTGTCAACGAGTGAGATAAGGGTGTTCACAAGTATATATGGGTTAGCACCTAAAGATGTGACTACGGAGAATGGACAGTGCGTAGTTACATTTGATAAATACAGTGCGGCGCAGTCATTAAAAGTACGGATTCGCATAGCATAAGGGGGTGGTTGAATGTATAGAGGTACTACACCGACCATAACATTTAAGATAGATACAGACTTAGACTTAAATGATTTGGCCGTTTGCTATGTGACCATGAAATCACAAGTGAACAACAAAGTAAAGGAATATACGTTAAGCGATTTGGTAGTTGATGCAGAAGCAAAGACATTGACCTTGGCAATGGACCAGGACGACACACTTTATTTTGCACCCGGTTCAGTACAAGTGCAAGTGAGGTTAAGGACAAACGACGACTTAGCGTATGCCTCAGATATTAAAACGATCAACTTCAAGCAGATTATAAAGAATGGTGTGATATGACAGACGATAGATACATTGAATTATCTCTTGAATTGAATAACGAAGAATTAAATATAGAGATAAAACAGGGTGAAGGTGGTATGCTTCCTGCTTATGAAGGGCCATATGAAATCACTCCTAAAGTCAATGAACAGGGTTTTGAGACTAAGTACAAGACCATGACCGACGATTTAACAGTTTTAGCGGTACCTTATTCAGAAGTTAGTAACCCAGAAGGGGGAACAACAGTTAATATAGCATACATATTATAGGAGGAATTTAAGATGGCAGTTTCCAAGGTCGTATATGGAACCACTACAATAATTGATTTGACTGCTGATACCGTAGAAGCTAGTAAGTTAGCTTCCGGTTATACGGCTCATGGTAGAGACGGAGAGCTTGTAACAGGAACAAACACATATGATGCAGATACTTCGGACGCAACAGCAACGGCATCTGAGATACTTAGCACCAAGACAGCATATGTTAATGGTGTGAAGGTAACAGGAGATATGCCTAACCGTGGTGGCGTAACAGGAGTAATTACTGATAAGACAGTAGCTTATTCAGTACAGAATGGTTATCATGACGGCTCAGGTACAGTAGGTATAGATTCGGTTGAGGCCGCAAAGATAATACCTGGAAATATCAAGGATGGTGTTCAGATACTTGGTGTAACAGGAAATTACACAGGACAAGGCGGTACATCACAGGCCAAGACAGCAACACCTTATACTACACAGCAAGTAGTTCTTCCTGACACAGGATATGATTATTTATCCCAGGTAACAGTCAATGCAATCTACTATGACGAGACACTCAATGCGGCAGGCGGCTATACAGTCACGATCGGTACGGTAGCACCTTAAAGGAGATAAGTTATGGCATTATATGAATGTATGGTTGGTAATAACAGTGGTGGGGAAAGCGGTTTTGATGAAACTGTGTTATGGACGAATGGCTCACCAATGGGTATGGGAACCATAGTGTTAAGCGGAAATATATCAGATTATGAATTTCTTAAAATAACATGGGCTTATGATGGTAACTCAGGCAGTCGTAGGGAATCCATGTATATACCCACAGATGGTATGAATACAAATAGCTATTGGGCGCTGTGTTCTACGACAGGAACTAGCGGTTATCAGTCAAAGATACGATCAATGGGATATGTAGATGATAATACTGTATTCCGAAGCACAGGCTACATTATTGGTGGTGGTTCAAGTGAAAGCATTTGTATTCCTGTCGAGATAGCAGGCGCAAACTTTAAGTAGGGGGTATTATGGCGACTAATAAAGTAGTTTATGGAAATACAACCTTAATAGATTTGACAAGTGATACGGCATCTGCAAGTGATGTGGTAAGCGGTAAAACTTTTCACAGTGCAGATGGTGTTTTGAGGACAGGCTCAATGGATTTAAGCGAATATTACAGTACAAATGATACGGCCGAAACCGATATAGCTGATGGCGATTATTTTCCATTCTATGATACATCAGCAACGGCCAAGAAGAAATCATTATGGAGCAATATTAAAAGTGTATTAAAGACATATTTTGATACAACATATTCCAATAAGATAAGCAGTCCTAGTGCAGGGAAATTTGTTGTTTGCGATGCTAATGGTGTATTAAGTAGTAGTTCTTATAACCAAAATGATTTTGGAGATGCGGTTTCTTTAAATGAATACGATGAAGATTATACTTGGCAACATAGTGAATCCGGCACTACTGTTACAACTTATGAACATGTATTTTACCAAAGTGTACGGATAAAAAGTCCAGGAACCATGGCTTCAACGCAACCGATCAAAAATACATTTAGAATATCGCAAGATGTAACACTAAGTACATCACAAGATACTACGGTTGTTTTTGGCGGTCAAATTTCTGTTGGTTTTTCTACTGAATATTTTATAGCCAATGGTAGTACAAGACAGAATGTCAGCATAGTTACTACTTCAATAAATGATATAAGTTATAAATCATGCGAAGTAGACACATCGGAGCATACTTGCACGATTGTATTTCCACCGTATTCGTCGGCGGCAAGTATGAAAGTAGAAATATTCTTGTATTAAGGGGGTGACAAATATGCCAATGTACCCATGTCATAGGCTTACCGAAGGTGGAGGTGGAGAAGCCTTAGTCGAAACACTATTATGGACTAATCCGAGTCCAACGAGTAATTTTGGTACTCAGATAATTACTCTTAGTGATTCTATAAGTAATTATGACTATATTAAAGTGCAATTTTTGGGTTCAACTACTATTTCTATATCGTCAAGCGTTGTAACCCCTGTTCAAGATTTTATTTTACAGCAAAGAAGCACTAATAATACATTAAGAAGTATAACTCCTGGACTACAAATGTCTGACGGCTTGTTTATAAGAGCGTTTGACTATGTTAGTGATACTTCCATAAATATAACAGATGCTTTGCGTCTTAATGGTAGTGCAAATA
>Ga0247610_10008946_pt1 | contig 10128 bp, 10 predicted proteins | sample 174DNAGHGhighgp2_FD_193483 | JGI IMG/M metagenome (GOLD analysis project Ga0247610, IMG submission 193483) | Sheep rumen microbial communities from Palmerston North, Manawatu-Wanganui, New Zealand - 1742 DNA GHGhigh gp2 | ecosystem: Host-associated > Mammals > Digestive system > Stomach > Rumen... | reverse complement strand
TGAGATACTTCTAGCATAATTTCTCCAAGATCAATTTTATCAGCAATACTTTTTGCCCCTCGAAGAAGATTTTGATCATAAATTTGTGCATGTTTATATTCTGCATTAAGTTGAGTTGCTGTCTCAATAAAAATACCATTTTCAACACAAAGATCTTTTAATCTAACAGCTATCATAAAAAGAATATTATATTCTTTCAATCCTTCTACTTTACTTTTTCCACTTACTTCAGAAAGTATTTTCATACTTGTATGAATATAATCATGGAAAAAATATCTTGCTTCCCATTCACGAACTCCATATTTTATAGTATTTTCAATATCTTGTAATGTAAAATCTGGAAGTCGTTTTATATAAATAGGACAATTATGTAATATTTGTGCTGCTTTTCTCACTCTATCAAGTTCATCTTTATAATATTCGTTGTTAAGAATATTACGTTCATTTACGCCTGATATAAAAGCTAACATCATAGTTTGAATTTCATCAATTTGTTGTTCTGTAGTAATAAATACACAAGGTTCTTGAGTTCCGTTGTCTTCCCATTGCCCTGTTTCTGTGTTATATAATTCATTACAACCTATATAACAACAATCTGCAATCATCGCGCGAGTCTTGCCTACGCCCGTCGCAGCTGATCTAAGATAAAGTTTACCCAAGCGGGCGCCGCGAGTTATTGTATTAATAATCTTTCCATACATTGGATAACCAATTTCTGGAAATTCCATAAGTCTTGAAATAAGATTATCAATGCCTTCTCCAGCTTGAACAAATACTGTATCAGCATTGTCCACATATTTCATTTTTATCTGTTGAATTTTACCATCTATTGTATCTGCTATTTTTTCAAGAGGAGTATTATCTAACCAATCTTCTTGAGCTTGTTTCTTTTTAGGGTCAAATATATTATCAATATCATAAAGCCAACTTAAATCCATACCTGCTTTTTCAGAATACATACGGAATAAAGTCATTTTTTTCATTCTATTGTAATAATAATCAAAAGCTGCAAGTTGTGTGTTTTCACCAAGTTTTTGTAAATATTTTACTCCATTATTTACTTTAAAAGTAGCAAGTTTATTAGGTCTAGACTCAAGATAATCTGTAATAGTATTTACATTAATTTCTGTTGCACCTAATTGATGAAGATTATAAATACTACCAAATACTATTCTATGAAAATCTTCTGTAAAATCCTCTTCTGTAAAAGTATATTTTTCATTATCCAATAGAGAAGGATTTTGATATATACTACCTATAACCTGCATTACTGCGGGAATGTCTGTATATTTTGCCATTAATCATCGCCTCCTAAATCGAATAATTTTGGTGGTGCTATAAATACGCGCGGAGAGGCTATCACGATCTCTTTAACTTCTAATTTATACCCTTCAATATCTTTATTTCTTTGTTGCGCTAAATAAAGATTATAATAATATTTTTTAGCATCGTTGTATATATAAGGAATAATGCCTATTCTACCATTAGCAGATTCTTTATTATTACCTTTAACTTCATACCACCATTTAAGTGATTTAAGCATACCACTATAAGTAAAATTATATTGTTTTATAAAAGATTCTGCTTGTTTTGAAATGGAAATATAATTATAATCTTCTCCATAAATTTCTTTTATATACTCAAAAAAATTATGTTTATCTTGTTGAGCTTTTATATCTTTATCATCTTGAGCTTCATAACATTTTTTATGAGCATATCGACGCCCTATTTTAATATTCGGCTCAGATAGTCTATCAAATTTTTCTCCACAATATAAACATTTAACCCAAGCTTTTGCCATAGGACATCACCTTCTTTTAATCTCTACTATTATTATATCATAAATTTTTATATAAGTCAAAACGGCAACGATTTACACCGTTGCCGCGTTTTTATTTATTCTACATGTAATTCTTTTAAATCAGCAACAATAAGACTTAATGCTTCTGTTTGACCTCTATCCATATCTCCAACTTTACCACCTTTACCAAGATATCTTTCTACGATTTCAGTAATAACCGGAGCATATTTCTTTTCCATATCATCTGCTGTAGCTATTGAAGTAATATTACTAATAATACCTTTAAATTCTGCCATTAAATCATCAAAATTTAATTCTACAGTTGTATCATTATATAAATTTTGTCTAGTATCTGTAAATAACTCAGTACCATCTTCTTTAGCTTGTTTATCTATTGCTTCTCCAATAGCATTTACAAGAGCATCATAATTAAAATCAATATAATTAGGTGTATATTTAAATCTACTACCAGCTTCATATCTACTTGTTCCACGTAAGAAAAGTTTAGTTACATCATTACCTTTATCATCTGTTACAATTCTACTATATCCATAAAGATCAACCATTCGTGAAACAATATTTTTAGCACGTTTATCTAAGGTTGGAACAATTCTATTATATTCATCGCCAGCTTCATTTTTAAAAACTTTATCAGTAGCATGGCTAATCATAACAAGACCATAATCAAGTTGTGCTATTGTTCTTAAAGATTCATCAAATTCTTGTGCTAATAAAGTATAACCTTTTCCATAAGGTATATCACCAATACTATCTACGCCAAAACCACCGTCTGGTCTAGCAGCATTAGCACAAATATATTTTTCACAATAATTATATGCAATATCTACTGTATCAATAATAATAGTTTCAAATTGTTCTTTAACTTGAGGGTCTTTTAACTGTCTTAAAACTTTTCTAAATTCTGCCCAACTATTAATAGGTTGTGCCATAGCCCCTGGAATTGCATTATATCCTTTTTCAAAAGCAAGAAGTAAATGTCTTGGAAATTTTGTTGCTGTTGTAGTCTTTCCACTTTTAGGTTCACCATAAAGAAATACAGTATAACCTCTCATATCTCTACTTACTTGATGAGGCTGAATACTAAGTAAATCAATTGCCATTATTTATCTCTCCTTAAAAAGAGGGAGGGAATATCCCTCCCTTATTTACAACCTCATAGAATCTCAAAAATCAAATCCACCTTCTGGAATTGAAGTATCTGTTACAGGAGCTTCTGAATTAGCTGTCTGACTAGCACGATACTCTTCTGTACGTTTTTTAATATCGGCAAGATAAACTTCTCTATCCTGCATAGCTTTCTTTAATTCATCAGCAGTAAGAACATCTTCTGCACCAAAATCATACTCAGCAGGTCTTGCCCAGTTAATAACCCATTCTCTAATTGTACGAGAAACAGTTCTAACAGAAGCAGTACCAAAAGCAGACTCTTCAGAAATAGACTGCTTAATTGTATTGTTTACAATATTTCCTCTAACTTCTGTAAAAACAGGGTTTGCGCCAGAAACATCAAGCTTTTCAAAATACTCAATAGCTTTTGGATTATGACAAGTAAATTCAACAGGAAGAAGATCATTTCTAAAATTAAATACTGCTCCACGAATCTTTAAATAATCTTCTGGAATATTATTTTCTTCATCTGCTTCCACCATATTGGTTGAAGTAATAACCATATCCATACTAAATGTACTACGTTCATTTTCTGGAGCAAGATCCTTAATTGTATTAACAAATCCACCTTCATTTCTTTTTGCTGAAACAAGAGTTCCATCAGCAGTATAGAAATCATTAAGAGCTAAAGCAGTGTTTACACGAAGTTTTAATGCTGCATCCTTACCATCTGTAACCCATGCTCTACCATTATTAATAATATTATCAAGAACACCAAAAGTTACATTTGTTTTACCATTTTTAGTTGTTTCAACAACATAGGTAAAATGAATAGGTACAACATTAAGCCCTTCTTCATCTGTTGCAATTTCAATAGTACCAGAAATAAATTCTGTTCCAAAATTAGCTGAGTTTTTGTTTTGAACTGTCTTTTTTACAAGATTGTGCTGATAAAGTCTACCTTCGATTCTTTCTGAATTAATTGTTTTCTTCATATTATTTTCCTTTTCTTAATTATTATTATTATTTTATATTATAATTTTACTATATTTTTTTTATTTAGTCAAGATCAAATGTGATTAATTCATATCCATAAGGAAGATTTTTTACTTTTTCACAAAAAGTATGCCATTCTGATAATTTATGAGTTTTTCGTTGAGAATAAATATTTCTTAAAACCTAATAATTCATAGTTACTGTTCTAGTTTGTAACCATCCATTAGGAAGCCATCTAATTAATTCTTTCCAATATTTTTTATCTTTAGTCTAAAGATATAATTGTCTAAGCTGTTCTAAATCTTCTACAAAACAAGCTACTTTTAATCCTATATCAGTGTCATCAATAAGTTTTAAATCTGGATTATAATCATCTAATTCAAAACAATCTTGATTAATAGGAGTATTAGCAAGTTTATGCATTGTACTTGTTGAATTAGCAACAGTACCTACTTTATAAGTATCAAATTCTTTCCACCAATAAAGAGGTGCTGTTATATCAATAGATACTATAATTTGACGAAGAAACTTACGATCAGAACTTCCTGCTCGAATCATACGTTGTGCAAGATTAAGATCTTTAGGACCAATGTAAAATACATCAATAGCATCACCATTTTTTTGAAGTAAACCTTGAGTATATAACCAAGCTAAATATTTTTCTAAAATTACTTCATTATATTCTTCACTCTAATTATACATCCAATGTTTAGCTATATCTTCTAAATGATCATCTTCTTCAAGAGTAACAATACCACCCCAACTATCAGATTTGGTCCAACTATTCATAGGATTTCTTAATCCTCTAAATGCATTTGTGAAATTCATTACTTGAATGTTCTAAAATTTCATAATCTTTTATTACCTTTCGTAGAGTTGTAACCAAAAATGTCAGCTTGGTAGAGGTCTATAAAATATAACTATTTTTCATCTAACTCTTCTTTCTTACATTCACATAATAATTCAAAAGTAAAATTCTATAAGCCCTAATCTTGCATGGCTTTATAAAGTTTATTTCCAATAGGAGTATCAATACCTAAACCAGCTTTACAATGATCACACCAACGTTTATAAATATTCAAACTTTGACCTATATAAGACTAATCAGTATGAATATTTGTAATTTTATAAATACCTGTTTTAGTTTTATCTTGTAAAATAATTGGAAATTGTTTTTTAGCAATAGGTTGCCAATACGTTTGCCATATAAGCATAGATAATATACGAGGTTTATGAAGTCCTGATTTTATATGTTCAAGAGTATGAATATCCTAAAGATCATTTCTTGAAGGTTTTAAACGATAATTATCTTGATTCTATTTTATCTATCTTTCTTTTAAAAGAGCCTAATATGCTGCTTTACGTGTTTCTGAAATTACTTTTAAATCCGCGGCGGCTGCATTATATGCTACCTAAAGCTTGGTTATTTGCTACTTATGAGCAGCTTCCGCGCGTTCATAATCTTTCTAAAGAGTGTCTATATAATTATTAGCTGCTTGTTGAGTTCTTTCCTAATAATCCTTTAATTTACTATCTATAAGTTGTTTTTCTATTGTATAATCTTTTTCAACTTCTCTTCTTTTAATAGAAATATTTAAATTAAGTTGCTATATTTCTTTTATTTTCTGTTCTTTCTATTGGTTTAAAGTATTATTAGAGTTCTATAAAATCTTCTAAGCTAATTTTAAATCATTAATTTTTTTATTAATCTAATCTATCTATTCTTGCTAATGCTATTTTATAACTTGAATCTATTTAGCTTTTATAACAGAATATATTCCATATCCAGCAATAATTATACAAAGAAATAATAAAATACCAATTACCATAATAAAAATAGGTTGGGTTATTAAACCCAACCCTCTCCATTACTCAGCATCAATTGTAATATTACGTCCCTCATCTGTCAGCTTAATAAGTTTAATCTTAGAATGGGTACCATCAGCTTCTTCTACCTCAGCTGGGATACGCTCCATTAAAGGAACTTCATTCTTATCTTCATCCTTATGACGCTGGAAAGCCATAGTAATAATACCATTTACCTGACGAGGATTAAGACCTGTTGCTTCAGCAATATCTTTAGCAGTAATATTATCATCTTCATGGGCTTTAACAAACTCATAAACTAACTTACTATTTTCTTTTAGCTTCATGTATAAATCTCCTTTTAAAATTTTTATTTATCTTATTTATAAATAAATTATAACAAAAATTTTTATATAAGTCAATATTTTTCAAGAAAAAATATCTTTTAACTTACAATCTTTTGCATCTTTGTCATCTCTTGTTCGTAAGAAAAAACCATGTCTTAAAGTTTTTTCTTTATTGTCTTTCATCATACATTGAATTTCTACGACTTTATGAAAATATTTTTCTGGATTAATAGACATATCTTCTCTCATAAAATCAGTTAGTCCTGAAGCAATAGTACCAATAGGATGAAGTTTACCTTCATCATCATAAGCACCTATTTCAATAGCATTTTTCCAACCATAATAATAATGTTTAGTTACTGGAATTGCACAAAGATTACCATAATGACATCCTATAGGTAATCTAGCTTCATGATCATCTGTTCCTACCCAGTATTCCCAAGTTGTAATTTCTTTACCAGTATATTGTGGTGTAGGATCTTTAAATCCAATAATTACAGCATCTATATAATCAACTTGTTTAGCTTTTAACATTGTAGTAGGACGTTTACCAGGTTCATATAAACCAGTTTTCTTTTTAAAAACCATTCCTTCTTCCCCTGCTACAAGTGCTTTACCTATTTCTTCATAAAGATTTTCAGTATATATTTTTGCCAATTCAATACAGTCATCTTCTTTAATATATTTATTATATAAAGCTTCAGTAATTTTATATCTTGTAAGATTACTTTGATTGATTAAATTAACTCCATCATAAACAAGACAATCATAAATATAATAATGAATATAACCATATTCTCCATTTTGACGTTCTATTGCCTTTTCAGGAAGGCATCCCATAATACTAGTAACATTTTTAGAAGTTCCACCAGGATAATAGATTTCTCCAAGAAGAACTGTTTGAGGAGGAAGAGTAGCCGCTAATCTATCTCTAATATGTGGAACATTAGCTGATTTTTCTGTAAGTAAGCCTGTCTTTTTAGAAACTGTTCTTCCAAAAAGATAAGTTTGATATGCATCATTTCCTTTTACAAACATATAAAGAGAACCATCTTTTTTAATCTGGGCAAAATATTCTCCTGATTCACTTGCTGTTTTAAGTTGTGAGTCAGTTCCTTTATGAATAAGCATTGGCTTAATCATTAAATTACCTGCTCCAGGATATAATTCTTCTACTTTATTATAATCAAACATATTCTTTTCTTTCTGTTGCTTTATTTATTGTTATACGATGAATATCATTAATATTTTTAAGCCTACCACTTTTAATAACTTGATTAAGATTTAAAGGAACATATCCATAAACATTTTGACAAATATTTAAATGATAATAATCTCCGCTATTATCTCCATGGTCATGACCATGAATATTAAAAGCAATAGATTCATCTTCTTCATTTAACCAATTCCAGTCTGTAACATAAATAGGTTCATGTGACAAAATTAATTTTTGACTTATCCAAAGAGGGCCTGAATAAACTTCATCAAAAGCCTCTTCCATTTTTTCAATAGATTGGTCATGATTACCCATAATAAGAACTTTATAGCATTTAAGTTTTTTAATATAACTTAAATCTCCAACATCACCAAGATGAATAAGAGTATCAAATTTATGACAAGTATCATTTAAAAGATAAAATTGATCTTCTTCAGAAATATAATATCCCATAAATTTTCTATCAAGATCTTTAAAATGTGTATCAGAAACTAAATATACACTACCTTTTTTAGACCAATGTTGAAAACATGGATAAAGACTTTTAATCATTTTAAACCGCCTTAACAAAAACATCTAATGAATTTAAACCTATTTGGCTTCCAAATTGCATTGTAACTTCTCTAATAAAAAACTCTTTATTATCATAAGAAGATGGATTATCTGGATCTGTAGCAATAGTAATTGAAGTAGCTACTTCATTATCTCTCATAAAATAATAAGTTTTATAAACTTCAGACCAATTAGTAGTATAATAACTTGCAATTAAAACATTGGGATTATCAATGTCTTTTAATCGTACTAATATTTTATCATTCATAAGAATCTCCTTTTTAGAGAAAATATTTTTATTTACTTTAATTTACAATTATATTATACTATAATTTTTTAAAAAAATAAAGTGAAGTTGTTTATTACAACTTCACTAAATTTTTAATATTCTCATTTTTTACTATTACGCGGCCGGTGCTATCACGGGGAGTTTTAATAACTTCTGATATGTTTATAACTTTAGTATGTTTAGTTCCAATAATTAAAAGTTTATCATTATCATCACAAATCATACTATTAATAATTATATCGGAATCCGCAAGTTTTAATAATCTTTGTCCTTTTCTATTAAGAGTTGTTTTAGTAATATCATTAATATTTACTTTAACAATTTTTCCTTCTTTTGTTCCGGCAATAATAAATTTATCTTTTTCTATTTTTGAAATAGGCAATCCAATTACTACTTCATCGTCTCCATCAAGTTTAATACCTTTTCTTCCCATAGTTACTCTACCTGTTGGAGAAATATCATCAGTATCTACTTTTAAAATATTCCCTTTTCGAGTAATAAATAAAATTTCTTCATCTTTTAAGAAGGTTACATTTGCAATAGCATCGCCTTCTTTAAGTTTAATCGCCGCAGTTCCCTTATTCTTTTTAAGATTTTTATATTCTTCAAGTTTAGTCTTCTTAATCATACCATTAACTGTAAAGAATACTACATATTCTGCATTTGTTGTTTCTTTAAGATTAATAACTGCTTGAAGTTTTTCATTAGGTTCAAAAGTAAAGATAGAATTAAGATTAATTCCTTTTGTAGTATTTGTACCTTCAGGAATTTTATTTACAGGAAGTTTATACATTTTCCCAGTAGAAGTAAAGATAATTGCAGTATCTAGAGTGTTTGTAGCAAAAGAAGTTAGAATTTTTTCTTCTACTGTTTTAACTCCTTTTCCAGCTTTACGTTGTGCTTTAAAACTTATTTTAGGTACACGTTTAATATCCCCACCTTGAGTTACTACAACTACTACATCCTCAGGAATTACCTCTTTCTTTTCTTTTGTTTCTGCTTTAATTTCAATATTAGTGATTTCAGTTTTTCTTTCATCACCATATTTTTCAACAAGTTCACCTAATCTACGTTTAATAATATGTTTTAATTCATCTTCAGAATCAAGAGTTAAAACAATTCTATCTATTTTATCTATTAATTCTTCTTTTTCTTCATTAAGTTCAATAGAGTCAAGTTTTGTAAGAGAACTTAATCTCATAGCAAGAATAGCTTTAGCTTGATTTTCAGTAAAAGTATATTTTTCAATCAATCTTTCTTTTGCTATTGAACTATTTTCACTTGCTTTAATAAGAGCAATAATATTATCAATATCTTCAAGTGCTTTTAAAAGACCTTCTACAATTTCAAGTCTATCTTTTGCTTTTTGAAGATTAAAGTTTAATTCTTTAATAAGACATTCTTTATTATGTTCAACATAGATTTTACATACATCTTGTAATGATAATTCAGTTGGAGTCTTATCTACCAAGGCTACTTGGTTATATGCGAATGAGGTTTGGAAATTAGTTTTACTATAAATGCGCTCTACCAAAGCTTCAGGTTGAATTCCTTTTGCAGGCGTAATGACAATTCTAATTCCTTTTTTGTTAGATTCATCGTGGGCGTCTGCAATTCCTTCAAGTTGTTTAGATTCACATACTGACCCGATTTGGCTAAGTAGACCTTCTATTGTTTCTCCATAAGGAACCTCATAAAAAATTATTTTATTATTTTCAATTTTATATCTTGCTCTAAGTTTTACTGATCCTCGTCCTTTTGATATAATATCTGGAACTTCATTTCCATTAATAATTAATCCTCCGGTAGGAAAGTCAGGAGCTGGAATGATAGGAACACCACCATCCATAAAGCTACAAATCGCGGATGCAACGTCACGTAAATTATGAGGCGCCCAATTGCATGCCATTGCCACTCCAATGCCGGAATTAGGATTACATAAAAGATTAGGGAAGCTAGATGGCAAGCACACAGGCTCTGTAAGAGATTCATC
>Ga0247610_10008945_pt1 | contig 10128 bp, 3 predicted proteins | sample 174DNAGHGhighgp2_FD_193483 | JGI IMG/M metagenome (GOLD analysis project Ga0247610, IMG submission 193483) | Sheep rumen microbial communities from Palmerston North, Manawatu-Wanganui, New Zealand - 1742 DNA GHGhigh gp2 | ecosystem: Host-associated > Mammals > Digestive system > Stomach > Rumen ... | reverse complement strand
TGTTGTGCCTTTTACTATTTCGAGTGACTCTGCCATCATGTGGCAGGTGCCGAGCTGTACGGCAACAAGTGCAGGAGAAATATATGTCTTTTTCATATTGAGGCCCCTCTCTCTAACTCTCCCCCAAAGGGGAGAGAACTGCAAGCAGGGGGTTGGCAGTTTCTGTTATTAGATTTATTCTCTGCATCCCAGCACTCCCCCAAAGGGGGAGCGGGGAGGGGGCTTCTTACTTCAAAATCTTTTTACTGTTCACGATGTTGACGCCCTTCTGCATCTTCTGCAAGCGCTGACCAGCGAGGTTGTAAATATTCTCGCCCTTTAAGGGAGAGTCAGAGAGGGTCTTTTCAATTGCGGTTGCTTCATCATCGTCGAAGCCATAGAAACTCTTGACGCCTGCGCCAGAAAGGTTAAGATAACCCTTGCCTGCTGGAATCTTAACGCCACTTTCTACGCGATAGAAGCCAACCACAGGTTCTGTTTCACCTTCAGGAATCAGATTGGCAAGAGCATAGATGGAGCCGTTGCCTGCCACAGAGCCGTCAGAAGCCAGGAGGTCGTTGTCCGTGCCAAGCTCTACAGCACCAGAAGCGGGAGCGAAGGTATAAGAACCTGTGTTCTTCAGGACAACAGCCTCGCCCTCGGGAATAGCATCAACTTGCTCCAGATGAACAGAGTTTGTATTTACCTGGCAAGCATAAGCCTCAACGCCTTCAGGCATTGTGTCAATGTTGTAAGGAGCAACGAAGGTAGTGTAGTTAACATCGCCAACTGTGACTCCAGAGAGACCTACATACTCGAGGCGGAAGTTATCGAAGATGACAACATGGCTACCTGTTATGCTGGGAGATTCCACTCCAAGTGTCAGTTCACCATTGCTGCCGACTGTGCAGATGACGCTGTTCCAATAACAACCAACTTGGAAATACTCTGGTGCTTCAAACGTTGATCCTGGACGTCCAGAGGTCCAAGGCAAGACAGGTTCTGAACCATGTTCCACCAATGTAGCCTTCTGTCCGTTTGCCAAGAGATATGCCTTGTTAGCAGCATCACCGCCATTATTATAGCCCTGAACCTTAACACGGTATTTGCCAGGAGTCAAGCCTGTCACGGTCTGTGTCCAAGAGAACTCATCGTTCCATGAAACGCCATAGATATCACAGACAAAGTCTGCGTGGTTGTCACCACGGCCCATGATAATCTTTCTGCTGCCATTGTCTGATGCATTATAGCAATAGTTGGCATGGTTGCAAGTCCAATCCAAAACATCAGAGCTTTGGTTTTCTCCTTCCTTGCGTTCGCGCTGGTTGAAGCCGGGCATCTTTATCTTATAGGTCAAATCCACAGGGTTTGACTCTGAAGCCGTTGCCATTGCTGCTTCTGCCATTTCATCACGCTGTGCCTCGGTAACGAATATCCATTGGTTATAGGGGTCAGTGGCATCAGTTCGATCGGTATTCACACGGGCGTATGTGGAAGGTGCAAAGCCCACCAACTCTTTTGTCCCCTGGCCATTGAAATTATTCCATTTTCCATCTTCCTCTGCATTGCTGCCGTTCTTTGATATTGTGTAGATACCTTGTGCTGCATTCTGCTTCCAGAATTTCCATCCATTACCCCCTGTATCACAGTAACCAGAGTTATTCAACTTACCGCCATCACCCCAGTTTCCGTTAAAAAGCCAAGTGACGACACTGTTGTATTGCCCACTTCCATAGTTGTTTTCTGGCGTAGTAACCTTGATGCCAGGGAAGCCTACAGCTGCATGTGCGCCCCAGTCATCACCTCCGCAGAACCAACGGCCTGTGCCTACATTATATACATAGAAGCCATCTGCATGATTGGTAACAACGGTACCACGAACATTGTCATCCGTTCCGACAACAGACTCGCTGACCATTGTAAAGATGGTGGGCTGAGGACTTGTTTCGGCCTGGCTCTGCTTATATTTATTGACAGCAGTGTTCTTTTGATTATTGACATCATTCGTAGTGCCATTTGCGAGGTAATCCTCTTGTGCGCTTACGTCAATACCCTTTGCCTTAATCCAAGCTACTACGGTTCTTAAGTTCGTAACATTAGCAGCCTTGGCAAGCTCGAACTTTTCTTCAAGGTTCTCAAGAGCCTCTTTCTGAGCAGCAAGGTTATCGGGGTCAGCTAAAGAAGCTTGTGCTGCAGTGGCAGCAGCATCTAGAAGAGCGGCTATTGCATCGGTCGTGGTTGTCCTGTCGAATGCTGCGACCTGGGGCAGCAAGTCTTCTATTTCCGGACCGAAGGGGTTCAGGACAGGATAAGCCTCAGGATATACATATTTCTTGACACTTAAGTTGTCGAACTCAAACCAGAAGCTACTATTTCCGTCATTCACATCACCAAACTGGAACACCAAGGTCTGTTCTTCCCTGTCGGCTGTAAAGTCGAGGGAGAAAGGCACATTCTCGCCACCTGCGAAAGCAAATGTCTTTGTTGCCAAGACACTATTGCTGACAGTAAGGCCTGACTCTTGAGTGTCCAAATTCCAAAAGTTGCAGACATAGGCATGCATCTCTACACCGTGCCAAGAGTTGTATGCTCCCCAGCTGGAAGTGAACGAGTAGTTATAGTCAGCATTAATCTCTGTTCCAACCTTTATCATTAGAGGTTCGTGGCCACTTGTGCCAACGTAAGGTTGAATCTTATAGCCGTTTGCCGTTTCTGTCCATTTGCCACTGAATATACCCATGTGTCCATCATTGGTTACCCAATTATTCATATCCTGATAAGTGCCGGAGATAGCAGAAGACAAGGTTCTGTTACCGTCACCACTGAGTACGAACTCTGAGCCGTTGTACTTATAGACTTTGTTGTCCGATGTGTTATAGACCATCTTGCCATTATATACAGTAGTACCTGTATCGTTAGCATCATCACTCACTGCGAAGTCACGTGAAGAAGAAGAGTATATTACATCGCCAGAGATTAAGTCCTTCATACCACCTTTAGATGTTGAACTGTTGTAAACAGGAACAAAGTTCTTCACCAAGGTTTCTCCTTCATAGATTTGGCAGCCATAAAGTTTCATGAAGCAATAGCTGTTGTCGCGTGTGTTTCCACCTGCACCTGCTGTATTTGTGTCAAATATATACATATTGTTGGTGCAGTTCTCAACGGTTCCATTAGCCTCAATCCTTGCAACTTCGCTTCCGTTAACGGTAAATGTCACTGTGTTTCCGGAAGCATCAATGGTCATGCGTTGACCACGAGGGATATCCGTTGTGCCTACTTTTTCATCACCAGAACGGTTGTAACATCCTTTGTTTCCACCACCGTCTTTGCCTGTACGGGCAAAAAAGACAAATGCATTGTTTCCCCATCCATTTTGTCTTGCGCCAAAGACAGCCATCCAATCCTTTGCTGTGGAGTTTTCGATGTCAACATCAAGCACAATGCGAGTATTGGCTTTAGCAATGTAACCTGTATTAAGATAAGGTACATTGTTTGTGCCATCTTCACCTTTCGTTGCGATGTAACTAATCTGGTTGATGCTTTCACCGGCAACTTTCAGTGATGTCACTTTCTCATAAATTCCGTAGCGCTCATAATCATTTGCGTTGTTACGGACATAGATTTTGCCGTCAGCCTTGCTGAAGACATAGGTGTCAGTACCCGTGTAAGAGTTGATGTTGTCAGCAACAACTACGTTGGGACTGCTTTGTGCCCATGCGCCTATGGTCAGCACGGACAGCAAGAGGAAAAGTAATTTTTTCTTCATAAGAGATATTTAAGATTTAAGTTATTGATATGTTCTTTTTCTTTTTACCCTATAAACATACACACGTGCGCAGATATACGCACACACGAATTGCGATGCAAAGGTACACATTTTTTTACATTTCACCCCCCCCCCACGCGTTAAATTATGTTAACACCGATTCTGTTTTTATCTTCGACTGAATACAAAGACGATTGAAAAAGAAAGGGCTTTGTAAAGATATTTCGCACTAATGGGCTTCGTTCCTGCCATTTTCGCGGTTCTTTCTGCACAAAGACGAGAAAGGGGGTATTTTTGCCTGAATTTCGTTACCCTTGAAAGTCAGGATGTTATAAAATATGAGGTCCTGACCATCTGCAAAGATAATACAAACAACATGGGGCATAATGGCAAAAACTGCGCGTTTCATCGCAAAATTTGGTGTAACTGAGGTGGCATCTTTGCGTGCGTAGTTACCAAACTACTCTAGTGTAGTTGGCCAACTAAGCACGTGTTGTTGTGCGATGACACTGGAGTCGTGAGGCGATTACGCTAAGGAAGTTGGCTCGCGACGCTGGGACTTTTCAAAAACTTGTCAAGGTTTTTTCGGCAACACTACTGGGAGTTGCTGTTGTCTAAGGAGTTCAGGAGGAAAGGAGACTTTGAACACGAATTGCACGAATGACACGAATAAAGCTGCAACACTCCTTGACTCCTTGACTCCTTAGAGGCTTTAATCCGCGGCAAGGAAGATATTGTCTAAGGAGTTCAGGAGGGAAGGAGTTTTTGAACACGAATTGCACGAATAACACGAATAAGGGCTGCAACACTCCTTGACTCCTTAACTCCTTAGAGACTTTAAATCCGCGGCTTAGAAGATAAGGTCTAAGGAGTTCAGGAGGAAAGGAGACTTTGAACACGAATTGCACGAATAACACGAATAAGGGCTGCAACACTCCTTGACTCCTTGACTCCTTAGAGACTTTAATCCGCGGCAGGGAAGATATTGTCTAAGGAGTTTAGGAGGAAAGGAGGCTTTGAACACGAATTGCACGAATTGCACGAATAGGGGCTGCTACACTCCTTGACTCCTTAGAGACTTTAATCCGCGGCAGGGAAGATATTGTCTAAGGAGTTTAGGAGGAAAGGAGACTTTGAACACGAATTGCACGAATAACACGAATAACACGAATAAGGGCTGAGGAACTCCTTGACTCCTTGACTCCTTGACTCCTTGACTCCTTGACTCCTTAGAGGCTTTTATCCGCAGCAGGGAAGATATTGTCTAAGGAGTTTAGGAGGAAAGGAGACTTTGAACACGAATTGCACGAATTGCACGAATAAGAGCTGCAACACTCCTTGACTCCTTGACTCCTTAGAGGCTTTTATCTGCGGCAAAAAGATAAGGTCTAAGGAGTTCAGGAGGGAAGGAGGTTTCGAACACGGATTGCACAGATAAAACGGATAACACGGACAGGGGCTGGGGAACTCCTTGACTCCTTAGAGGCTTTAATCTGCGGCAAAAAGATAAGGTCTAAGGAGTTTAGGAGGAAAGGAGACTTTGAACACGAATTGCACGAATAACACGAATAGGGGCTGGGGAACTCCTTGACTCCTTGACTCCTTAGAGGCTTTAATCTGCGGCTGAAAAGATATTGTCTAAGGAGTTTGGGAGGAAAGGAGGCTTTGAACACGAATAACACGAATAAGGGCTGAGGAACTCCTTGACTCCTTAGAGACTTTAATCCGCGGCTGAGAAGATAAGGTCTAAGGAGTTTAGGAGGAAAGGAGTTTTCGAACACGAATTGCACGAATAACACGAATAAGGGCTGCAACACTCCTTGACTCCTTAACTCCTTAGAGACTTTAATCCGCGGCAGGGAAGATATTGTCTAAGGAGTTCAGGAGGAAAGGAGGCTTTGAACACGAATTGCACGAATAACACGAATAACACGAATAAGGGCTGAGGAACTCCTTGGCTCCTTAGAGGCTTTAAATCCGCGGCTGAGAAGATATTGTCTAAGGAGTTCAGGAGGAAAGGAGACTTTGAACACGAATTGCACGAATTGCACGAATAGGGGCTGCTACACTCCTTGACTCCTTGACTCCTTAGAGACTTTAATCCGCGGCAGGGAAGATAAGGTCTAAGGAGTTTAGGAGGAAAGGAGTTTCTGAACACGAATTGCACAGATAAAACGGATAACACGGACAGGGGCTGCAACACTCCTTGACTCCTTGACTCCTTAGAGACTTTAAATCCGCGGCTGAGAAGATAAGGTCTAAGGAGCCGGCTGGGACAGGTTCGGAACCATCGTGGGTGACCTCTCGGACGACATCATCGACGGCATCGAGACTGTCAGGGAAGGGGCAAGGGGCGAGAGTCAAGAGGCAAGGGGCGAGGGTCGAGAGACATACAACCTCGCCGGCCAAATGGTAAATGGGCAATCCGTAAATGGCAAATTGCCAAGAGGTATCTACATCCGAAACGGCAAAAAGTTCATCATAGGCAAATAAAAGTTAACACATTGTTGCCTATTTCAGCAAAAACGTGTACCTTTGTTGGCGAATTCAGAGTATTACGAACTAAAAGATAACTTAACATGGACAAACTAAGAATTGCCGTCGTTGGTTACGGAAACATTGGCAAATACACCATTCAGGCGCTGCAGGCAGCCCCCGACATGGAGATAGCCGGCATCGTAAGGCGCAATGGCGCAGCCGACAAGCCTGCCGAACTGGCAGACTATAAAGTAGTGAAGGACATCACCGAGCTGGGCAAGGTGGATGTAGCCATCCTGGCCACCCCGACCCGCAGCGTCGAGGAGCACGCCTTGAAGTGTCTGGCTCTGGGCATCAATACGGTCGATAGCTTCGACATCCACACCTCCATCCTCGACCTGCGCCGCTCACTCTCGGCAGCTGCCAAGCAGCACGGAGCCGTGAGCATCATCTCTGCCGGATGGGATCCGGGCAGCGACAGCATCGTCCGCACACTCATGGAGAGCCTCGCCCCCAAGGGCATTTCCTATACGAACTTCGGTCCGGGCCGCTCCATGGGACACAGTGTCTGCGTCCGCAGCAAGAAGGGCGTAAAGGATGCACTCTCGATGACGATTCCCGTGGGCGAAGGTATTCACCGCCGCATGGTATATGTTGAGCTGGAAGAAGGAGCAAGCCTGGAAGAGGTGACGAAAGCCATCAAGGCCGACCCCTACTTCGCCAGCGACGAGACACACGTCTTCCAGGTGGAAAGCGTTGACGCCCTGAACGATGTAGGGCACGGCGTGAACCTTGTCCGCAAGGGCGTGAGCGGCCAGACGCACAACCAGCTCTTCGAGTTCAACATGAAGATTAACAACCCCGCTCTGACAGCCCAGGTGCTCGTCAACGCCGCTCGTGCCACGATGAAGCAACAGCCAGGAGCCTATACGATGATTGAGATTCCCGTCATCGACTACCTCCCAGGCGACCGCGAACAAATCATCGGACACTTGGTATAAGGCAGAGCACGAGCCTGCACCGGATTGATGCCAAGGCAAAAGGTTGTGGCTGGTCCATAGCACAACCATTGAGCTTTTAACAACGATAAGAGGGTATGTCCGTTACTTGGCATACCCTCTTTCGTTATTCTGTGCCTGCAAGCATTTCGCTCTGGGCATTAAACCTTTTCGTGCTTCGCGCGTCATATTATATGTAATGAGTAGAACAGCCCGACACTTCACCCTGCTTTTGTTCCTGATACAGGTGCTCTTCACTTCTGCCACGAACCTTCATGGCGAAGCGGAAGCCGCACCTCCGTCAGCAAAGTTCCTGCTCAACATACGCGGCACAGTCTTCGAGAACGAGAAGCTGCAACCCATGGAGGGAGCTGCCGTCAAGCTCTTGAGCGAACGCGACTCGATGATAGCCGGAGTAATGACGAAGCAGAACGGGCAGTTCCTGTTGCCGGGCATCCCCGCCGCCACCTACACACTGCAAGTATCGTTCATGGGCTTTAAGACCCAGAAGTTCAAGCTGACGCTGCCTCAGCGCTCCGGCAACTTCAAGGTGGCCGACGTGATGATGCGGGAAGACGCCACAATGATGGCAGAAGCAGTCGTGGAAGGCAGACTGCCGGAGATGACCGTCATAGACGATACGGTGGCCTACAACGCAGATGCCTTCAAGCTGCCCGACGGCTCAATGGTGGAGGACCTCATCAAGAAGCTGCCGGGCATCGTGCAAGACGAGAACGGAGGCTTCACCTTCAACGGCAAGAACATCAGTCAGATCCTTGTCGATGGAAAGGAGTTCTTCGGCAATAACCGCAACCTCGTCCTGCAGAACATTCCCGCCGAGATTGTCGATAAAGTGAAGGCGTACGACCGAAAGAGCGATATGGCTCGCATCACAGGCATCGACGACGGCAACGAGCGCACTGTGCTCGACCTCGCCATCAAAAAGGACAAGAAGAAGGGATTCTTCGGCAGGGCAGACGGCGCTTACGGAACCCACGACCGATACAGTGGAAACCTGAATGTCAACAGCTTCCGGGGAGACCAGAAGTTCAGCTTCGTCGGTAGCGCAAACAACACGAGGGGGAACGGCTTGAGCGACAATCAACGCATCGGGGCTACGATGAACTGGCAGAACAGGAAAGTGGAGCTGAACGGCAGTGTCAACGGCGACTTCAGCCAGAGCAGCAGCGCATCAGAGTCGAACTCCCAGAACTTCGAGCTCAAGAACTCTGCCTATTCGGCCAGCAGGAACCACAGCAACAGCCACAACGGCAGTTTCGGCTTCCAATACAAAGTAGAATGGAAGCCCGACTCGACATGGAACATCATGTTCCGACCCGAATTCAACTTCAGCAGGAACGGCAGTTCAGGCGGCAGCGAGTCGGCCACATGGAACGACGACCCCTTCAAATACTCCTCCACTCCACTGGATGACTACCGTGCCCTTGCAAAGCGAATCGGCGTGAACCATCGGATCGGCGATAACTGGAGTCACGCGAAGAACATCAGTGCATCGGCCTCCTTGCAAATCAACAAACGCCTGAAAAAGCCTGGACGAAACATCACGCTGAGTCTCGGCGGCGGCTACGGCGACTCGAACAGCGAAGGAAACGCCTACTCGCAAACAGATTACTACCTCATCCATGCAATCAGCGGCGAAGACTCTGTCTATCACAAAGTGCAATACAACCGAGGCACGAACTACAACTACAATTTCAACGCACGCCTCAGTTACAGCGAACCCATCGCCTATCAGACTTTCCTGCAACTCGATTACAACTATCGATATACCTTCCGCGACAACGATCGTGACGTCCGCTCCATCTTCGACCCCTTCAACGACATGCTTGGCGTGGACGTCTATAACTATGACAACTTCCACGACTCGGAGTATGCCGTAGAAGACAAGCAACAGTGCAGCTACACGCGCAACATAGGACAGAACCACGACCTGCGCCTGCAAGTACGCTTCAACCGCACCAAGTTCCGCCTGACCATCGGCGGTAACATGCAGCCGCAAATCAGCAAAGTAGATTATCACAAAGGCCGCATCGATACCTTGCTGCGTCGGACCGTCATCAATGCCTCGCCCGTCGTGAACTTCCAATACCGCTTCAGCCGTCAGGAACAACTGGAACTCCGCTACAATGCCAACACCGGCTGGCCCAACATCACTGACATGATTCCCGACACGCTCTCCGATGCCAACCCGCTTAACATTCGTATCGGTAACGCAGAGCTTAAGCCAAGTTTCACGCAGAATGTCCAGTTTGAATATCGCCGCACCGTCATCGACTACCAACGCACCAATGCTGTCAGCCTACAGTTCCACACGACACGCAACAGCACTACGAATCGAACGGAATATAACGAACGGACAGGCGGACGCATTTCAATGCCCGTCAACGTGAACGGCAACTGGAGCGCATCGGCCAACTACAACTTCAATACCGCCATTGACAAGAAAAAGCATTGGCGCTTCGACATGAGCACGTCGCTCAGCACCTCTAAGAACATCGGCTTTCTCTATCGAAGCGAGGACAAGAAGACCGTGGAGAACATCACGCGAAGCGGCAACTTCGGTCAGCGGGTGCGCTTTACCTTCCGACAAGACTGGGAAAGCGGCTGGCAAGTGGAGACGAACGTAAACGGGAGGTTCAACTATAACCTCAACCGCAGCAACAATGCCACAGCCTCGAACCTGGACCATCATAGCTTCAACTATGGTGGAAGCTTCGTCCTGACCTTCCCCTGGGGAATGACCATCAGCAGCGACATTGAGCAGCAAAGCCGCCGTGGTTATTCCGATGCGGCCATGAACACCAACCACCTCATCTGGAACGGCAACATCAGCCAAAGGTTCCTTCCCTACAAACAACTGACGATAAGCCTTCGTGCCGTTGA
>Ga0247610_10008941_pt1 | contig 10130 bp, 14 predicted proteins | sample 174DNAGHGhighgp2_FD_193483 | JGI IMG/M metagenome (GOLD analysis project Ga0247610, IMG submission 193483) | Sheep rumen microbial communities from Palmerston North, Manawatu-Wanganui, New Zealand - 1742 DNA GHGhigh gp2 | ecosystem: Host-associated > Mammals > Digestive system > Stomach > Rumen... | reverse complement strand
CAGCAAATCACCCGCAGCATCACCGTTGACCATATTCTCCGCACCAAAGATGAGATCCTGCCGTTGGCGAAACAACTGATGCAGCAAGTGGAATTCCACTCACACCCCATCCGACTGTTAGGATTGGGCGTTTCCAATCAAAAGATTGCCACACCACAGGAAGAAAATCAATGGATTGAGTTGGAATTGGAATTTGAGCCATGGCCAGAGACCTAATTGACACATCACTAACCAAGTACTACGTCAAGCACCATCATCAGGACAAATCCAACAGCAAAACCGATGGTACTGAGATTAGAGTGCTCTCCCTCGTTGGCTTCTGGAATCAAAAGCGTTTTCTGCAGCCTTGCTGACATCTCGTCTTTCATGAAAAACACAAAGGCAGAGCCGAGCATCGTGCCCAGCAGCGGAATCAACAGCCCTATGATTAATGTTGTCATCTCTTATTATATTTAAGGTGTAAAGATACTAAAGATCCAATTTATAATCCACACAATCCGCATCGTGATAAAACTCTTTTGCGCCCCAACGTTGCCAATATTGATGGGTTTTGAGGCGATGCAGGACTGGAATGAAGATGAAATCGTAGTTGGCTTTCAACTCGGGCATGATGGACATCAGCATGTCGTAGTTCAATCGGGTGCCACGATAATTCTCAGCTACGATGAACGAAAAGACAGCGATATAACGCTGGGCGTTTAGACTCGCTATCAGCTCCGGCTTGTCCTTCAGGATCTGCGGCGTCTCCTCCTCAATGCGATAGTCGCTCATGTTGAGCAGCCCCACGACATCACCGTTTTCATCCAAGGCTTTGACGCTCAACGGCCAGTTGAAATGCAGGTCCTTCACCCACGACTCCACCTCAGCGCGGTCGAAACCGTATTGTCGCACCATCCAGCGGGCGGTCAACGGCGCGTCATCTTCAGTCATTCTTTGTAATATGCACGACATTGTAGGTCAACAGTATTTCAGGGTGATACGACAATTTCGCCTGGCGAAGACCTGGGATTCCCATATCCTCCTCGCGGTTCAGATAGATGTATTGCTCAGGCAGATGCTCGGCGAACTGCTGGTTGATGATGGCAAAAGCGCCCTCCACGTGACGGTCGGCTTTCTCCACACAGACGTCCAAGGTGTCGGTCGTGACAGCGGAGCCGTAGGTGAAAGCCACCATACGACCGTCCACGAAGATGCTTCCGCCTATCATGCCGAGAGCCTCCCAATTCGAGAATATGGTCTCCATCACGCGATGCTCGGCATCAATAATCTTATTCTTATTATCGTTTGGGGCTTGCTTTCTTTTTTTCTCTTCCTGCCATATTTCCGTCAGTCGGCGACATTCGTCAAAGTATTCCGGCGTAAGAGGACGATATTCAAAATCGGGATGCGCCGCACGGAAACGATGGATGTGATTACGCTTGGCATCCAGATGTTTGCCACGAAGCATTGCGAGGTCAGTGCGACGGTATATGTAATCGTATTGGTCGCGAACCGGCTCAACGGAAAGCCCCCTCCTAACCTCCCCCAACTGGGGCAGGGATGTCTTCGCGTCTGGGCTTCCCCCCAGTCGGGGGGATGAGAGGGGGGCTTTGACTTGCGAGTCTTCAAGCCCCCTCAATGTCAAATCTCCATTGCTATCATCAAGCAATGCCTCAATCAATTCCTGCGACAACACTTCTGCCGTACAGACCATATACGCCCGCTGGCCATCGAAGGTATAGCGCAGCACCACGGCGTTTTCAAGCACGCACACCTCGGTGCCGAACAGAAACTTCCATCCCACAAGGTTGGCAAAGGTGTAGTTGCAGTTACGCCGCCCAGAGAGTAGCGTCACTGCCTGCATAGCCTCGCGGTCGAACAACGTCAAAGGATGAAAAGTCATTGTCATTTATTGTCGCAATTTGGCGGCAAAGGTACATTGTTTTTCCCACAAATCCAAATCTGAGACAATACAAATTTTGTCTGAAACGACACGAGCATGAGGATATTCCGTACTTTTAACGTCCGAAACGATACGATAATTCAAATGCGCGGCAATGAGCATATGCCATAAATTTTCCTATAATTTTGAGCGCAGCGACCAAATAAAAGAGAATATTATTACAGACGGGAGTTCTATTGCCAGCCAATTTATGCTTAAATCCAGGACATTCATGCATAAGTTCGTTACAATATGGTCTATTTCACTCAGTAATACAGTCTATTTTACTTAGTAATACAGTCTATATCACCAAGTAAAACAGTCGATTTTGCAATTCCCGCGCTATGCTTTGACAACATCATCGACACCCGTAGCGTTATGCTCAACAAGCCCGAATCAAAGAATGAGGGCCTTGGGTTTTACAAACGTCTATATCAATCGGAGTCCGACCATACGGAGGTGGTTTTTGGCAATAAGGCTGGACAAGGAGATTTCAGATGCAAAATCCGTTTCAAAAAACCATCGGACTCAAACCTTCAAGAACCCGCGACTACCTCAAAATAGCATGAGCCCGAAGGAATTTAGGAAGGGGTGATGATTCTCGCTATACGCTTGGCCAGGGCCATGATGGTTAACATGGGGGGCAGACCAAGTGCTTGGGGGAGTAACGTGGCATCGCAAACATAGAGGTTGTCGGGGAGCAGAGGCGAGTGGAGGGTCTCTGCCTCGGCCTGTGTGAGTGGCAACATGCCGCCCGGATGTCCCGCGTTCAGCGTGCCCAGGAATATGTCTTCGTCCTTTGCGCCCAGCTGCAGCAGTATCTGTCGGCAGTCGTCAACGCCTTGTTGCAGTCGCTGGTGGTCCAGAGGCGTGAGCACCTTGCTCATCTTGTTGTGGTGTACATCGCCCTGCTCTACATCGGCCAGTTTGATCATCAGGCTTACCATGCCGTCCATCGGCTTGTGCCACTGGCGGTTGAAGAAGAAACTGAGCCAGTCCATATATGGAGAGATGATGTACTTTTCGCGGTGACTCACAAAGGGCATCAGCAGCTGGCGGTCCTGTCGGGCTTTCTCCATAGGGCTGCCACGCACAGCACAGGATCGACAAACAGCGTAGGCTGGCAGTCGATGCCCGATGCACGCAGTATGTCGGGGGTACCATAGCCGCCTGCTGCCACGATGATGACGTCGGCCTCGAGCGTCAGGTGCTGGAGTCCACGGGTTACGTGTACTTTCTGTGCCGTATGGTTGGTAATATCAATATGTGTGACCTTGCAGCCGGTCAGCACCTTGATGTCTTTCAGCAGTTCGCGTGTGTCCCATTTTGCCAGCGTAGGACAGCCGATAGAACAGTGACCGCACAAGCGGCAACTGCCTGGACGGAGTAGCTTGGGCATGGGTTGAGGGTCCATCCCCAACTGCTGCATGACCTGGAAGGTGCGTTTGGTGATGGGCGACCAGTAGCGCTGGTGGTCGGTAGTGATGGGCAGTTCGCGGTAAAGCTCATCAAACTCTTCATCGAGATTGATGCCAATCGCTTTCAGTCCCTTGTCGGCTCTCACGGCATTACCCGTAGCCAGCGTGGTGGTGCCGCCCACACCGCGACCATACACCATCACCATCTCCTGCTGCTTGTCGATACGCATAGATGGCAATAGCAGTTGAATCATTCGCTCGTCAAAGTATAGGCCTGTCTTTCTGAACATAGCTAACTTTTCGAGTGGCAACGAAAGGGGTTTGAATTCCTTTCCTGCCTCCAGAACTGTTACTTCGAATTTCTTTGCAAGCATATGTGCGGCCATTGCTCCGCCAGCGCCACTGCCTATTACGATGACTTTCTTCATGTTCTTAATGATTTGTTGTGAATTGTGCTTTACAGCATTTGCAGCCTTCGGTGATACGCTGGCTGAAGTGAAGGTGCTCGGACTCCAAACCAAGAATGCCGCAGATGATACCACTGTCGAGTGCCGATGCTGCCTGGCATATTTTCGGTGTATAGAACCTGCTGAAATAGCAGCTGTGAAAACACAACCGCCTACTGCTCTCGAACGACAGCTGAATGCCGATGTTACGATAGAGCGCAACGATGAGTCGCTGTGCACGGGCCTCGTTGTTTATCAGAAACAGGCGACGTAGTCGTCGGCCCATCTTATGAGCCTCTGTGTGCATACGCTCAAGCAGCGGCTCATCGGCACCTGCCTGCAGGTTGCTGCTGGTAAACTCGGCATAGACTCTCTGGGCCTTGGCGTTGGGTAGCGTCCAGATGCGCTGGGACTTTTGGCCTATAGCGTGTGCTGTGAGGTTCATCAGCAGTTGCAGTTCTATACGTCTGAATAGTGAACTGTTAACCATTGGCGTACAGGGTCTCTATTTCGTGATTGTAGTGTTCTATCACCACGTTGCGCTTTACCTTCAGGTTGGGTGTCAGTTCGCCACGGGCAATGCTCAGTGGCGTGCTGATGATGAGATATCGCTTGACCTGCTCTGGGTGCGATAGTTGTTGGTTCATGCGTTCCACGTCGGTTGTAAGTGTGTCGTTATTGCCGGTTGTCCACAGCAGGGCTGTGCAGTAAGGACGCTGTTCGCCCACCAGTACGGCATGCTCCACACAGGGTATGTCCATCAGGCGCTGCTCGATCTTGGTGCAATTGATGTTCTTGCCGTATGAGGTAATCAGCATGTCCTTCTTTCGTCCGCTGATGTACACGTGTCCGTCGGCATCCATGCGTCCCAGGTCGCCGGTATACAGTTTACCGTCCTTAAAGGTGTTGGAGTCTAACTTATAATACCCCAGAGCCACTTGCGGACCGCTCACCACGAGTTCTCCGTCGGGTGCTACGGTTACTGTGGTGTCAGGCAGAGGTGTGCCTATGCTGGGTATGACGTTGTCGCCCAGTCGGCTCAGCGTTATCAGCGGTGCCTCGGTCTGTCCGTAGGCGTTGTGTATCTCAATGCCCAGTTGGCGAAAGTGCAGCAACAGCTCCTCGCTAATGGGGGCCGAGCCTACCAGCAGCTGAGAGCACTTGTCGAGTCCGGCCTTACGCAGCACGGCGCGTCGCAGGATGGTAGCTGTCAGACGTTTGAGTGGACCGTTGCTCATCTTGAGGTAACGCTGCCCCAGTGGGTTCTGCTCAATCTGTTCCCATAGCTTTTCGTAGAAACGTGGTACTGAGAAGAACACCGTGGGGCGCACCTGAGGCAATGCCTGAGCCAGCATTTGGAAATCAGTCAGGTAGTATATCTTGGCCTTGCAGAGCATGCAGTAAGGAGCGTAGGCAGCCAGGATGCCCTCGACCACATGACTCATGGGCAGGAACGACAGGTAGCGCATCTCGCTATTGCGGTCGTGCCAGGATAGCAGGTTGGTGAGTACCTCGCCCATCCACTTCAGTTGGCTGTAGCTGAACATCACGCCTTTGGGCTCGCCTGTAGTACCCGATGTGTAACGGATGGTGGCAAGCTCGGAACTCAGTGTGAGACGGGCGGCTGACTGACTGGTCAGGGAAGTTGAGTCATTCTGCTTCAGTGGACCGAAGGGGATGATCTGTATGTGCTCGGAAAGCCCCGCTGCATTTGTCATCACGCGCTCATCGCCAACAAAGAACCAGCGGGCACCGCTCTTGTTCATCAGTAATGCAATCTCGTCAGCAGGTGTAGTGTAGTATATGGGTACGCTGACTGCCCCTACCAGTCCGATGGCGTTATCGATGGCAGCGTGCTCAGCGCAGTTAATGCCCGATAGTGCTACGGTATCGCCTGGTTTTACGCCCAGCTTGTGCAACTTGCCAACGTAACTGTTGACCATATCGTTCATTTCTCGCCCGGTAACACGCTCTGTGCCTTTGGCCGTGATGTTGTAGTAGGTAATGGGGTAGTGGCTACTCTCACGACGCAACATGGCCTGCTGGAAAATGCTATGATCTGATAGCCGCATGAAATTATGCCGACAGGCAAACTCAAGAAGCGCTGGCAGAAAGCTGCGCCAGTCGAGTTCGTATTTACCAGTAAACATATCGGTGTTTGTGCGGTCGAACACATGGTTGTCGAAGAAATAAGGCATTAGCGCAGTGAGATTCGATAGCAGCGACCTCGTCTTGGCTTCGTGCCCCGCATTGTAATGCTTGCCTATGGTGCGCAATATGGGCATGGGCAGATATATTGGCTTGGCTACATCAATATGCAGATTTTGTCTGGCCCACGTTCTTACAGCCTCTACCAACTCTCCAACCTGTGGCAGATGCGTGACAGGAGCCGTGAGGTGGAAGGTACGGCCATCGGCCTCTGGAGCAAACGTCAGGCGGGTTACCTGCTGTGCCACATAGTCGACTGGTACCATATTGACTGTCTGGCTACTGCTTACAGGCATTACTCGTAACTTTCCCTGCAGCATCAGCTTCAGCACATAATAGACGGTGTTGAAGTTGCGTGTGCGTCCGGTTTTGCTATTACCCACAATCATTCCCGGGCGACAGATGATGTAAGGTAATGTCGATGCCCTTACTATTTTTTCAGCCTCGGCTTTGCTCTGCTCATACTGGCTGTAGAATTGCGTGGCCAGAGGAGCTTCTTCTGTAATGATTCCGCTCTGAATACCGGCCACATAGGCTGTAGATACATAGGTGAAACGCTGGAGGTGAGGCAGTAGTTCGGCCATCCTGACTACGTGTCGGGTTCCATCAACGTTAATGCTCCACAGTTCTTCATGTGATTTCTGTAATCCTGTTTCTGCGGCACAATGAATCACGTGGGTAATATCCATGTGCATTACTTCCAAGGGCAAGGTGATGTCGCCGGTAATAGGCTGTACACATGTCCTTTTAGCCCCAGTTGTTGCAGATTATGTAGTGATTCCTCGGTACGCACCATGAAGTATGTATCTTTGCACAGGTCTCTACTCAGTTTGGCCAACCATCCGTCCAGCTTGCCTACTTCCGATCCATAGGCGATACAGGGTTTGCCCTGTCGGCGCATGATACCTGCTGCCTCGCAGAAGAACACACACAGTGCCTCGGCAAAGGTGGGTGTGAGTGTCGACCCCTCGCAAAGGATGGCTGCATGGTGGCGCGAACAGGCGCGCACCAGTGAGAAAATGAATACCGACGAGAAATGCAGCAGGTGTACTGCACCGGTGAAATAGCCTTTCACGTTTTCCAGGTCGAGTGTCATCACGGTCAACTCGGTCTTTTCGGCACCAAGGGTCTTTTGTAGTTGTTGTGTCAGTGCTACAACGCGGGCATCGGCACCAGTATTCCTGGCACCGTTGTAGCCCACTAATAGTATCTTAAGTGGTTGTCCTGGGGTGTATTCCTCAAATCGGCATAAACCAATGCGAGACAGTGGTCTCGCAATGCCTGAGAACCACACCACCAAGCGTACAATATAACTTAATATTAAGTCCATATTTGTTGTTATGGGACATCATTGTTTCTTTAATGTAGCAATGATTGAGTCCAGCTTCTGTGCCAAATACTGATAGTCTTCAACTTTCATAGGACAGGCAGAAAGTTGATCCTTCATGCCAGCAGGAATCTGCGCGTAGGCCTCTTCCTCCATTGCCTTACCCTTTTCTGTCAACGATACTATCTGCTGGCGCTTGTCCAGTTCACCCTTCTTGCGAATGACGAGTCCGAGCTTCTCCATGCGCTGAAGCAGGGGAGTAACGGTGTTCGTTTCTAACAGCAGTCGACGCGCAATGTCGTTCACGGGCTGTTCGTCCTTCTCCCAGAGCACCATCAGCACCAGGTACTGCGGATAAGTGATGCCCAATGCTGTCAACAGCGGCGTGTAAGCCTGTGTAATCAGTCGTGCAGCCGTATAGAGACGGAAGCAAATCTGATTGTCGAGTTGTAATTCTGCGTGCATAACTTTTTATTTGAACACGAATTGCCATATAATTTTTCATATAATTCATTCATGATAATTCGTGGATAATTCGCGGTAATTCGTGTTAAAGAAAACTTTCTACGTCCTTCTCAAAATCCTTGGGCTCTGTGGTAGGAGCATAGCGCTTGATGGTCTCACCATCCTTCGAGATCAGGAACTTGGTGAAGTTCCAAAGGATGTCGCTGTCTTTCTCCACACTCTTGCTGAGTTTCTTCAAGAGGGCATGTGTGGCTTTAGCCTTCAGCCCCTTATACTCCTCGGTAGGAGCCTGAGCCTTCAGATACTCGAAGATGGGTTCTGCGGCAGGACCATTGACATCACCCTTTTTCATAATCTGGAAAGTCACGCCGTAGTTCAGTTGGCAGAACTCCTCAATCTGTCCGTCAGAACCAGGATCCTGCTCCTTGAACTGGTTGCAGGGGAATCCGATGATGACCAGTCCCTTGTCCTTATACTTCTGGTTCAGTTCCTCCAGTCCTGCGAACTGGGGGGTGAAACCACACTTGCTGGCTGTATTGACAATCAACAATACCTTACCTTCGAACTGAGAGAAATCTATCTCCTTGCCTTTGCTCGTCAGAGCCTTGAAATCATAAATCTTTGCCATATTCTTTTATTTCTTAATTCTTAATTCTTATTTCTTAATTCTTAACTCGTAAATATATCGTTCACGATGCAAAGGTAAGAACAATAATTTACATCGCAAGCGATTTATCTGAATCTTTAAGTTTGTTTAACAATAAATCGTTCGCGATATAGTTTTATCTTGATTAAAACCGAACATATTCTGTCCCGCTCCGCTTGGCAGTTCTTCGAGCGAAGCGACTTTGTCGATTACCACATGCCCCTCCATACGATAAGGCAGAATACCATCCAAAGGGTGAAGCAGACCGTAGAGGAACGAGGTAATCCATCACCTGCAATTTGGCGGTAAAGTTACGAAAAAAGCTTGTAACGAAAGACAGATTTTGGAGAATTAACGCAGAAAGCGCGTAAATAAAGGGCAAGACAGGAAAGAATGAAGAAGTTTAATTTGGGGCAAAAAGCAAATTGGGGAGGATTGGTGAAGGAGTTAGGTTGCCAAATCGATTTCTAAGATAAAACCAAAAGAATGCCCGTTAATAAAGCTGTTTGCATGGGAGCGCGGGCGTCCTCGCCCGCCACCATTGCGGGCGAGGACGCCCGCGCTCCCATAGTTGACTGCAAAGATACTCAAAATTATACGGAAAAGCAAGGACTTTTACAGAAAAATATAAAAAAGTGATGCAAATAGTGTAAGGTTGAAAAAAACTTACACTGTATGCTACGTTCTGACTATCAATAAATTAGATCTAAAAGTGACAGATTCTATTATTCATGTTGCGGACGTGTGGATGCTTTCTCTTTTTTCCTCTTGTTAACTTGCCGGATGATAGCATGATTCCAAGACTTTTTGCAGATCACTCTCACGATACAGCACCTTACCAACTAATAAGATATAAGGTAGCACCCCATCATTGCGATATTCTTGTAGTGTTCTTCGACTGACTTTCAGAACTTCAGCCACCTCCCTATCCGTCAGGTATCGTTCTCCATCAAGCAAAGGGCGATAGTTGCCCGTGACATTCTTGTACAATGCCAGCACTTCCTTCATACCCTCCAGCACTCGTTTGACACCAACGTTATGAGGCATTATCAGTTCGTTCATAAACAACTCGTTTTGAGGTTATGCATCTTTCTATCCTTTTCCCTTTCAGTCACAACATGAAGAATGCCCTCTACATCCTCAGGCTTATAATACACCTTGCGGTTGATTTGGGAATAGGCCAGCGTCCCGTTATCCCGTAAAGTCTGTAATGTTCTTGGACTGATGTTCAGTATCTGACACACGTCTTGGTTCTTGCTCTGGCAAGCGAACAAGTTCGAGCGGTCAAGCCACTCACCAAGCCGTTTGTCTGTTCCTCTACCAGCCATTTCCTTCATTTGTGAGACGTTTGAAGTCCCTTGATAAGGGGCTGGCGTAAGCCGGGGATGTAGTTCCTCATAGGTACTGCGCTCAATTGTTATTACTTCCATGTCTTGTTTCGTTTTTATAATCTGCGGACAAAGGTACATCATGATTTCCGGATAAGATCACTCTGAAAATTTCTTGTTGTGAAATAACAATTCAGGGAAACAAAAGCCTAATGTCTGCCGAGCTTGCTCATCAGAAAGCAGACAAGCATCTTTGTGTGGCACTCCACAGAAAAGTGCGTATTAGATTCTGTCTTAATCTCCAAAGAAAAGGGAAGGAAAATAGAACATTTTAACATTTAACGTCTCTCAAAGATTTTTGTACATAGATA
>Ga0247610_10008940_pt1 | contig 10130 bp, 1 predicted proteins | sample 174DNAGHGhighgp2_FD_193483 | JGI IMG/M metagenome (GOLD analysis project Ga0247610, IMG submission 193483) | Sheep rumen microbial communities from Palmerston North, Manawatu-Wanganui, New Zealand - 1742 DNA GHGhigh gp2 | ecosystem: Host-associated > Mammals > Digestive system > Stomach > Rumen ... | reverse complement strand
TTGGGGATTGGGGATTGGCACACTCCCCAATCCCCAATCCCCAATCCCCAATCCCCAATCCCCAATCCCCATTTAGCTTTTATTAAATTCTTTTAAATATAAATATTAAAAATATATACTGATAATAATTAATCTCCAAATAATTTAAAAAATTTAATGATTTAATTATTTAAAAAATGTCTAGGAGTATTATAAATTGGGTCATAGACAAATATCTTAGTAATATTCTTGAGATAAACAAAGAACAGACTAAATCATCTATATGGAGTGGTGTCGTTGAAATGTCCAATTTAAAAATTAAACCAGAAATATTTACTTCTATGAATCTCCCTTATTTTGAATTAGTTCATGGTTATGTTGGAAAAATGAAAATTAAAATGACTTTACCAAGATTTTATAAGCATCCAATAAAAGTTGAAATTGATAAATTATTTTTTCATGCAAAACAAAAGAAATTAGAAAGTATAAAAAAAGAAGTAGAAATTCAAAATATGGAAAATTATAAAAATACTAGATTGCAAAGTGCAGAAGAATTAGAAAATGAGTTAACTAATTTAAAAAAGGACGCAAGTCCTGGAATGCTCAGTGAAATAATAAATAATTTAGAAATAAATATAAATGATATATGTATAAGATTTGACGATGAAATTTCTTATAATTTAATTCCCTTTTCTTTTGGTGTTTTACTGAAAAATTTAAAAATAAGAACAGTCGATAAAGATTTCAATGAGCCGGCAAAGGGAGTAACAATTCCTTTTGGAGAAATTAATAACAAGATATTGCAAATGACAAATTTATCAATATATTTAGACACCTATGAAAATGAAGAAAAACTAGTTCAGTACTATGAGCAAATATTAAAAACAGAAAACACAGAAATAAAAGATGAAAAAGTTATATCGTTTTTAGGTCCTATGATAGAGTATTATCAATATTGTTTAACTGAGACATATGAAAACATTAATGATCCTAATTCTCATCAATATTTAGCTTATAATTTAGGGTTTTTGCTAAAATTGTCAATGAATGAAAATTTAAAAAATGGAAATCCTCAATATTCAGTCGATTGTCAATTAAATACTATAACAATGAGTATATCTTTAGTTCAAATTAAATCAGCTATGAAATTACTGGCATATCAAGACCTTAATTCAAAATATCAAATTGGTTTAGCTAAAGAATATTATGACAAAAAAATAGACGAAAATGAAAAATTAAATTATATTGAAAATTATATTTCATATTTTGACTATAAATATGGAGTCAAAAAAAATGAAAAGCAAGCTGAAAAAATAAAAGCTTCTTTAGCCCTGGTAGAAAATAAATTAAAATATGAAGATATTCAAATTATGAGAGAAGCTGCAAAATATAAAATGACTCATAATAAAGAAATTGATGAAATAGATGATCAAATAAATAAATTAAAAGGTTCAGGATTTCGTATTTTTGGTGGTGGAAAAACAAAAGATAAAGAAAAAGAGAAAATAATAAAATTAGAAGAGAAGAAAAAGAAATTAATTGAAGAAAACATTGATGAAAATGTAAAAATAAGATTAAAAGCTAACAATAATATGACTAGTGAAATTGATTTATTGCGTGATATAAGTGATGATTTTATTCTATATAAATTTAAATTAAGTTTACCAGAGTTTAACTTCAATATCAATAGTCAAGGATTAGACAAAATGATAACTATGGCTTTTAAAAAATTTATATTCATCGGACACATAAAAAAGAAAGGACAATTTTTCAGCTTATTTATAGGTGACATATCTGTAGTTCAATATCAATTAGGAGATACTGTCTATGAAACTTTAGTTGCTACTGTTGAGCAAAAAAATGATCAACATGAAAAAGATGAAAAAGAAGAAGATAAAAAAGGTGCTTGTTATATAGAATTTGAGAATGATCCTAATTTGATGAATTCTGATTTTAGAATTAAATACAGAAATCAAAAAAGATTAGTTATAACATTAAATTTATACAGCTTGCAGTATATCATGAATAAGGTATTATCTAGTTTGGCCACTACTATTAGTAAATTTGGTTCTGAAAGATATATAGGCTCAGGTGAAATTCAAAATTTGATAAAAACAGGTTTTGATGTTAATTATTATACTGGTGGTTTTCAGCACTTTAATATAGATATAGATATAGTTATGAAAAGTCCTATTATTATATATCCACAAGATATCTTAGATAAATATAATAAAAAGTGCATTTTCATAAGGTGTGGTGACTTCGAAATGAAAAGTATATTACCTCCAAGACAAGATGTCAATACTGATTACTCTCAAGTTAAGGAAAGACAATTATTATTTGATATATATGCAGGAAGGGCTAAAGGATTCTGCATTGCCACTTTGGATAATTTTAATGGGGATCTAAGTGAACTAGCCCATATTAAAGGTAATAATATACTTGATAATATTGTTGTCGGATTTACTTTTGAAAAATTGTTCGAAGAAAAAAACACTTTTTTTGAAAAAATGAAAATATTTTTGACATTAGGTAGATGCAGATTCAACCTTAGAGACACACAATTAGTGTTCTTCATCGACTTATTGGAAAAAATGCAAAAAATTAATAAAAAGGTTGAACTTGATTTAATGACAAAGACCAAACTGGAAATAGAAGAAGAAAAACAGGTGAAAGAAGACGAAGAAAAAGAAAAAAAGGCAAAAGAAGATAAGATAAAACAAGAAGAAGAAGAAAAAAGGAAGCAAGAAGAAATAGATAAATTAAACGAATTAATAGGTAAAAAAGACAAGAAAAAAGAAGAAGAAAGAATCAGAAAAGAAAAAGAAGAACAAAAAAAGAAGCAAGAAGAAGAAATAAAAAAAAGGAATTTCGATGCTAATTTCTTGATTTTCGACTTCCGTTTAGAAAATATAGAAATATGTCTCTTAAAATCAATATCCAAACCTGAAAGAGAAATCCTTTCTTCATGTGAGTCTTTGGATCCGAAATTTGATAAAGAATATAGAAATTTCATCCTTTTCCAGCTGAACAAATTCGAACTAGGTGTTTTAACTACTGAGAAAGGCAATATAAAGGTAGATTTGTCTATATTGTCCATGTCTATTCAGGATATTGAAACATATATAACAGATCCTAAAAAGCCAGAAGGAAATCCTTTGATAAATTCAGAATTTAAAGATATGCTAGTAATGAGTTCAAGCGAAAAAGGAATTGGTGTTGTAAGCCTTGCTAAAACAAGCAAAGAAAGTCTATCAAACGGCTCTGAAGGTGATTCTATTGAAATTGACAATAGTAATAATATCTTAGATGATGGCAAGAAAAAAGATTCAAAAAATGACAAATTTTTAGTAGTTAAATATTTTATGGATGCTGTAAAACAAGCTCAGACTGTAGATGTTATTTTACAGAGAATTAGAGTATGCTTTTCAATGAGTACCATGGCAAGGCTATACCAATTTTACTCCTATTATTTAGAAATGTATATTCAAAGCTATGAAGACACAATTTTAGATTTGGCAAAAATGGAAAGAAATCATAAAAAAGAGAAGTTATCCAGTCAATTAAAGATATCAAGATCTTCAAGTATGCTCAGTGAAACTACTTTAGATTCTGATTTAGAAGACATTAAAGAAATAGAAGATGAATTATTAAATGATCCTGAGAAGAAAAAACTATTTAATAGTAAATTTTATAAACGTTTAAAAAATGACTTAGATAATGAAGACGATAATATAATAAATACGAGTTCAAAACAAAATAAAGTAGATATTCTTGATGATTTAGAAGAAGTTGCAGAGGAAGAAATGAAATTAAATGAAGAAAAAGAAAGTAAAAATTTGAAAACTATTCCAAATAAAACATTAATGAAAATAAAAATAGAATTAAAAGAAACTTCCATTTTATTCCCTTTAGATGATACAAAGTCAAAAACTAAAGTTTTGAGATTTAAATTTAATTCATCTTGTAATATAAATATGGATAGTGAATTTGATACTATAATAAATGGAAATAATCAACTAATTAGAACTAATTATAAATCAAAAAATATGAAATTATCAGCAAAATGTATTGAAATTGAATTCAGTATAGTGAATTGTAGAAATGGGGTCTATTCTATAGATAATATTTGTGATAAAATGATTCAAGGATTTCGTTTCCAAACAAATATTAATTCATTTTTGTTATTCCCTCATAGAGAAAAATCAATAATGGCCATAAATGTTAACTTCGAGCCTATGATTTTTAATATAGGATTTAGACAAACTAAAACTATTATTAAATTTTTACCAAATTTGACAGAATTTTTAGTAGATATGCAAAAAGAATATAATGATCCTATTAAAGAACTCGAAAAAGAGGAAGATAATGATGAAATATTAAATGAAAATAATATTATTAATATTGATAATATGAATAAAATTATGGACAAAGAACATGATTTAAGTAATTTGACTGAGGAAGAATTGGAAATGAAAGAAAAAAAGGAAAAAAAATTAAAAGAAGAATATAAAATGAAAATGCTTTTACGAAAAAAGAAAAAATTAAAAGAAATTGAAAAACAGAAAAAAAAGTTAGAAAAAGAGCAGATAAAGCCTACTTTTAACACTGATAATATAAATAATATGATTGATGTCAAAGTTATTCTAGATAAAACCTCAATAAGATTCCTCGATGATTCAGGAGCCTATTTAATTCCTTTATTAAATATAGACACCAGTCAAACTATAGTTAAATTCATTCAAAATAGTAATACTGATTCAGTTGAAAATATTAGCAATTTAATTCTTGAAAGTATTTCTAGAAAAAAAATACCTTTGTCCTATTATGATATAAATGGATTAGGAATGTATGTTGAAATGGAATTTAATCTTTCTATTAATTTTTATAATGATAGAATAAATGAATGGGAGCCAATTTTAGAAAGATATAGTGGTACTTTAAAAGTTGATCAAGTTGCATCGTTTTCAAGGATGAGAATCGACTATTTAAGTGATGACATTTTTAATGTAAATGTATCAATATCATCTATGAGTGTTCTAAATAGAGTATTGAAAAAGTTTAATCAAGACGAAGAAGAATGGGACAAAAATAACAATGAAGTAGGAGATGATGTTGCTAAAAATACAAGTGAAAAATATGCCATACAGTTTATCAATTTAACAGGATTGGAATTAGAATGTTGGTTAGATGTAGAAGATAGTTTGAGTGATGCTTTTGAAAAAAATGCTACTACAGAACTTACTATAACCACAACAAATACTTCTAAAATTAAAAATTTTAAGCTTAAGCCCAGCAATATAAATAATGGGAATATAAGAAATATAAAAAGACAGCATTTAAATAAATTATATAGCAAATTACCAGAAGCTCAGATAAGAATAAAGAAAGACAAATTTAGTTTTAAAGTAAGTGGATTTTCACCTGTTCTTGGCAATGATTTTTCTTCAAATTATACTTCTACATTTAAAATAAAAAGAGAAAAGAGACCTAATGCAATAATTTCTGACCCTAAATTATTAAGTAATTATGATTTAAATAATGACAACGACTTAGAAGAAAATTTATTATTAAATAATGAAGAAAATATGATATCGACAGGCAGCAATAATAACTTAATTAATATGGCCAGCCAAACCAATATAAACTTAAATAATGATGAAGATTTGGAAGTTCTTGTTAAAATTAGACAAAATGGAACATTAAAATCTATTGTTTTTGAAAGCAATGTGTTCTTTTATAATAATTTGCAAATACCTATATCTTTGTCATTAATATCTAATAATACATTTGTTAGTAAATATAATTCTTCTGACAAAAATATAAATCATGCAGAAAATAAGAACAAAATAGTTATAAAAACAGGCAAAAAGAAATCAATTCCGATCTCTTTTATTAAAAATAATTTCAGAATGTATATAGCTTTCCAAAATGAAGCAAATGAAAAAGAAAATAAATATTCTTTGCTATATTCCAATTTTGAAAATTTGAAACAAAATAAAAATAATTTTGTCAAATTTAATGAAGAAAATTTAAACACATTTAAAGGTGAGAAAAAAACAAAATTAGAAGATAATTACTCAAAATTGATAACAATTAATCAAAATGATAAAAACTTTTTCATTTCTTCAAATTTAATCATTCAAAGAGGAAACAACGATACCATTAAAGAATCTTCAGACCAAATAAACAATATTGATGAAAATGTGCATTTAACTTCTCCAAATTTAACAAATTTATTAAAATATGATGATTATTTGAATACTTCTAAGACATTTTCATATTTATTTATATTAGATGAGTCTTTTGTAATTGAAAATCAAATACCTTTTAATTTAAAATGTGAGTTAAATGGTCCTATAACTAAGGAAGTAACTATTCGACCTTTAAAAAATAAAAAGTTTTTAGACATAGATCAATCGAAGACTCAATTGAAAATAAGTTTAAAATATCAAAATTATAATTTTATTTCTGATGTTATAGATATCAAATTATTAGAAGAAAAAAAAGACAAAAACAAAGATGAATACACAGATGTTCCAATTAAGTTATACCAAGAGGGAGCAGAAGATAAAACAAAATATTTAGAATTTAATATTAAAGTAGAAGAAAATTTGAACAATGATAACTTAAATAAAGCCTATGAGAGAGAATATGAATACAATGTGGAAACTTTCCAAAAGAAAAAAAAGCTGACATTTTACACAAGATGTATAGTAGTAAATAAATCAGATTATTTATTGTATATGAAAGAAGATGAAGTCAAAGATAAGAACTTTTCAACTAATAATTATAATGGAAAAATCTTCCCAAAAAGTGTCAATTTAATGAATACAAAAAATATAAAACAAGCTTTTAAACTAAAAAGTGACGAATCCTCCTGGTCCCAGAAATTTAATATCAACACAGTGGGAAACACCGGGGTTGCCTCGTTAGAAATTGATAGTGATAAAAATAAGGAAAATATTTCTTTGTTAGATTTCGGAATAAGCATTCCGACATCATGGTATTTCGTTAATAGTATTTTAATAATTATCGAGCCGAGATTTTTACTTGTGAATAAATTTGGATTTGATATTGATTATAAGCAATATAATAACAAGCTGAAAAAAGCCGAAAATGACGGCAATAAAATTTATGAAGTAAAAACAATTAAAAATGAAGAAAAAAGCAGTTTACAACTATTAAAAGGAAAAAAAAATATGAAAAAAATGATACAAATTAAATTTGATGAGTCCGAGTTCTTCTCTTGTCCTGTGGACCTTGAAGAAATGGGTGATGTGGATGTCAAAATACCTATAAGCGATAAAATGAGAAAAATTTTAGAAGATAAAAATAAGGAAATTGCCAAAGAAATAAAAGAATTAAAAAGAAAGAAAAAATTAAAAATTTTGGAAACAAAAGATAAAAATAATGAAGATGAAGAAGAAAAGGAATCATCTGAGGAAGAAGAAGAAGATAATAATATAAATAACATAAACAATATAAATAATATAAATACCAATTCAAATAATGATTCAAACAAAAAAAGCATAAATAAGGTTAAAGCTGAAGAAAAAACCAAAAAAGAATTAACCCCTGAAGAAGTCAAAAAAAAGAAAGAAGAAGAAAAATTAAAAAAATTAAAAGAAATGGCAATGAATCCCAGGAAATACTTAGTTTTTAAACAAAATGGACAATCATATGTGATTGTCCATATAACAAAATCCTCATATAGTGGACTTATATATATAATTTTATATCCTCCAGAGTATCCACAATATAAAATTCAAAATGAAACAAAATTTCCTATTAATTTCAGACAAAAAGATGATAAATTTTATGAAGAAAAATTCAACTTACCCAAGGAAGAATCAATTCCTTATGCTTGGGGTGATTTGCTCAAAAATTCAAAAACTTTAATTGCTATTGTAGGAAGTAATACTATAGAAATAAATCTGAATGAAATAACAATAACTCAGAAAGTTTTTGAAATAAAAGATAAAGATAATGTTACTAAGAAATATAATTTTTACTTCCAAACTATTGTTGAAAATAATAAAACCAGAAAATTAATTATTAAAAATGAAGATAAAAGGAATATCAAAAAAGGCCTCTTCCTCAAAACTCTTCAAGGTCATAGAAGGAAATTAAATAATATAATTTTGAATTTTAACACAAAAGGTATTGGATTGTCCATAATAAATAATGAGCCAAGAGAAATATTTTATATATCATTTTACGGAATTATTTTTGATGGGCAAATGTTTACATTTAAAAAGGATAGATGTGACCATATGATAGCAAACCTAAAATTTACTTTAAAAAATTTCCAAATAGATTTCTGTTTAGAAGATAACTTTAAAAGTATGATCATACCAGTTTCACAAATAACACCACAAATTGAGGAACTACCAGAACAAAAAAGAGGAGATTTAACTCCTTTCTTTGAAGGTATTTTGAGCTACCACAATGCTACAAATCCATTGACCCAAATTTCCTCAGATGATTTCCCCCAACTTGATTTTACCTTCCAAACATTTAAAGTTAATGTGAGCCATCAACAATTAATGAGTTTAATAAATTTGTACAGTGAAATTATGCCTCAACTTGATTTTTATTTAGGTAATCCTGATAAAATAGAAGGTTTTGAGAGTATAGATGATTTGGAAATAAATCTATTTGGGGAAAATTCAATAAAAAAAGATTCATTAATATATGCTCCTGAATATTATGATAAAAATTTAGAAATAGAAATAACTTCATCTCCTGAAGAAATAATTCATAATTCTGAAACATTTTGGATGATTTTTATAAAAAATATAGGTATAGGAGCAATGGAAATTGTCCTATCGAGTCGTATTGATATAAAATCATTAGGTCAATTTTTGCCTGACATACCTATATTGCAAGGAGTTTTAAGAGCATTAGGAAATATTTTCACACATATATCAGATTTTCATCTAAATTTAACTTCATTATATTATTCAGATGTTTTTACTGATATAAATAGCTTAGTTACCTTATTAACCAATGAATATATTTCTCAAGTAAAAAGAAAAATATTTAAAGTCATAGGAAGTCTTGATATTTTAGGTAATCCAACAGGATACGCATCTTCAATAGGTCAAGGATTCATCCAATTATTTGAAGCCCCAAGAAAAGGACTAATAAATGGGCCTTTAGGCTTCGGTGAAGGGGTGGCAAAAGGATTTGGAAATTTAATTACTACTATAATTTCTGGTACTTTTGATGCAGTAGGTAAAATCTCTGGCACCCTTTTAGCTTCATGTGAAATGCTTCAAGGTGAAAAAGCTGTGGAGCAATTAGAAGATAGAGAACCTGACAATGTTTTAGATGGTATTTATAAAGGAGTCAAAGAAGGATTACTTGACTTAGGTAAAGGAATTGGAGGTATTATATTTAAACCATTTGAAGGAGCCAAAAAAGAAGGAGTTAAAGGATTTTTCAAAGGAATTGGAACTGGGTTAATAGGTGCTGTTGTTTCTCCTTTTACTGCTACTTTTAGAATTGCTAATAACTTATTTGTTGGAATTAAAAATACTGCTAATATGTTTAATCCAAAGCTAAAGACTGATAGATTTAGATTCCCTCGTCCAATAGAAAAAGCAATTGGGTTGAAATCTTATAATGAAGATAAAGCTACAGTTAGAGCTATATTAGATTTCCTTAAAGTATTTTCTGATCATGAAATTGTATATTTTAAACAATTTACTTATATAAGTCCAGGCTTAGAAGGTTCTATATCTACTTTAATTTTAACAAATAAATGCGTTATGGTAGTATATCAAGCTAAAGAATTAGTTTTCCAAATTCAATTAAATCAAATTAGTAAAGTTGAAATTCATAAAGAAAGAAATAATGTAAATATATCAATTATTTTCTATTTAAAGAACAATACTAGAGAATATATTACAACTAAAGACATAAATTTATGCAGTGATTTTTATCTAATGTTTGAAAGGACAAAAGAATAATTTTGTAAATTATTTAAGTTATCTAGTTATCAAATATATATTTAATGCTATTTAAATCAAAGAAAAAAATATAAATTATATTATTTAGTCTTTCAAAATCTTATTAATAATTATTAAATTAAATTTTGAATAAAAATATCATTATTTAGAAATGGGGATTGGGGATTGGGGATT
>Ga0247610_10008939_pt1 | contig 10131 bp, 13 predicted proteins | sample 174DNAGHGhighgp2_FD_193483 | JGI IMG/M metagenome (GOLD analysis project Ga0247610, IMG submission 193483) | Sheep rumen microbial communities from Palmerston North, Manawatu-Wanganui, New Zealand - 1742 DNA GHGhigh gp2 | ecosystem: Host-associated > Mammals > Digestive system > Stomach > Rumen... | reverse complement strand
GTCGTATAAGCTGCGTATGCCCAAATATATTGTAATCTCCTATGTTTGGCTCTTGAAATAACGCAATTTCTCGTATATCAGCCCAAACCATTGATCCATAAGATTCATAGCCGCCGCGATAACAAGATGTACAATCTAATGCAAACCCGAGCCCGTACAGCATTTTTTTGAAATCTTTATTAAGTCTTTTAATTATAGATTTATTTCTCCACCGCCCTTTTCCGTACAAATCGTCAAGCCAAAGCTTGTGAATATATGCATGAGAAAAGATAAATCGTTTACCTGCTATTTCTTTTTCATAAGCAAGTTGGAATAATTTTATGTTGTCATTAAAAAGTTTTTCTATGTCTCGCAAAAGATACCAACAAAAGCGGCTTGCATTGCCAACCCCATGATAAAAATACGCGCAATCATGGTTCCCAACAAGTAAAATAACATTATTCGGATGTTGTTTTTTGAATTCTATAATTTCTTTAAAGTTTTCTAATGCGTCTTCCGGTGATATATTTTCATCCGTATACGGATCTAAGTAATCTCCGAGAAAAACAATTTCCTCGTTTTCTCTATCTTTTACGGCTTCTTTCCAAAAAGTTCTTCCGTGTATATCCGGCAATACAATCATGTTAAATTCTTTTGTGAAATATACAAAATTTCTATAAAATTTGTATTTTTGTTAAAATTGTGGAGAAGGATATATGGCAAAAGAAACTGTTTTTAAAAAGTTCAATGGTGAGAAAATACCAAATTTTGAAGAATACGTTAAAGGTGTATTGGAAAAAAACCCGCGTACGGAAATAATAGTTGGTACTGATTCACAAAACCGTGGATCAAGAACTTACTATTCCACAGTGATTGCCATGTGTTACAAAGACGAAGCGGGGCAAGGCCACGGCGCACACTGTATTTACAGCAAATGGTATGTTATAAGAGACAAATCAAGTACAAAATTACCGTTTGAACGCCTTACAAATGAGGTAGTCGTTTCAATACAAGTAGCCGACGCTCTTACGCTGGCCGGCATAGACGTAACGTGCATTGATATTGATATCAATCCAGACCCTCAATTTGAATCTAATAAAATTTACGCAGCATTAAAGGGTATGGTTGTCGGATCCGGCTACGAATGCCGATGGAAAACTCTTGGCCCGCTTATAACAACTATGGCTGACTACGTAGTAAAACATTAATATATGAAAAAAATTTTTAAGTTTATTGCCCCTAATGGGGAATATGTCGAATGGGGAGAATTCGACGAAAAAAAACATATTGTTGCGCTTGAAGTTGAAAAATTTTTTGACGACGGCGTTCTTGCTGAAACGCAGCGGCTTGATTTTATTTTGCCGGAAGATTTTAAGCTTGGAACTGAATTAAACATAGTTTCTTCTTATAGAAGAACAGGGTTTGGGAAAACAACAGCACCGGATCAAGACTGCTTGGTTGATAAAGCCGATGATGAAGATCCACGAGAAATACTAAATGATTAAAAAATCCACACTAAAATGTGAGGCTTTTCGGCTAAAATCCTTCAATTTGCCAATAGCAAATAAGAACGCACCCGAATAGGGTGCGTTTGTTTTATTTAGTGTAAACTAGTATATTGTTCCCTTAAATGTTCCCGCCATTTGAACGTATCCAATCAACAATAGCATTTAAAACCTGTTGAATTGGCATTGCATCAATGACAGCATTTGTCCCATCGTATCCTCCAATACCTTTAATAAAAATATCGCCGCTACGCATAATTTCAATAGCGTTTTTCCTATCTTCATCTGAAGTTCCTACGCCAACTGAATGTACCGTCATTTCATTAATATTGCCATCAAAACTTGAATTTGAAATATTAAACATTCCTTCGGCATGTTCACCCTGATTTTGGGTGATTGTAAACGCACCTTCTGCATGAGATGCTTCACCGATACTTAAAACTCCGTATCCTTCGGAGTGCGAATAATCTCCGCCGGCATTTGTTTTTTCGCCTTCGGAGTGTGAAGAATGGCCTTGCGCTATTGTTTGTTGTCCTTCAGCATGTGCGCAGTCATTATCTGCTACGGTACCAAAACCTTCCGAGTGAGACGCCATATAGTTCGCGCTTGTCATAAGTCCTTCGGAATGTGCATACGGGCCAACAGCGGTTGTTAGCATACCTTCAGAATGTGTTGCCTCATTTATTGACTTGTTTTGCGCCCCCTCAGCATGCGCACAATACCCTATATCAAAATTTCCTATTTCCGGCTTTTCTTTTATGAAAATAAATTTTATTTTTTCATTTTTATCATTATCGGTAAATTCTCCAAATGGAAATCCGTTAATTTTAAGAATGTCTTTTTGAATACTAACAATTGTACTAGAATCAATATATCTTTTTCTGCCAATAACAATAGAAATTGTGTCACCGACAACGCATCCTTCAGCATCTGCAGAAAGATAAATTATATTATCGTTTATATTTATGTCTGTAAACTGAAATCCACGAAGTCCGGCAATATTGGCTATTCCTTCACATAAAGATGACTGTGATATTGCTTTACTTTGTGGGACAAGTTCATTGTTGAGCACGGCAGCATGTGACTGCACCGCCGAATAATTTCCACTTGATTTCTCAAAACAATTTTTCATAATTCATATTTACATTTTTCATTATATAATCTTTTAAGCAAAACACCTATGCCACTTTTTTCTTCAAAATTATCTGTTGAAAAGCATTCGATTGTTTTGCTATTCGCAATGTAATAATCGTTAACAGACATTATTTTAATATCTTTAACGGGAATATATTCAACACCATTTTTAGTGGCATTGTAATTGTTTAAAAAGGACCACGGCTCACAAGGTAGTTTTTCTGCTACCGCCTTTTCTAAATAAAGTCTGCAATCATTAACCCAACTTCTTGCACAATGCATGTTTCTATGAATCGTAGCACAAAGAACAGACATATTCAGACTTTCAAGGTACTTTCTTGTCCCATTTAAGAATTCGTAATATTCATCGCCAAATGTCCACTCTTTTGTCGGAAGTTCCTTTCCCCATGAATTAAGGCGGAGATAATACGGATAATTATCAAAATCAACGTCCCTAAGATAAAAGTGATCGTCCATTGATACTAAAAAATGCTCGCCAATATCCGTGCCATCAACAGTTTTTAGCAAGCAGTTAATAATATTTAAATGCTTTTCAACGCAAGTCAGCGGCTTATCTGAAACAACAATATCTTCAACAGGGACTTTTATTACTTCGTTAGACAGCCAATCAGGACAATATCCAGCAACAAAAATACGGCTAACGTTTTTACCATATTTTGTTACCGAACGTAAGCTCATTCTAAGTTCAATATCGTTACTATTTGAACGTCCTTTGCCTACTATGTAAAGTATATCCATATTAAGGCTTTCCAAATCGTTTTTCTACAGCGTCTTGAACCGCTCTTTTTGCATATTCATCAATCCGTCCTTCAAAGCTTCCGATAACCCCATCAAGCCTTGTCTTAAATGTTTTAATAACAGGCTCAGCAAGTTCTTTTACTTTCTCATCAATTAAATCTGAATAAGCTTTTTTAACTGCCTCTACAACAGCAGCCTCATATTCGGAATTAAGTTTCCATTCCGTATAATAGCCCCATTGAGATTTTTCTTTTTTGAGAAATTTTTGAGAAATTTCATCTTCGACTTTTTTCATTGCCTCCTTCAGCTTTTTATCAACAACTTCGCTGTTTTCAATGTTTTTAATAAAACGCTTTGTGATAGCATCAATGATGGCATTATGAATTGTAACCTCGAGATTTTCGGTGCTTTTAATAATGCTTTCAATAAGTTCTTTGTTCTGCAAGTTAATTTTTACACTATCCATAAATTTTAATCTTTATAAGCGTCAAACAAATCTTTTAAATTTTGGTATCTTTCTCCCTGAGGCTCGATTGCGCCGGTTTTTTTATTTTCCTTTACAATAATCCACCCGACAAGTTTGCCATTTTCCGGATTTTCAAAGCAAGCCGCTACTTTATGGTTCTTTTTAAGCGGAAGCGCTTCGGTAATTTGTTCGCAAATTTCTTTAAGTTCTACTTTCATATGTTTATCTTTACTGCTATTCCTTTATCAACGAGCACATCAACATTACAAAGAAAATTTAAGCACGCGTCTCCATAAGTGTTAAAATTATGTAGCCTAACAGGAAGATTTTTTGCGTCTTCTTTATTAAGTTCAGGGCTTACTTCTCTTAGCCACGTTCTCCACCTCTTCAAGTTAACCATCCACGCACTGTAAATTTGAGTTGCGTCATCATTTACTGCAACATAAAATATAAAATCGGCTACTGAACGTGCAAGACACCCAGGATTGTCATGAGATAAAACCTCATATACTAAATTTCTTGTCGCATTTGTGCGTGTATCAGTTTTCACTTCAACAGAAACCCAATCATCCTTGTGGGCTGAATATTTAGTAAAAAGATTTTCACCTAATATTCTTTCTATATTATATTCAGGGTTTAAAATTATGATATAATCAATGTCTTTGTCTTGAAAATTTTTGTCTTCGGTTACATTGACAATTGTATATTTTTTCCTTGTTGCGTAAGATTCAAAAAGGCTTTCGCCTTTTTTGCCGAAAACATCATTATCAATTTTAAAATTCGGTAATCTACTCATTTTCGGTAAAATCTATAGGATTATTTAGTATTGCTTTGGGCTTATTTTTGCTTCCCTTTGGGCGTCCTCTTTTTCGCTTCTCTTCTACTGGCTTGCATTGGTCCTCCGGTAACAGATAATCTTCAACAGGATGTAAATCAAAGTTAGGGTGCGGAGCCTCTATTGGCTTAATACAATCGTGAATATCTATCGGCGTTTTTCCGTTTTCGGACAACCTCTTTTGCTCCCTAATCCAATTCATTAGTTCAACAAATGACTGCGGGTCGCCAATTATTTTTCTAATTTCGTTGTTAACCGCTTCTTCTAACGTAAGAGCCTTATTATCTGGAATCTTTTCCGATGGTAAAACCATGCTATCCTTTACTATTCCGTTTTTAAATGTACTTCCATTTGGCTCTATTCTTAAAGCATCTCGCACAAAAGCATCTTTATCATCGTGGTATACTTTAAACGCATCGTCTAAGTTATTAAATTCGGCGGACTTCTCTATTACATTTTTATCTGAAATTTCGATTATATCATCCGCCTTAGCTTCACAAGTTGGTGTTATATAAGGCTCTTTTTTGGGGGCTTCTTCATCTGCTTGCTTTTGGGCTACCGTACTTGCAACTAATTTTGCGGGTTCTTTAATTTGTTCAACAACTTCTTCCTTAGTATATCCTGAAATACCACGCTCTTTAAGAACCTCTTCAACCCTTCTATCATTAGCCTTTGACGCAAACGTTAACTTGAGAGTTTTAAGAATACTTAACGACATATCATTGAGGTATTCATTAAGTTGAGTAACAATATTGTTGAATATCTCGGTTTTTCCTGCCTCTTCTTTATCGCTTTCATAGTTTCTTTGAAGTGTCATTTCATTACCATCGGAATCATTAACACAAACAGTGCCTACGGCTTCATTAATTTGTCCTTCATATTTTCCAACTCGTTTAAGAGACACTTCGTAGTAATCAGCATTTTTTTCAAAGCCAATATATTTACGTTTGTTGAGCATTGCCATTTTAGCGGTTGTTCCGCTACCCATAAACGGATCAAGAACAACGTCACCTTCATTTGACCAACTTAAAATATGGTCTTCGGCAAGTTTTTCAGGAAATACCGCTGGGTGCCCTGTTTTATCGTTAAACGAGACATTATATTTCCATATATTAGTTCTTAGGCTGAATTCGGGCGTCGGCTTGATATTCTTTTTATTTGATACAAGATTTCCTGTTTGATCATATTGAGTTTTTGTTCCCCAGTTTGTCCAACCGGCCCATTTGTTGCGTTTATCAGCAATGAGCTTAATATCGTCACGAATTTTTCCTTTCGTAAAGACAAACATATATTCAAAAATTTGTGAATAACGCTTTGAATTTATTCTGGCCGGAAAAGTTGATGAATTCTTTTCATAAATCATCGTATCGTGAATCTTAAATCCAATTTCTTGGAAATAAAGAGCCTGACGGAAAGACGTACCTGTTTCTCCGCCATTTACAACCTCGTCGCCAACTACCCATACAACAACTCCGCCGGGTTTTGTTACCCGATAAAGCTCGTCTGCAACTTCTTTGAAAATATCAAAATTCCACGCAAACTCATCATCGTGGTATGAGCGCAAATTGTCATACGGCGGCGAGCATACGGTTAAATCAACTGAATTATTATCAAGCTGTTCGAGCCCGTCTCTACAATCACAATTATAAATTTTATTTAATTCTAACATATTTCAAATGTACTAAATTTCTATAATTTTCACACCTTTTTTTCTAAGATAACTTTCTTGAAAGCAAACGCTCATTGTATGATATATTGTACCGTTTTCTCGTTTGTTTTTTGCTGCAGTTAAAAATACCCTGGTTCCGTCAATGCTCACGCTCTTTCCATTTTTGTCCTGCTCAATCAAATAAGAAAACTCCTTATTTATTGCGTTTACAACGGGACGAGTAAAGAAATCTTTACAAAAGGCTTTTAATTCCTGAGCGTTTACACAAAGGGCCTTATCATTATAAAAAAGAGTTAAGTAATCCGCTTCACTATCTGACAGCCACCCTTTTATTCTATCTTCAAATCCAGACCATATCTCTACAAGAATGTCTCCCGGATACTTATATTTCCTTATTTTTTCGGATATTTTATAGTGATTTCCTTGAACGTCATCGGCCGTGACATCAATATCACGCCTTTGCAGTTTTTTATTTTCGTCACTATCAAAATCCACAAAATTAACGTTTCTAAAACTAAATTTCGCTTCGTATAATTTTTTACGTTCTTCAAAATTTAGTTCGGAGTACGCCAAATCACTTTTAAAATCATGCGTCTCCATTACATTCCAAATTTAGGATTTGCATCATTTTCCATTTCGTTGGCTATTTTTTCGACGTATTCCTTAAACGGCTTGACGTCATCTAACAGTTCCCAAGAAAATCCTTTTCCAAAATGTCCGTATGTGCAAGTCTTGCTATAAATAGGCATTTTTAATTGCAGGAATTCAATTATTTCATATGGGGTTAAATCAAAGTATTCTTTCACGCAGTCCGCAATGAATTTATCCATATATTCACTGCTTTCAATCTTTACGTAAACGCTAAGCGGAAGGCAATGACCAATAGCATATGATAACTGAACCGTTGCTTCAGATGCTAAACCGGCTGCAACAATTGTCTTTGCAATATATCGTGCCATATATGCAGCAGAACGATCAACTTTTGAAGGATCTTTGCCTGAGAAAGCCCCACCACCATGCGGGCAACGTCCACCATAAGTATCAACAATTATTTTACGTCCCGTTAAACCGGTATCCCCCTGAGGCCCGCCGATAACAAACCGTCCTGTTGGATTAACCATTAGGTAAAAATCCTGCATAAAAAGCTGTTTCAAATCCTGATGCCTTGATTTTACTACAGGAAAAATCTTTTCAAGAAAATACCTCTTTAATGTTGTTTCGCTGATATCTTCATCGTGCTGCATTGAAATAAGGATTGTTTGTATCTTTACGGGTTTGTTTGTTTCAACATCATATTCGATAGTATACTGACACTTCGCATCGGGTTCCATACCTGGCAATTCCCCGCTTTTCCTTAATTCGTCGTATACGCGCATGGTTTCATTAGCCAGTACAATGGTTGCCGGCAAAAATTCTTTAGTTTCATTACAGGCATAGCCAAACATAATGCCTTGATCGCCAGCACCCATAATATTGCCCATATCTTCATTAACGCCACGACGAATGTCAATGCTTTGCTCATGAAGGGTATTAATAAAAATAGCCGATTCAGGATCAAAGCCATTAGTGCCGTCGTATCCGATTTCTTCAAGAACTTTTTTAGCCGTTCCGATAATATCAACATCCGCTCTTGAATGCGCTTCTCCGCCAATAACAAGCATATTATTGGTTATAAAGCATTCTACAGCGACTTTTGAATCTTTGTCTTGTTTCAAAAATTCGTCCAATATAGCGTCTGATATTTGGTCGCAAACTTTATCAGGGTGTCCGCAACTTACGGATTCCGATGTAAAAACGTAATTTCCCATATAAACAAAATTAATTTTTGTTCAAATATACGAAAATTTACGATTTACAATTTTTAAATGATCTATACCTTTAAATAAAAACGATGAAACTTAAAGAATTAAACGCAACGGATTTGCTTGCATATAAAAATTTTGTTGATATAGTTTATAATTTTTACGATAACGAAGCAAAGGCTAACGAACTTGATGAAAATTTATTTAAAGACGCGTACAACAACAGCCTGAAATATCTCAAGCTTCAAAGCGAGATTTTTAACGAAATAAAAAGCAGGGTAGACAAGCTTTCTTAATATGAAAAAACTTTGGCTTAATATAAAAATATTTTTCACATACCTGTTTATGGGCTTGCGTTCCGCCGATGAAAAAATGACAGTCGGTGGAAAACTTGGTGCTGATGACGGAACAACGATAACGCAGCAAAAAGAAAGCAAAAGTTTATATGAAGCTCTTCTTCGTGGAGAAATCACTCAAGAAGTAATCGAGGCGCGTCACGAAATGTACTACGCGGAGCGTCGCTCACATGATTATATATATAATGGTGGAGGACGTGCGGCTAAGCTGAACAAGGTGTTTGATTATGACGGGTATATTGAAAACACCGACGGACACCGCGTACAAATAGTCCAAGATAATAAACTTGATATGGCTAATTACGAGGACTATGGCATTGATGTAAACTACGAGGAAACGGACAACAAATACGGCACGATTAAAAACGAAGACATTTCAAAGAAAGAATACACGGTTAAAATAGTAAGAAGCTTCATCCCTAAATTCCGTATAGAAGAATATATTACAAAAGTTGTTGTCAAAATTTGTGATGACAAGCGCATTATAGACCTTTATTTCAGCAAATACCCCGTTGAGTTCGATAGGCTTTCCAGACAGTTTGTTAACCGGCTAACTGAAGTTTATATGGGCGACACGCGTTCAGAGTTACTTGATTTTGATGCATTATCATTCATCACCAAGAATGCATACGGTTCTGACGATTTAATACTATATAGCTACAATAATTTTGAGTTCAAGGATATTATTGAATTCGACGGAAGTTATGTTCTTAGATTCCTTTGCGATGTTGTTGAGGACGGTTCTGACTTAGTTGAAGAATTTTACGATGAGGCAACCGAGCAGAAATCAATAAACCACGAGCGTAGGGAAAATGCAACGGTAAGTATGGAAAACGCCATTGAAATTGCTGAGCGCGATTCTTACGATGTAGATACCGCTAAATCGTTATTGGAGGATTTGAAGTGATAGAGACAACTGATATATACAGATTTGATATCTCCAAAGGTAAATGGGCTGAAAAGCACGATTATGAAGTAAAACAATGTTTTAAATTTTCAGGCTCTGAATTTTGCCTTGTATATAAAAAAGGATACTATTTTATGTGCTTTCAAGGGAAAAAGGGCGATTTATATAGTTTGATTTATAAAAAACAAGTGGATAACGGTTACAAGCTTACGCCCGGTGAAATTGTTTCAGATTTTAGAAAGCAGTATTTGAAAAACGCAATAACAGTAGAAAAAATAGAGTCATTTATAGCAGATCCAATAAAATTTGGTAAGAAGTAGATTAATTTTGATCCTTCAAATTTGACTTTTTAATAATCTTTTGTATATTATGCAAAAGATTATTTTTTTATGGGTGGAGTTAGATTAAATAGTGAAAAAAAGATTGAAAACGACAACTTCAAAATTAAGATAGGTACAACCAACAAAATAAATCCTATTATTATATATGTAGAAGGGAAAGCCTTTATTTCCCCAACAGAGGAAAAAGAAGATTACAGTAAGGATATTTCTGAAATAAAGCATGTTTTGAAGCACAGTATCAGCGAGCATCTTCACGCTGCGGAAAATTTCGACAACAAGTATATCGTAGATTTCCAAGTTGCGTCAAACGGAATACAAATGGATAAAAAAAGCTTTTTATCGTTTCAATTTTTAATGCGCCAAAATAAAGATAATGTA
>Ga0247610_10008938_pt1 | contig 10131 bp, 9 predicted proteins | sample 174DNAGHGhighgp2_FD_193483 | JGI IMG/M metagenome (GOLD analysis project Ga0247610, IMG submission 193483) | Sheep rumen microbial communities from Palmerston North, Manawatu-Wanganui, New Zealand - 1742 DNA GHGhigh gp2 | ecosystem: Host-associated > Mammals > Digestive system > Stomach > Rumen ... | reverse complement strand
TATTAACGATTTGCACATGTAATAGAAAAGCAGTACTTTTGCAGTCGAATTCGAATAATTAACCGAATAAAGATTTGTAAAAGTATGACAAACGAAATTAATCGTGCCCCTGGGGCTAAAAAGATTCTATTTGTAGTAAACAGCTATTTCAGTCAAGGAAACGGACTTGACGAATCAGCCAGACGTACTGTGCAAGCACTTCGTGATGCAGGACAGGAAGTACGCGTGTTATCAGGTGAGAACTTTGAAAATCCCGATGGACCTCAGCCTGAATATAGGATGCCTAAATTCCATTTTCCTTTGATGCAGCCGATGTTGGATTCCTTTGGTTACGCCTATGCCGATTGGCATGGGTCAGTAGTCGAAGAGGCTGTTCGATGGGCAGATGTGATTCATTTGGAAGAGACCTTTTTCATCCATCATGCAGCCATGAATTTGGCGCGTAAATTAAACAAACCCATTACAGGTACCTATCATGTGCATCCCGAGAATATCGTCTATAATTGCTTGGGTTACAGAGCAGGTAACGCGATTTGTCAAATCCTCTATCGTTACTGGTGTAGAGTTTTCTATGACCACTATTCCTATCTCCAATGTCCGACAGAAAATGTGCGTGAGCGCTTAGAGCGTCATCATGTGAAAGCACATTGTTTTACCCTTTCTAATGGGGTGATACCTGATCAATGTATTCGGCCTATAACGCCTCCTGACGATTATTTGGATGAAGATAGACCTCTTAATTTGATTTATATAGGTCGTACCGCGATTGAGAAAGATCAACCGACGCTCTATCAGGCGATTCGTATGAGTAAGTACGCCAAGCGTATCCGATTGTACATAGCGGGTCGAGGTCCGAAATTGGAGGAATATACTAAAATGGCGCAACAATTGTATATAGATGGAGTCGTTTCTTATCCTCCTATAGTCGGTTTTTATAACCGAAATGAATTGCGTTATTTGGCGGCAAAAGCGGATTTGGCGGTACATTGCGCGTATGTGGAAGTAGAGGGAATGAGTATTACTGAGGCTTTGCAGCAGGCGGTCGTACCGGTTATTGCGCAGGCTCGTTATTCCGGAACGGATACTTATGCCTTGGATGATCGAAGCCTCTTTCCGGAAGGAGATGCCAAGACTTTAGCTCAGAAGATCGATTATTGGTTTGATCATCCCCAAGAACGATGGGAAATGGGATTCCAATATGCCGAATCTATGAAACAGTACGAGATAGCCAACTGTGCGCAAACACTGATAGAAATATTCCAAAAAGCTATAGACGAAAAAAATGGCAAAACGTGTTCTATTCATCATCCTGTGCTTACTTCCATTAAGCGCAAGACCCTCGGACAAATCCGTAAGAATATTGCCTGAAATCATTCATAGTCAGTGGTTTAGTCATTCGGAGAATATCTACCGCCGTGTAGATATTTATCTGCCGGATACGATCTGCAAAGCCCCCTCAGATAGCCGTTTTCCTGTGTTGTACCTGCTTCATGGAATTAACGGCTATGAGGGTTCGTGGCAGGATTTAGGGAGTGCTGTAGATACCTTAGAGGCCTTAATCTCTTCCGGGCAATGTACTCCTATGATTATCGTGATGCCCGATTGTAATAAATGGCCGTTTCAGGAACGTCCCATAAATCACGGAAACAGATGGAAATGTGTCATGCGTTACCCGCGTTTGAGTAGAGAGCATGAGATTGAGTATGCGATTAGCGATTTGATAGATATGATTGATTCCACTTACTCGGTTTCGTATTGTATTGTAGCGGGTTTGAGTGATGGAGCGCGGATGGCTGCTAATGTAGCGAATACAAGGCCTTCACGTGTCCGAGCTGTCGGGCTTTTTTCACCCGTCTTGCATAAAGATCAATTACCGGTTGATTCCACTCAATGCTACTATGTGTATGTGGGAAAACAAGATTTTTTCTATCCTTCCGGCAAACGTTTTCATCGGAAAATGAACAAAGCGAATTATCCTCATCAGTTCATCGAACGAAGAGGAGGACATAACTGGCGGATGTGGCGGCAATGTCTGTCCGATTTTCTAAAAGAGCTTTAATTGGCGGTCCTGAAAAATCTTATAACCCACCTCGCAGTTGATACACTCGTGATGTTGGCAATAATGTTGGTATAGATGCAACAAAGCCTGTGTATCTGCTGCATTTTTTATGGCTTGTCCTAATACACGCCATTGACGTATAACGGTATTATTCTCCGGCGCTATCTTTTCCATCAACGCCATTGCAGCCTCAGCTTGAGCTGTATTATTTCGGTGCAAAGCATAGGCGTATTTATAAGGTATAACGGTGTTAATCAGCAGAATATCAATACTGCTTTTTCCCATCTTATCTACCTCAAACAACGGAATCAAATCTTTCAAATCATTACTGTCCAATACTTTGCTAAGTAAGTTTTCGGATTGATGAATAAGTTGGGCAAATTGCCGGATACGCAATTCCGGATTATTTTGAGGACGCATCCTGGCATGTTTCCATACTGAGCCATCCAATGGCGTCAAATCGAACTTGGTACGTAAGAATACGTATTCTTTTTGCAATTCTTTCTCCTGCTCTGGAATCAGTCCTGCCTGACCCATTAGCAAAGCTGTTAATTGAAACAGATTATTCTTATGTTTTTGCAAATAAGAGAGTGGGGTATTAATCGCCAATTCTTCAAACGGTACACTATTGGTATGAAATCCGAAATTGCGCGCTAAAGATATATATAACGCGTGTTCCCAACTGCCTTTGGTAATCTCCAATAGGCGCATAATGGACTCTCTTTTGCAATTCAATCGCTTGCGTAACAGGTTCTTACGCCATCCTTCAGATAGCAGATTAGGATCTTTTATCAACTGCTCTGCGCAACCTATTCTTCCTGTTGCGGAATCCATTTGTTGCGCTGCTTCAAATAGTTCGGTTAAGTAATCCTTGTCACTCGGATAATTGAGTTCACATTGAGGGATCAGTTCCCCTTTCGAATTATAAATTGGCTTATCCGCTGTGCGTACAATATGCAGAATAACAGTATCATACGCGCTATCTAAGTGATGACGATGTTTGAACCAATCGGAAGAACAGACATGAATCTCGATATTGCCGACCCATTCTTTTCCGTCAATGAGCACACGCGCATGGCTATAGTCCGGTCCTGCATCCCTGTTATGCGCTCCCACGGACAAAATTTCCACTTTCTTTCCTTCTGTCGTTTGTTGGTCGAACCCTGCCCACAAACAATGCTCCCAAATATAATGTAATACTATCTCCGGCATTCTAATATGATTGGTAAATGATCTGAAAATCCGTCTTGGTATCGGAATCCAATATAAGTTCGTTTGGGTTTTAATCCCAAGTATTTCTCATCTGTTTCCTGGATCCATTCGGCGTTATATATTTCCACCCGGCTGATGCTATCCATAGCTGGCGATACATAAAACTGATCCAGATAAGTCCATCTTCCTTGGTATTTATGCGTTCCTTGTTCGGACATATTTTCCCTTTCGCACATCCTGTTCGTTAATCCTCGTATATCATTTTTAGGTGCGCTGTTCATATCTCCCATCACAACGATTTGAGCATTCGGACAAGACTCCAAAACCGAATCTACAGCTGTTTGTAGTACCTGTTTGGCTGCTTCTCTTTTCCATGCGCTCTCTGCTGCTCCGCTTCTTTGGCTGGGCAGATGGCAAACGAAGAAATGGATGGTATCTTGTCTGTCCACCTTTGCGCAAACATACAATATATCCCGCGTTCTCAGTTCCTCATTCCCCTCTGTTGCATATACTCGTATAGCCCGTGTTTCGAGGGTATCTATCCGTGCTTTTTTATAGATAAACGCTACGTCTATACCTCGTCTGTCCGGACTTTCATAATGCACAAAATCATACTCTCCTCGGCGTAAGGTATAGCATAAACGTTTGACAACTAAGGCGTTTTCCACTTCCTGCAACCCGGCTGCATCAATCCCTTCCCATTGACCGATAACTGTCAGCACACGCGCTATGTTTTCTTCCTTGCGGTAATACCGCGCGTATGACCATCGCCGATTCCCCTCTGCTGTCCATTCGTCATCATCAGTAATAGAGTCATTCTCCGGATGAAATAAATTCTCTACATTATAACTGACAACCCTTAACGGCTTTGCAGAAACCTGTATCGCGCCGGTCGTAATAAAAACGATAGCAAGTACTATGTAAGTAAGAGTTATCACGTATTCTAACACTACCTATAATATATTGTGTATATTATCCCGTGATTTTAACTTAGCATCATTTTTGCTTTCTTCAATGCTGCGATAAACGCATCCACATCCTCTTTGTCGTTATATAATCCGAACGATACACGTACCGTTCCCGGAATTCCCATTGTATCGATCAACGGTTCCGCACAATGATGACCTGTTCGAACGGCTATTCCTTGCTGATCAAGAAGCGTACCTATATCAAAAGGGTGGAGTAGATTGGTAATTGGTGATAGATATACATTAAAACTGATCACTCCGGATTTAGGTTGACCTTCCGCATAAATTTTCACTCCCTCTATTGTTTTCAATTGGCTCTCGCAATACTCCGTCAATTCCCGTTCATGTTCTTCAATTACCTCTAAACCAATAGATTGCATATATTCGATAGCCTTGTGTAAGGCATAGCTTCCTACAAAATTAGGTGTACCTGCTTCGAATTTATACGGCAACTCGTTATACGTCGTTCCGCTCCATCGTACATGATCGATCATCTCTCCACCGCCTTCGAAAGGAGGCAGTTTCTCTAACCATTCTCTTTTCCCATACAACACGCCTATTCCTGTTGGAGCGTACATTTTATGACCGGAGAAAACCAAAAAATCGCAATCCATCTTCTGTACATCGATGGCCCGATGCGGCACACTTTGCGCACCGTCTATACAAACAGGAACTCCTTTCTCATGCGCCAAACGAATGATCTCTTCTATCAGTTGAATGGTTCCTAATACGTTGCTCACATGTGCCACGCTTACCAACTTCGTACGATCGCTTAGAAGCCCCTTAAAAGCTTCTATATCGAGCGAAAGATCTTCCCGTAAGGGAATATGCTTTAGTATGGCTTTTTTGCGCTCACAGAGCATTTGCCAAGGAACGATATTGGAATGATGCTCCAACCCGCTGACGATGATCTCATCCCCCTCTTGGATATAAGGGCTAAGGGTTGATCCCTCCTTTGGAATACTTAATTCTCCTAATGAGAATGCTAACGCATTGATACTGTCTGTAGTGCCTTTTGTAAAAATTATCTCATCGCTGCTCTTTGCTCCAATGAATTGCCCCACCGCTTGGCGTGCCTCTTCATGATGCTGTGTGGCTACCTGGCTAAGATGATGTACGCCTCGGTGGATGTTGCTGTTCCAATGGGTGTAAGCCTCTGTGATGGCATCTATCACCGCCTGCGGCTTCTGGCTCGTAGCGGCATTATCCAGGTACACTAGCGGCCTGCCGTGTACCTTCTCGTTCAATATCGGGAAATCTGTTCTGTTCATTGCTTTGATTGGGTGTTGATATATTCTACGGTCTTACCCTCGGGGTGGTTGTAGGTAGTGAAAGGAATATGATGTTCTTCCAGATAACGCAGCACTTTCTCCTGCCGCTCGGAACTAATCTCGTAGGTCATAGCTGTTATGTTTTTTACCACTCGATGACCGCGCCGATAGGACGGTCGAGTAGGGTGATGTGGTCTCTCTCGGCTATGGAGCGGGCCACGGAGTCGGGTTCGTTCCACGCGTGAGGGGCCAGCGAGAACTTGTCATGGTGGACGGTGATATACTGCTTGGCCTGCAGGTCTGTCATTGCGCGCTCCAGGTCCTCGGGTAACAGATGTATATACGCCCAGTTGGTGTTGTACTGGCCGTTCTCCATAATCGCCAGGTCCACTTCTCCATACTGCTCACGGATACGCTTGAAACGGTCGTCATACCCTCCGTCTCCCCCTATATAGACCTTGCGTCCCCGGCTCTCCAGCAGGAATGATGCCCAGAGAGTCTCATTGGCGCCGAAGAGGCGGTTGGAGAAATGGCGGGTTGGCAGGCAGGTGATATGTATTTGGGATTTGGAATTGGAGATATGAGATTGGTCATACCAGTTCATCTCGGTGATGATCTCCGGCGAATAGCCCCAGAGGGTGAGGTATTCGGCGATGCCGAGCGGACAGACAGCGTGCTTCACTCGCGGCCGCAGGTCACGCAGCGTAGCGTAGTCCAGATGGTCCCAGTGTTCATGCGTAATAACCAGTAAATCTATATCCAGCATCATCTCCGGCGTGTAATAGTCGGTGCCCGGAAAAGGCTTCATCATCACCGAGGCAGGAAACTCCATCTTCAGCAGCGGATCAACCAGAACGGTCTTGCCGCCGAGGGTGAAGAGGTACGACGAGTGACCGAACCAGATGAACCAATCGCTCTCTTTGCTGAGGCTGCGGATATCTGTCCGAACGATCTCCAGCGGTTTCTTGGGTACCCGCTCGTGCGTTCTGTCCGTCAGGAATTTCCACATGGCCGCCACTCCGGAAGAGCGTTCTCCGGTGAACTGCGGGGTAGGGACCTCGTTCCGGAAATGCCGTCCTGTATGGCCGAAAGGATGAGGACCGAAAGCAGGGTGGTGCAGCACTGCCATGACGGCGATGAGCAATCCTGCCAAAATTCCGGTAATAATCAGTATGTGTATCATTCGTCCTGTCATCTGTTAAGGCTTGTAATAACTATCTTCCAAAATCTTCTGTGCATCTCCTTCTGCCATCAATTCTTGTAAACTGATATTTTCATTATGTTCCATATATGACTCCGTAATACGCCATCCTAACCAGATTCCCAATCGACCTGGACTGTCCTGTGAAACTTCAGACGTAAACGGACCATCGTTCAAATAACCCGTTAAGATCAAACTCTCCGTCTTGAATAAATCCCGCTTATCCATTACTAAATGCCAGATTGCCTGCTCATTATGTACACACCAATCCCATTGTTCCTTTGTCCATCCCATGACTTCATATCCCGGCAGTTCATCAAAAATCTGGGCCACTAAATACATGATCTTGCCGCGATACATCATTTGATCCAACAGCCGGCTTTTATTGCTCGTATAGGGTAGTGTTCGGAACAAATACGCACTCGCGATATCTACCGGAATACATTCCTTGCGCATAGTCTGTTTCTGATATTCATATACCACACGGTTGTAATACTCGTATTCGCTGCCCAAATACATATCCCCTCCGATACCAATCAAGTCCTCTTCAAAGAATACAGCAGCCTGAAAACCGGAAATATACAGGTATAAACTCGGAATTTCGGTCTCTGGGTAAAGCCATTTAATCCGGCTAAAAGCCTTGCTTAATGAGCGCTCTATATCGCTTACATCTGAAAAAACTACCTGCTCGTATTCATTCGTTACTTTGAAACCATAAATTGTATCGTTCAAAAACTTCGGTAACTGTTCCTCCAAATATGCCGTATCACTACTCGGAATACCTAAAATATCCTCCACCCATAGTGGCATAAACTCAGGATATTCGTCATAAAGCACCCTAATGTCATGTCCAACAGTAGAGTCGTGTACATTCATTAGAGAATTGTCAAAACGCACAATTTCAATCTCTTGCGGCTCTATGTCTTTTGGAAAATAGGTTCTGGAGTGATGGCATGACATCAGCATCATTCCCAATACTATGTAAATAATCTTCTTCATTGTTATATTCTCTCCTCCCCTTGTGTGGAGGGTGGGTGGGAGTTCTACATCCTTCCGTCTTTGATCTCTATGATTCGGTCCGCGATGCCTGCTAACTCCTTATCATGAGTAACCAACAAAATCGTTTGTCCGTACTCCTTCCGCAACTTCAACAGTAATTCGCTCAACTCCTTTTTGTTCTTTTCGTCCAAACTTCCGGTCGGTTCGTCAGCTAATATAATGTCCGGATTCATCATCAATGCCCTCGATGCGGCTACACGCTGTTTCTCGCCGCCCGATAACTCATTTGGCTTGTGATGCATTCTTTCCTTCAATCCTAATTCAGTCAACAATCGTTCCGCACGTGGCTGATAATCAGCTTCTTTCTCTCGTGCTATCATAGCCGGAATACATACATTTTCTAATGCTGTGAACTCTGGTAACAACTGATGGAACTGAAAAATAAATCCGATGTGTTGGTTGCGAAATGCCGCTAATTGGTTATCGTTGAGAGCGAATACATCTTTTCCGTCAATGATCACTTTGCCTTTTGTCGGTCGCTCCAATGTGCCGATGATCTGGAGTAGGGTAGTCTTCCCTGCCCCGGATTTACCCACGATAGCTACGATCTCACCTTTCTTAACTCGCAGATCAACACCTTTCAATACCTCCAAATCCCCAAACGATTTATGTATATTTTGTATTTCTATCATATCTTATTTTTCTTCTATATCAATCGTCATTATTCTATCTCCGTTCTCTTGCGGTACAATATGGATATATACCGTGTCCTCCGGTAAAAGCGCTTCGATCATCTCCGGCCACTCGATGAAGCAGTACTTGCCGGAATACAGATATTCCTCCGCTCCGAAATCTAACGCTTCACGGATATCCTTCAGTCGGTAACAATCGAAATGGTAGATCTCACCCTTGTACGGTTGATCCACGTCATATACGTTCACGATGGCAAAAGTCGGACTGTTCACGACATCCATCGTCCCCATCTCTTCGCACAATTTTTTGATGAACGTCGTTTTACCGGCTCCCATCTGACCGTCGAATGCAAACACCCGATGCGGTTCACTCGCTTTCAAAATCTCCAACGCACTCACTTCCTCTCCTTGCTCGTTGAGCAGAAGAAGATCTCCTTCCTGCAGCTCCTTTGTACCTTGTACTTTTTCTGCCTTTTTTATCGTATACTTTCTCATGTTCTTGCTTTTCATTCAATTCTCAGAGACTTATTTGAGCCTGAAAATAGTTGTAAATCATTGATCCTCTGCTATTTCCGAGCAATTTGATCCATTCCTCTTTCGTTGCTGTTCTAGCGCGCTTCACAGAACCGAAATGGGTCAGTATCTTTTGCTTTGTAACTTCTCCAACTCCCTGAATATCATCAAGTTGGCTATGTATTTGCGCTTTACTTCGCTTCGCTTTATGGTACGAAATGGCAAATCGGTGAACCTCATCCTGTATATTGGTCAGCAATCGGAATACTTCGCTCGTAACTGGCATACTGATTTCTGCAGGAGGAAAACCATACAGCAATGTTTGTGTCCGGTGTTTGTCATTTTTCTTTAATCCCGCAATAGGGATGCTCAATCCCAACTGATCCTCCACCGCTTCACGAATGGCATGCATCTGTCCTAATCCTCCATCGGCTATAATCAAGTCCGGCATCTGTTTACCTTCATCCATCAAGTGCTGGTATCTTCTCCTTACTACCTCGCGCATGGATGCGTAATCATCTGCTCCATCCACTGTCTTGATCTCAAACTTCTTGTAATCCCCTTTACTCGGTTTAGCCATTCTATAGACCACGCATCCCGCCACCGAGTTCGTACCCTGTATATTCGAGTTATCAAAACAATCTATCCATCGGGGCAGGGTGGGGAGTCCCATTATTTTTTGCAACTCGCTTAAAATACGTACGCCTCTTTGCTCAGGATTTAATTTGTCTTCCTGCTTTAAACGATCAAGTTTATACTGGCGCACGTTTTGCATCGCTAAATCCAAGAGCTTTTTCCGATCTCCGTTTACAGCTATATGGACGTGGAGTCTATCATCAAATACTTCCGGAATGAACGGAACAATTACCTCTTGTGTGCTGCTCTCTAATTGTTGACGAAGCTCCATCATTCCCATCGCTAACATTTCCTCTTTCTCTTCATCCATTTTGCGGCGATATTCAATTGTCTGTCCTTGCACGATGGAGCCGTTATGTACGTGTAGCATGGAGATAAATACCTTCTCGTCCTGTTCTTCGTATCCGAATACATCTACGTCTCTTGCAGAACTATTCGTAATAATCGTTTTGCTCTTGAATTGCTCCAATAACTCGATCTTATGCTTTATGTCGGCGGCTTCCTCAAACTTTAGTTCTGCCGATTTCATCAGCATCTCTTGCTCTAATTGCTTTCCGATCTCCTGTGCGTCTCCTTTGAT
>Ga0247610_10008937_pt1 | contig 10131 bp, 9 predicted proteins | sample 174DNAGHGhighgp2_FD_193483 | JGI IMG/M metagenome (GOLD analysis project Ga0247610, IMG submission 193483) | Sheep rumen microbial communities from Palmerston North, Manawatu-Wanganui, New Zealand - 1742 DNA GHGhigh gp2 | ecosystem: Host-associated > Mammals > Digestive system > Stomach > Rumen ... | reverse complement strand
TCGGCGCGGGGAGCTTGAGCAATAGACCGATTGAGTTCGTTGTCGGAACGCTTCTCCATGAAATGTGCCACATGTACAACGATACTGTGTTGAATGTTCAAGATTGCTCTCGCGGTGGGATGTACCACAACAAGCACTTCAAAGCCACGGCTGAAAGCGTCGGCTTGATCGTCACAAAGTCCGACAAATACGGATGGGCACACACAGAGCCGTCCGACGCGCTGATTGAATGGATACTTGACCACGACATAGAAGAAATCCGCATCAACCGCACAGAGCCGACCGGAATCCGTGTTGTAGGCGGCAACACCGCCGCAAGCGGTGGGCTGACCATCACGGGGAGCAATCCAAACAGTCACAGCCGGAAATATGTTTGCCCCTGTTGCGGAAACAGCGTCCGCGCGACCAAGGCGGTCAACATCATGTGCGCCGATGATATGCAAATCATGATCGCAGTTTGAAAAAGTTAACTCAATAAGGCGGGGGCAACAATCCCCCGCCGATCAACAAAACAGAAAAGAGGTTTATTACAATGGGAAAATTCTTCCTTTATGTCTGCATTTGCACGGTGATTATCCTTTGCCCGCCGCTCGGCTTGCTTCTCCTGTTCATCGTAGAAAGATAAGGGGGACAGCATGAAAAAATCATCCTTTACCGATCTGACGTTTACGGAGTTCAAGCGCTTCTGTGAATCGAAAAAGATAGAGCGAATCGCCTATGACACAGACAACAATCACGATATACCCGGCGCGGAAAATGAGCCGATCGACCTATTAGGCGCGGCGCTTTCCTTTGATTCCATCCGGTTTGTTTACTTAGGTGGAGCAAACAGAATTGACCTCACTTCAACGGCTGGCAGTATTCACTTTAGATGGGTATCGCATATCCTTGTGAAAGACTTTCACGCATGGGCAACGGTGTATGTCTTTTGCAAGCACGGGGACAGCGAAAAAGCCTATGCTCTACTGATTGACTACACGCCCGACAAGTGAACATAGAAAAGGCGGGGAGCAATCCCCGCCGCTTTTTCTATCCAATGGACACCGCAAGGGGTGTACCCCTGCCGCCCTATACCACAAAGGGGTTAAGGTTTTGCAATGTCAACTTCAATTTCCTGCAAGTTTGTAAAAGGTCGTTCTTTTCAGTCCGGTCATTTCCATTGCTTTCTTTGCCGTGATCTGTCCGCTATGCCATAGCTCCATAACCGCTTTCCAGTTGTCCGGCTTTTCTGCTGACGGCCGACCAAACTTGACCCCTTTTGTTTTCGCCGCCGCTATGCCCTCTGTTTGTCTGCTGTGAATCGTTTCCCGCTCCTGTTCTGCGATAGTCCCCAATACTTCAATCAGGATATTGTTTACCATGTCCCATACCCATTCTTGACCCTCCGGACAATCCATCATTGTTGTTGGCAAGTCCAACACTTTCAACCGTATTCCGTTATCGTGGAAATACTGCAATTCGTTTTTTATGTCGGCCTTGTTTCTGCTCAGGCGGTCAAGGGATTTAACGACCAACGTATCACCACGCCGCAATAAAGCCGCTTTGAGCGCGGTATAACCTTTCCTGTCTAAATCCTTGCCGGATTCCTTATCCGTGATTATATCCCGCTCAGACGCGCCCAGCGCGGCAAATGCGGCAAGCTGGCGGTCAAGGTTCTGTTCCTTACTGCTGACACGCGCATAGTAGAATGTTCTGTTATCCATAAAGCAAAGCGCCCCTTTCCTGTATCTGCTATAAGCATAACAGGCGGGACGCTGTTTGCACACTTCAATTATTCGTAAAGGTGTTTCAATTTTCGGACATATCCGCAAAGTCAAAACAGACATTTTCGGACATAGTACAGGGGTATGTTTTCCAGTATTCGTAAAGGTAGACTTTTGCGGATTCCCGTTCCCGATCAACGGTATAGCTTTTCTGTGTACTCCACTAAAGCCTTTAGGTAATCTTCCCGCTCTGCACCCCGGCGCTGTTCCCTCAGCATGTTTAACTCAATACATCCGTGATAGCATTTCCGGCCCTGTAAGAAAGGCTTGCGGCAATCCGCTAACCATTTGCAATGTCGGCACTTGATAGGAATAAAGCACCAATAGCAATCCTGAATCAAGTAAACAGGCCATTTATAAACCGTATTGTAAGAGGGCATAATACTTGCTATTCTGCATCTTTAAGCCTTGCCGTTCTGATATACAATAGCTTTAACTGCCGCATTGACATTTTCTGCAAAGCGTACAGCATCGGTATAATCCGTGTTTTTGGTAGACTTCTTTTCTTCAACAAGTGGAATTTCAATCATGGGGTCAAGTGCATCATTGACATAAACAACGACCTTATATGACATGATACTACTCGGCGCTGTCATTGCTCCAACGATTGCCCCTACATCTCCGGCAATCATACCGCCAACAACGGCACGACCAATCCCGCCCGTCACCTTACTATCTGTGTATATCTCACACCCGATAACCTTTGAGAATGGAACAGCTTCACGCAAACCATGATTAGAAAAGACACCTATTTTCCTACTAACTTGATCTATGAAAAAGCAAACGTTGTGCCCTCTAAATATGTGCGATTTGGAAGAATATAGGTAATCGGTATAGTTTAACTCTTTTGCCAAACTGCTAATACCATTTTCACTTATGAAAGAATCTTTTTCCTCTTGAAAAGAAATAAGTCCGTCCTTTGTTTCAACTTTCCGCTTTTCCAGTGTACAAGCCGACCAGATGACCAGTAATATCATTAAAACAATAAATATGATTCCGCCGACCATCTAAACCCCTCCACATCGTTTTGAATTACTGTATTCGTTTTTAGTGTCACTTAATGAACATAGTTTTATCTTACCAGAAAGAATACAATTATTCAAGAGGTGGGGTATAGTCATGGAAAAATTCTCTCCTAAGAAGTCCGACAAGGAAGTTACAACAATACGTATTCCTAAAGATGTTCTTGATACTGTTGATATGAAGTCTGCCGCCTATGGCCTATCCCGCAATGAGTTCATCAATCAGTGTATAGTATATGCTCTAAAGAATATGGTCGAAGAAAAAGAATAACCGCCCTGCATTTTCAGCAAGGCGGTCTTGCGCGTGGTCGTCGCGCATTTAGGGAATTAAGAGAAGAGAACGGGTTGGGGTCTTGTATGGTCTTGCCCTTTCCGATTGATAATATAACAGATTGCTCCATGTTTACACACTTCAAAAATGTGCATAGCATTTCAAAAATTGTATACTGCTTTCATAGCTCCACGGCGAAGCGATCAAAGCAATATATAATAGCTAATCCGGCTTGCGCTTTCCGAACAAATTCCGAACACTTCTACATTTGGAACGTAAAACGGTAACTACTGATTTAACAGCACCCCCGAAATATCACTATCCAGAACGAAAAAACGGTATATACTGATTAATTTTCGCTTTCAGGTTCTAGTGTCCACTCCGGACGTGCGGGTTCAAGTCCCGCCTCGCGCACCACTTTTAAGACTCAGAATCGTAAGATTTTGGGTCTTTTTTATTTTACTGCTAACTTTTCGGGCATGATTGACTTGAAAGAGATCACGTTATCCGGGGTCTGGTCGGTGCTTTCCGAACAGCTTTCCGAACAAGCGACGAATCCCGCTCCATTAAGGAAGTCCCCCATAGCCTTTGATGTTGCTATGCTGTCCTCGCTCAGAACGTGTGTGTAAATTCCCAGCGTTGTCTGTATGTCCTCATGCCCTAAATAGGCTTGCACTTGCTTAATGGGGACGCGCTTTGCAAGGATGGTCGCCGCTGTGTGCCTCAGATCATGGAGCCTTACCCCATCATAGCCGCAACTTCTCAGAAAGCGTATACTTGCACGGCTTATATATTCCGGCTTTACATCATGCCCGTTAAGATGGACACAGACTTTCCCGTTGTATATCCCGCTCCTTGCCTGTTCCTCTTTCAGCGCTTGCAAATAATCCGCTGTGCTTGCGATCATATACAGGTCTCGGCGGCTTGCTTTCGTCTTTGTAGTTTCAGCTTCATAAACGGTTCCGCTGTACTCTGTGACCGTGTTGCGAATATGGATTATGTTGTTTTCAAAATCAACATCTTCCCAGCGTAGACCGCAAATCTCCGAACGTCTCAGACCATACACAACAGCAAGTGTCACCGCCGCCCGTATCGGTTCCGGCTGTGTTTCCAATCTTGCCAACATATCCGCGACCTGCACTTCTGTGAGCGCCTTGCCCTCAAACTTCTTTCCTTTCGGCAAACTGATTACATCCGCAACATTGACGCTTATAAGATCATCCAATACCGCATCTTTCAAAACGCCTTGAATAATGACCCTGTGCTTCTTCATCGTGCTTGCCGATATGCCGTCTCTTTGAAGTTTCTCAAAGTACCGTTGAAGCTCTTGCCGTGTCAGATCACAGATACCGATTGCCCCAAGTTCCGGGATAATGTGTTTGTTTGCCGCAACCCTATACCCGTCAAGAGTATTCGGGCGAAGTGTCAGCTTTTTCCGTTCCATCCATTGACTGATACAGTCTTTGAATTTTGGATTCTCGGTCGGCCGGACAGCGTTTACTTGCTGTTCCCATCCCTCGACAATTTCTCGCATCAAAGCCTCGGCCTTGCGCTTGTTATGTCCATCGACCTTTAGCCCTGTGCTCTTGCTAAAGAGCTTTCGTTTCCCGCTCTCTGCATCAGTATACCGCGCCCTGACTGTCCAAGTCCCTTTATCATCAACAAGATAGCCCTTGATATGTATTTGGCTTGCCATTATTCAGCCTTTCTCCTTTCTTGTGGCAAGCCGGATTAGCGAATCAATTATAAGCGAAATACAGTTATTCCGCAAGAGTTGATGACCTATCAAAAACCACTCTCCTTATTCAGATATTCCCGCTCAAATGTTAACTGAAATTCTTTTTTCAAAAATTCATTTGTCACCCAGCACGGTAATTATGGGATTAACACATAACTTTTTCGGGGGATTCACTTATTTTTGCTGTTGTAAAAGTTACAATATAGTTACAATCATAGAGCTATCCCGGTACTATTCGATGGGCTTCAATATTACTTGAAAAAGTTGAAATATATTTTTCCGATCTATGAAAAGACAATGGTTATGGGCTTAATGTCTTTCTTGCGGCTCTCAATCAGTTTTCTTTTTACGAATATAGTATTCTTTCGGGATTCCATCAATATTATGTTTCTGCTTCATAAGCACTTCCAAGGGCAACAAGTGTAATGCCACTATCACATTCGGCTCTTGCCTTTCCTCATTCCATCCATTTACCCATATCCCGTATTTCTCCCTACAAAGGCCAAAAGGAAATTCCTTATGTTCAGCTATATACCTATCCAAGATAAGATTGATTTTGGCATTCTTCAAACTGTCTTTAGGCATTGTTGCGCTGACAGCCCTAAGATAATCATTCCTTGCAAATGAATTTCTTTGACGTCTTTTTTTAATCATATCTTCACCCAATTTCTTTAACATGCTGATATGCTCTTTTATGTCGTAATGTGCCCTATTACTATGCGTTCTGCTCTCAATATCTAACATCTTGAACGGAAAGTTCTCCAGATGACCATACGCCTCCCACATATCAGATTTAAGTGTATTCAATTCCTCAATCAATTCCTTATCTTCTGGATGATTATTGATATTAGAAGATATATCGGCAAAGCCTTTGTTATTATTTATTATATCTTTATTATCTTTATTATTACTATCCCTGTCGGCGGGGATACCCTCTCCCTCTCGGCGGGGATACCCTATCCCTGTCGGAGCGGATACCCTATCCCTGTCGGTGGGGATACCCCTGTCGGTGGGTATAGCTTCCGGCGCGGTACTTGCCGCCTGCTCTTGATGCTCTATATTGTGAGTATCTTCATTTGCTGGACAATCTGCGCTTTCATCAATCAGTGTAATGGTCTTGTACTTTTCCGGTAACGAATAGAAAGTATACCGATACTTTTTCCCTTTCTCCGGCACTAAATATCCTTTTTCCACAAGCTTTGAGAAAGCCGACCTCCACCTGTCGCGGCTAATTCTATAACGGTTCTCCAAATCTGCCGGACTAAAGTCAAGAGCTTTCCCGGTCTGATTCAATGCAAAGTGGAAATATAGCATGATAGGCGTTGCGTTCCGCTTATCGTCCAGCATAAGATAAGCTATCTGCTGTTCCCTGCGTGTTACAATTCCATACGGCTTTTCAATCCGGCTTGCATCACAGCCGCTTGACGATATGGAAGTCACGGTTCTTTGATTTGCAAAAAATGGAATGGGTTACACCTGTCTTTCTCTCTGGATTTGAGTATAGATTTTATCGGCGCACTCGCCGCAGATCATAAGGTCTAAGCACTCCATGTCGTTCAAACTGCCATATCCGCAGTCCAACCGCAACCTTGAATTAACCATGCCGTGACCATCGTCACCACCGCATAGCGGACAGCGCCTTGATATAAAATCACCGTTTCGTGTATTCGTTGTTCTCACCTCACAAACATGCTGTATTTGCCATCTGACCGCCCGTAGACGGCCTTGACCGTGCGCTTGCGGCTCTCTGTCCATCCGCGCATAAAAGGCCGTGTGTAGCTTGTACGGGGCTTGTTTGGATTTACTGGTTACGGGAACATCGGTAAACTCTCCCCATAGGGGATATGATGTTTACAGGTAGCGTCGCAACATCCTTTACAGAGCGGATGAGGCGCGTTATCATATTGACAGCAATTCTTTGAAACCTCTACAGCCTCGTCTCTTGCTTCCGTGATAGCGCAATCTTCCAAATTCCTTTTCATCGTTTCACCTCGCTTTCTATTTTGGTTTGTTCGTAATCCCGCGCAAGCTCCTAAGAGCGTTTCATCCTCGGATGTGCGCAGAGACCACGCATTTAATATGGGCTTCACTCTCTACCACAAAGGGTAGTCACTCCGGCGGGTCAAGAGCGCGTCACTTTTTTCAATGTAAACCTCAAGCACTTTTACCCACGGGGCAGTGTTCGCCCTCACCCTATACCGCAAAGGGGGTACTCTCCAAAAGTCATTACACTTGTTCCAATTGCACAAGTGTAACGCAGAGACATAGCAAAACATTAGACATGCCGAACAGAAATCAAGAAATTATTCTACGAATCAACCAAACGAGAAAGCAAAACTTTGTCGAAGTTGACGGTGCTTTGCCCGCTCACAGGCAACAAAAAAACGCGCCCTATCCAAAGAAAAAATCTCAGGATGGGAGCGCGAATTATAGACACCTATCGGCTTTCGACGTGCTCAACACATATTATCAGACGGTTCACCGCCTATTTCTGCTATCAGTGTATCATCCGAAAATGCCAAAGTCAAGGAAAGGTTCAAAAACTTGTAGTAACTTTTTTCCGTCTTGCTGAATTGCAAGGCGGATATTTTTTTTGCTATGTGGGAGATGAACCGACTTCCATAGCTGTATTACAGGGTAGGCGGCACAAATACCAAAACCACGTCCGGCCGATCGACCAACCTATTCCCCCATACGGTCAAGCTCTGCTTGTATCAAACGCCAAATAAAACCATTGACGCTTTCTCAATATGTCGGCGGTGCTACTCTTTCCCCTGTTCTCTTTCTCTTCGTTCCTTTACTGCTTGCAGAATGTACGCTTGAACAGACTGCCCCGCCGCCCTTGCTGTGTCTCTTATTTCTTGCCCCTCTGCTTTCGATGGACGCAACATAATAGCGTCTCTGTTCTTTTGGTACTCTTTTACACTTTCCTTGTTCGGCTTCTTCTCTTTCCTTTTTTCCGCGATCTCCATTTGAATACCTCCACAAAAAAGTTATATACAGTATACTGCAAAAGCAAAAATGAGTAAACTCACCAATTTGTACAAATGAGATAACTCATATTTGTTGAAATTGCATCTTGCAAAAATGAGTTAACTCATGTATGATGTAGACACTTCAAGAGAGACACACCCCAGCCAGTGGAAACGGTAGGCAACGAGAGTTAGGAAGCACCCGACCACGAACACAATTCTGACGGGGTACACCTCTTGAAAATCCAAATAGAATTAAAGGGAGAGAACAAAAAATGTCTACTATTGAGATCGTGAGCAAGATCGAAGCCCTCAAAGAGTGGGAAGCACTCGCAGCCGAAGCCGCCGCAGAGATCGAAGCGCTGAAAGATTCCATCAAAAAAGAGATGGACGCGCAAGGCGTGGAAGAGCTGGAAGCCGGACAGTATATCGCAAGATTCACGACCGTGCTGTCCAACCGCTTCGACACTACCACCTTTAAGAAAGAGCACGGCGAAATGTACAAGCAGTACACGAAGCAGAGCACAAGCCGCCGCTTCTCTATCGCATGAAAAAAGCCCCTTACGTAACAGCCGACCAAAGCACTACGCAAGGGACTTGAAACGCCCCACAAGAGCGGGACGAATACAGTATAGCAAAGTCCCGCTCTTTCGTCAAATTCAAAATGAAAGAAAGGACTTCAAATCATGAAAGAAATTACAAAAACTTCCCGCCTTGCCGGACAGCTTGAAAAGCTCTTCCGTATGCTGAACGAAGACTTTTTCGATGGACAGCTTGAACAGCCGATCATCACTATACAAAGCACTCCGCGCGCATACGGTCACTACTCTGTTCACCCGATCTGGACAGTCAACGGCGAAGAAAAGCGTCATGAAATCAATATCGGCGCGGGGAGCTTGAGCAATAGACCGATTGAGTTCGTTGTCGGAACGCTTCTCCATGAAATGTGCCACATGTACAACGATACTGTGTTGAATGTTCAAGATTGCTCTCGCGGTGGGATGTACCATTCAAAGAAGTTCAAAGAAGTTGCTGAAAGTGTCGGCTTAATCGTAACCAGAACAGAGAAATATGGATGGGCACACACAGAGCCGTCCGACGCGCTGATTGAATGGATACTTGATCACGATATAGAAGAAATCCGCATCAACCGCACAGAGCCGACCGGAATCCGTGTTGTAGGCGGCAATACCGCCGCAAGCGGTGGGCTGACCCTCACGGGGAGCAATCCAAACAGTCACAGCCGGAAATATATCTGCCCCTGTTGCGGAAACAGCGTCCGCGCCACAAAGCAAGTCAATGTGATTTGCGGGGACTGCATGGAAAAAATGATTGCAGTCTGAAATGTCAACATCAAACGGCGGGGGGGCAACAATCCCCCGCCGATCAACAAAAAAGAAAAGAGGTATTCTATTATGGGAAAATTTTGGCTTTATATGTTTATCTGCGTTGTTTCCTGTCTCTGCCCGCCGCTCGGCCTGTTGCTTTATATCATCGTGGAAAGCTAAGGGGGACAGCATGAAAAAATCAGCCTTTACCGATCTGACTTTTACGGAGTTCAAGCGGTTCTGTGAATCAAAAAAGATAGAGAGAATCGCTTATGACACCGACAACAATCACGAGATATCCGGCGCGGAAAATGAGCCGATCAACCTATTAGGCGCGGCGCTTTCCTTTGATTCCATCCGCTTCACATATTTAGGCGGTGCTAACAGAATCGACCTTGTTTCATCCGCTGGCAATATACGCTTTAGGTGGGTATCACATATCCTTGTGAAAGATTATCATGCATGGGCAACGGTGTATGTCTTTTGCAAGCACGGGGACAGCGAAAAAGCCTATGCTCTACTGATTGACTACACGCCCGACAAGTGAACATAGAAAAGGCGGGGAGCAATCCCCGCCGCTTTTCTATCCAATGAACACCGCAAGGGGTACACCCTGTCACCCTATACCACAAAGGGGTTAAGGTTTTGCAATGTCAACTTCAATTTCCTGCAAGTTTATAAAAGGTCGTTCTTTTCAATCCGGTCATTTCCATAGCTTTCTTTGCCGTGATCTGTCCGCTATGCCATAGCTCAATAACCGTTTTCCAGTTGTCCGGCTTTTCCGCTTTCGGCCTGCCCCACTTGACCCCCTTAGCTTTTGCCGCCGCTATGCCCTCGGCTTGTCTGCTACGAATGGTCTCCCTCTCCTGTTGCGCAATAGTTCCCAAAACTTCAATCAGGATATTGTTTACCATATCCCAGACCCATTCTTGACCTGCTGGGCAATCCATCATCGTTGTAGGCAAGTCCAACACTTTCAGCCGTATTCCGTTATCGTGGAAATATTGCAATTCGTTTTTTATGTCGGCCTTGTTTCT
>Ga0247610_10008935_pt1 | contig 10132 bp, 5 predicted proteins | sample 174DNAGHGhighgp2_FD_193483 | JGI IMG/M metagenome (GOLD analysis project Ga0247610, IMG submission 193483) | Sheep rumen microbial communities from Palmerston North, Manawatu-Wanganui, New Zealand - 1742 DNA GHGhigh gp2 | ecosystem: Host-associated > Mammals > Digestive system > Stomach > Rumen ... | reverse complement strand
CTGCTGCGCAACCAGCATACGTTCATACGACGTGGCAACGACCGCATAGTCATAGCCGGCATGGAGAACGACGGAGAGGGCCGTTTTCCTGAACTAGGCGACATACAGAGCACACTATGGGGCCTCAACACCGACGAGTTCGTGGTGATGTTGGAGCACGACCCCTCATCATGGCGGCGCAAGATATTGCCACACAGCCACACACAGCTGACACTAAGCGGCCATACACACGCCATGCAGTTCGCACTCTTCGGACTCTCACCCGTGAGCATGAAGTACAAGGAGGCATGGGGGCTTTACCGCATAGGACAGCGAGCCATCTATGTCAGCAAAGGCCTCAGCGGGGTGGTGCCATTCCGATTCGGCACACCAGGAGAGATAGTGGTCATCACACTGCATCGAAATGAGAAATGAGAAATGAGAAATGAGAAATTAAAAATTAAAATTATAAATTGCTGCGCATACCAACGCCTTGGATCATTAACTATGAACTAATATGAACTTCCTTTACCGCTTATATCAGATTATCATTGTCATTCCGCTGGGCATCATCGTTTCCCTGCTTACCGCACTCGTCACCATAATAGGTTGTTCCGTGGGCAGCGGCCATTTCTGGGGCTACTACCCGGCACACCTGTGGGCACGCATCATACTGTGGCTTTTCCTCTTGCCTGTGAAAGTTGAGGGCAGAGAGAACCTGAAAGATGGGCAGTCGTATGTCTTCGTGGCAAACCACCAGGGAGCTTTCGACATATTTCTTGTCTATGGCTACCTGAACCGCAACTTCAAATGGATGATGAAGCACCAGTTGCGCAAGATGCCAGTCATAGGCTATGCCTGCGAAAAAGCACACCACATCTTCGTCGACAAACGTGGGCCCAAAAAGATCAAGGCCACTTACGACACCGCCCGCGAGACACTGCGCGACGGCATCAGCGTCACCGTCTTTCCCGAAGGTGCCCGGTCATTCACCGGCCACATGGGACTGTTTCGCCGTGGAGCCTTCGCACTGGCCGACGAGCTGCAGCTACCAGTGGTACCCATGACCATCAACGGGTCGTTCAACATCATGCCACGCATGCGCGACTTCAAGTTTGCCTACTGGCACCGGCTGTCGCTCACCATCCACGCTCCCATCTACCCCACAGGACAAGGTCCGGAGAACATTCAGGCCACGATGACGCAGGCCTACGACGCCGTGATGTCGGCCCTCGTGCCTGAATATCAGGGCTATGTCGAAAACCCTGACCAGTAACCAAACAAAAAAAGCCTCAGCCATTGGGCCGGGGCTTTTTTTGTATGACTGTCTTTCCTCTTGGCAGGTTATTCCTGCCAGTGTAGAACAGCACCATTGCGGCGGGCAGGGTCTGCTCCGGTATAGTCCATGGAGTATGGGCTGCCGGTAGTGGGACTCTTGCCGATGTAGCGGTGGTTGCGGAGTGAGAAGAGCATGAAGTCGTGGTCGAGGTAGTCCTGCCAGAGGAACACCTCGGCCTCTTTCTCATCGGTGGTGAAACGCACATCGCCAGGCAGGCCTTCGCCGTAGACCTTGATATACCGGCCATCGACACACTTCAGCGACACGCACCCGTTGCCTCGGTCTACGAGCTGGAACTGCGTACGCTTACTCTTGTCCTCGACACGGGTGTCATAAAGCAGTCCGTGGGGGTCACAGACAGCAGGGCGTCCAGTGGCTTTGTTGATGATGCGGAAGGTCTTACCGTAGGGAATGTTCTGGCTGCGGTCGGCACATGGTTCTTCGACAGTGAAGTTGTCGAACTCAGCATATCCGCCTTTCTTGTCCTTCGTATTGAAAGCAAACAGGGCGTGGCGTGAGCCTTGGAAGGTGATGAGCTGATAAGAGAGGGGTATCTCTTGGCCCAAGGTCTGGAATGACTCGCCATCGATGCTGTAGGCGTATTGCATCTTATCGTTGTCGTAGTCGCCAATGCAGCGGAGCCAGATTTTGCCGTTGGGCAAATCGACGGGTACCACCGAAGGCGCCTGCGTGGGGTCGGTCTGATACTGGCTGAAAGAGCGGAGCATGAGAGCGCCCGTGCGGTCGTTCTTCATGATGCCAATCCACGAGCAGGGTACATTGATATTTCCCAGTCCGCAGATGTCGCCGTCCTTCATGCCCTTGGTGAAGAGTTCGACGGTGGCGACAGACTTCGGGCCGATGACACGCTGGGTCAGTGTGTTGCGTGCCCACATCAGCTGCTCGGCGGGCTGTGACTGTATGCGCAGACGGCCAGCCTTCAGACTCCACATCTTGTCGTCGGGGTTGTGGTTCCACTGCCAGATGCGGCCCAGTGTCTTGCCGTTGAAGGTCTCGCTTCGGTCGTAGGAGGCATGGGCGGTTTGTTCTGTTTGTTGCTGTATTACAGCAACAGACTGGACGGACGGAACAGACTGGACACCGGGCTTGAACCACGTGCGGGGCGCACGCCCCAGGTTGCCCTCCAGGCCTACCATGGGCCAACCGTCCTTCCATGTCATGGGCATCAGGCAGACGGTGCGGCCGATGCTGTGGAAGTCCTGCATGAACAGTGCCCACCATGAGCCGTCCTTATACTGCACTATGCCGCCCTGGTGGGCGTTGGTGCAGGCTGTGGCGTCCTTGTCGACGGGGCCAAGACCGAACTTTGTTCCGTCCTGCCCTATGCGGTACTTCTCACCCCGTGGCACCTGCGTCAGCGAGGCGGCATGGTAGCCATAGGTCTCATCGGCGGTGATGACGCGCGTCTCGTAGGGACCCCAGATGCTCTTCGAGCGAGAGCAGAGAGTGCGTCCGTTGGGCTTATAATCGGTAGAGATGAGGTAGTACATCCCGTCAATCTTATACATGTGGTGGCCTTCACCCACACCGTTTCCTTCGGGTATGATGACACGCTCCGTGCCCTCCACGGGACCGCTCATGTCGGGTTTCAGCTCCGTGCACTTCACCGTGCCGTAGCCATGGATGGCGTAGACTTTGCCGTCGTCATCGAAGAGTACGCCGAGGTCATATATATTACCTTTCATATTATGGTGCGTCCACGGTCCACGAATGTCTTTGGCCGTATAACACTGAAGGCCCTTTCCGTTGACATTGGAGAAGACATAGAACTGACCGTTGGCATAGCGTATACAAGGGGCCCAGATACCTTGGCCGTATATCTCCTCATGGTTCTTCAGTGAAAACTTGTCTTCGGTGAAGTCGAAGCGGTCGAAACAGTAGGAGATGTTTTCCCAGTTCACGAGGTCTTTCGAGTGTAGGATGACCAGCCCCGGGACAGAGTGCATCGTGGTGCCTGCCAGATAGTAGTCATCGCCCACACGAAGGATGTCGGGGTCAGAAAACTCATCGTAGAACAGTGGGTTGGTAAACGTGCCGTTGCCATTGTCTGCTGTCCATGACTGCGCCCCTCCGGGGAGTGCGGAACCGTCTGTTTGGGCATTGACATTTAACCACATGCAGGCCAGCAGGCCAATGCCCCATAATCTTGTTTTACTCATTGTTGCAAAGTTTGTTTTAACCTATATGACGACAAAGGTAAATATTTTTCTTTACTCTGCCAAATTTTTTTGGTAGTTTCAGAAAATATTCATATCTTTGCAGGGATTTTATCACTGAAACAAACTACTACATGAAACAAGACTTACTGATTTTCCTTTCACTTGCGTGTGTTCTCCTGCTGCCCGAGGCTGTATTTTCGCAAGAACGCTACCACGTAGGCGTATGCGACTGGATGATATTGAAGCGCCAGAAATTGGGCGAGTTCCAGCTGGCGCGTGACATCTGTGCCGACGGTGTGGAACTTGACATGGGCGGACTGGGCACCCGTGTACTGTTCGACAACAAACTGCGCGACCCTGAAGAGGCTGCCCATTTCAAGCATGTAGCCGACTCGCTCGGTGTTGAGGTAGGCGCTGTTGCCATGAGCGGTTTCTACGCCCAAGACCTTACTAAGCGCGACAACTACATGGAGTTGGTGGCCGACTGTTTCGACACCATGGACCGTATGGGCTGCACCGGCGCCGTGGCCTTCCTGCCTCTTGGCGGCTGTGGCAACGACTGGGCCGCCGACAAAGCGAAACGTCGTGAGATAGTGAGCCGTCTGCACAATATCGGCGAAGCTGCCAAGGCGCGTGGCAAGCGTGTGGGCATCGACACGCCACTGGACGCCAAGGGCAACCTGCGACTGCTGAAAGAGATTAAAAGCCAGGGAATCGGCATCTTCTACAAGTGGCAGACCATAGCCGAGAACGGCTGGGACATAGTCAAGGACATGAAGACACTGGGTGCAAAAAACATCTGTGCAATCCACGCATCCAACACCGACCGCGTGTGGCTGAAGAACGACTCGGCCATCAACGTGCCGGCCATACGCCAAGCCTTGGACCAGATGGACTGGCAGGGGTGGCTCTTCGTGGAGCGCAGCCGCGACACAACGATGGTAAGGAATGTGAAGATGAACTACGGTGCCAACGTACACTATCTGAAAGAAGTGTTCGGCTGCCCCATGCCTGCCACAGCAACCAAGCTGAACAGCGAGGGACGTGACGCAAAATACGTGGAGACCATCATCGGCCGCTCACAGAAAGTCACCGACGCGCTGGGCATAACCTACACACAAGAAGGACGCGAGGTGCAAAACATCGTCTGCAACCGCTATTTCCGTCTTAACGACATCTACGCTGAGCGCGACTCACTGAAGAAGACGAACAAGGAACTGGCCGAGGCCACTGCCGACTCAAAGTTGTACCGCTCGCACTTTGGTTTTCTCGCCGACCTGTCTATGTATCTCAAACCCGAACAGATAGACAAGGTTAAAGACGTGATGACCTTCAACGTTGTACAAGTGACATACAACGCGCAGTGCGACATGATCCCCACGCTGAAGGACGAGGAAAAGCAACAGATAAAGGCGTGGCTCATTGAGGCCCGCGAACTGGCCATCGACGCGGAGAGCTCGAAAAAGAAGCACGAGGTGTTTGGCAAATACAAGGGCCGCATAAACAACTATCTCGCCGCCCGCGGCTACGACTTGAACAAGGAGCGTGAGGCTTGGTACGAGCGGGTGAAAGCCCGTGGCGGAAAACTGTAGCAGTAACAAGTTAAAAGAAATAAGCGAAAAGAGGTGATGAAGAAACTAATCATACCAATAGCAGCCTTATGTGCCTTGACGGCGACGGCACAGAACGGCATTACAAGCACTCATGCTGAAGACGCACGCATGACCAGTGTGCCGCTGACCGCCGTGCAGTGGACAGGCGGCTTCTGGGGCGACCGCTTCAGGGTGTTCAGCCAGACGTCTCTTCAGAGCATGTGGGAGACATGGCAAAGTCCGCAGGGCAAGGGCTTTAACAATTTCCTCATCGCCGCCGGCGAGAAGCAGGGCGAGCATCACGGGCCTCCCTTCCACGACGGCGACATGTACAAGTGGCTGGAGGCTGTCGCCTCGGTCTATGCCATCAACCACGACCCACAACTGGAGCAGATCATGGACCGTTTCATCTCGGTTGTTCAGAAGGCGCAGCGCTCCGACGGCTATATACACACACCAGTCATCATCAAGGAGCGCGTTCAGTCTGTTGCTGTACTACAGCAACAAACAGGACAACAACAAACAGGACAACAAACAGAACAAGGCCCCGTAGGCACGACCGTTGGCAAGAAGGACGACAAGGCCTTCGAAAACCGCCTGAACTTTGAGACCTACAACCTCGGGCACCTCATCATGGCCGGCATCATACACAAGCGAGCCACAGGGAAGACCACGCTCTTCGACTGTGGCGTGAAGGCCGCCGACTTCCTCTATGACTTCTGCGAGCGTGCCCCGGAAGAGCTTGCCGGCAACGCCATCTGCCCCTCCCACTACATGGGTGTGGCAGAACTTTACCGCGAGACTGGAAACAAGAAATATCTCAACCTGCTGCAGAGGTTCATTGACATACGCGGCATGGTGAAGAACGGCACCGACGACAACCAAGACCGCATACCGTTCCGCCAGCAATACCAGGCCATGGGCCATGCCGTGCGTGCCAACTATCTTTACGCCGGGGTTGCCGACCTCTACTTAGAGAGCGGCGAAGAGCAGCTCATGAACAACCTGACAAGCATCTGGCAGGACATCACCCAGCGCAAGATGTACATAAACGGAGCTTGCGGCGCCCTCTACGACGGCACGTCGCCCGACGGCACCAACTACACCCCGGACAGTATTCAGAAGGTGCACCAAAGCTACGGAAGGCCCTACCAGCTACCCCACTCCACCGCCCACAACGAGACTTGTGCCAACATTGGCAACATGCTTTTCAACTGGCGCATGCTCCTTGCCACCGCCGACGCCAAGTATATGGACCTGATGGAGAACTGTTTCTACAACAGCATACTGCCCGGCATCTCACTCGACGGTGAGAAATACTTCTACACCAACCCCCTACGACTCACCGACGAGCTGCCTTACAAGTTGCGCTGGCCGAAAGAACGAAAGAAATACATCTCTTGCTTCTGCTGCCCGCCAAACACGCTGCGCACCCTCTGCCAGACACAGGACTATGCCTACTCGCTGACGCGCCAAGTGAAAGCACAAAAGGAGGCATCGGACAAGACGGGCACCATCTACGTGAACCTCTTCGGACAAAGCCGTCTGCAAGCCAAGCTTGATGGTGTTGGCGACATAGTGCTCACACAGCAGACCGACTACCCCTGGAGCGGACACATCACACTAACCATCGAAGGTCTGAAAGTACCACGCCACCACGAGTTTGCCATTGCCGTACGCTGTCCTGACTGGGCCGGCGAGGTCACCATAACCGTAAACGGCCAGACGACGGCAGTGAGCGAGGAGAAGGGCTATCGTATGATAGTCCGCGAGTGGAAGAAGGGCGATGTCATCAGCTTCGACATGCCATTGGAGACACGCATCGTTGAGGCCAACCCGCTGGTGGAGGAAAGCCGCGGACAAGTAGCCGTAATGCGAGGCCCCATACTCTACTGTCTGGAAAGCACCGACCTGAAAGACATCGACATCGACGACGTCATCCTGCCCGTCGACGCGAAGTTCACCCCTGTCGAGGTGAGCATTGGCGGCAGCCGCATGATGGCACTTGAGACCGAGGCCTACGTCCGCGTAGTGGGTGACGCTTCCAAGCTTTACAGCAAAGGAGCAGTGGGTGACGCTTCCAAGCTTTACAGCCCCGCTCCCCTCTACCATCCCGTCGCCACAAAGAAAGTGAAGAAAACCATCCGCCTCATCCCTTATTATGCTTGGGGTAACCGCGGCAAAAGTGAGATGACCGTATGGATGCCCGCCGCATATTAACCACTGTCGCCACCTGCTTGTTTTGTCTGACGCATGCCGATGCTTCAGGCGAATTCTACATGGAAGTAGAGCCAGGAGCGTTTACCATAGAACAAGCCCTACAGGAGTCGCGCGTATTGAAGATGAAGAATTATGGCGACTGGCCCGTGCTGCAACTGAAGGCCGGCGTCTACCGTCTGACACAACCTATCATCCTTCGCCCGGAAGACCGTTTCACCAGTATTGTCGCAGATGGTGACGTCACCATCACGGGAGCTGTACAGATCACTAGCTGGCAGCGTCAGGGAAAGCTCTGGGTGGCCGACGTTCCATTATTCAACGGACGACCTTTGGAGTTCCGACAACTATGGGTAAATGGACGTAAAGCCGTAAGGGCTCGCAATGTTTCCGTCGGTTTTGCCGACGGAAACGATCCTTTCGAGCAGATGCCCCGTATCCGCTCGGTCGACAAACAGAACGAGACCCTTTACGTACCTAAAGAGGCCGTGAGCAGCATCATGCCGTCTCTCAAGAGAAAAGAAGTGCCAGAGATGGTGCTCCACGAGATGTGGTGCATAGCCAACCTACGCATCAAGAGCGCTACGGTACAGGGTGACTCAGCTGCCCTAACCTTCCATAACCCTGAGAGCCACGTCCACTTCATGCACCCCTGGCCGTCGCCAATGGTAACGCCCGACGGGAAACACAACTCCGTCTTCTATCTTACCAATGCGAAGGAGCTGCTCGACCAACCGGGAGAGTGGCATCTTGACACAAAGGCGCAGAAGCTCTACTACATGCCCCTGCCTGACGAAGACATGGGTAACGCCGTTGTCGAAGCGCCTGCCTTAGAGACTCTGCTGAAGGTGGTAGGCACCCCTGACCGACCCGTGGAGTACGTTACTATCGAAGGGATAACCTTCGAGCACACTACGTGGCTGCGCCCGTCGCTGCAGGGGCACGCTCCGCTACAGGCCGGCATGTATATGATTGAGGCTTTTAAAATCAAACCATCCCTGCACCGGCGCAACGGTGACCACCGCCTCGACAACCAAGGATGGGTGGGCCGCCCTGCTGCAGCAGTTTACGTCAATGGCGCTTCTGGTGTTAGTTTCCGCCATTGTACCTTTAAGCATCTGGCGTCTACCGCCCTCGACTACAATTCTTTTGTCAACGGCGGAAGCGTAGACCACTGTACGTTCACCGACATTGGCGGCACGGCCATCCTTGCAGGCTCGTTCGGCCCGGAGGGCCATGAGGCCCATCTGCCCTACGACCCCTATGACCGCCGAGAGATATGCAACGGTCTCACCATCAGCAACAACCGCATCGACGATGCCACCAACGAGGACTGGGGCACCATAGGCATTGCCGCCGGCTTCGTGCGCGACATAAAGATCCTGAACAACGAGATCTCGAATGTGTCGTACACTGGCATCTCTCTCGGCTGGGGATGGAACCAGCAGACCTGCGCCATGGCCAACAATCTGGTGCGGGGCAACTACATACACCATTACGCCCGCCACATGTACGACACTGCCGGCATCTACACCCTCGGCTCGCAACCACATACGTTTATTGAGGAGAACGTGGTGGACAGCATCTACACCCCTACCTATGTGCACGACCCTGACCACTGGTTCTATCTCTACACCGACGAGGGGAGCAGCTATATCACTGTGCGCAACAACTGGACCCCCAGCGAGAAATTCCTGAAGAATGCCAACGGCCCCGGCAACACCTGGGAGAACAACGGTCCTATGGTGGCCGACAGCATACGACATAAAGCAGGACCACAATAAAACCGTCAAATTATTAAGAAAAGACTTATTCCAACAAATCAAATAATTCCCATGAAAGAAAAGAAAAGCAGCCTGAAGAGCACCATAGCCGTCTCACTGACCAACTATCTCGATGCCGGAGCCATTGTTGCTGGCGCCAGTGGTCTCACCCTTTGGAAGGACTATCTCAACCTTAGTGAAGGCCATCTGGGCTGGCTCAACGCCATCAGCGCCAACTGTCTCGGCGCCGCCATAGGTGCGATAATAGGCGGTTTCCTGGCCGACAGGTACGGGCGCAAGGCCATCTACACTTACAACATGCTTGTCTACATGGCAGGTGTGCTGTGCATCTTGCTCTCCACCAGCTACCCCCAGCTACTGGTCGGTTTTCTGGTCACAGGCATCAGTGTCGGCGTGGGTGTACCCGCCTCGTGGACATATATCTCTGAGAGCAGCGAAGTGAAAAACCGTGGCCGCAACATAGGTATCTCGCAGATGGCATGGGGCATAGGTCCCACGGTCATCCTCATCCTCGGCACGCTGTTGGCCCCTCCCACAGGCGGTGCTGGCAGCGAGGGGGTGCTTTTCCCGCTGGTACAGACGGTTGCAGGATGGTTTTGTTGCGATGATATCGCAACAAACGGAACGACGGCAGCACTCAATGTGTTCAGCTCGCGCATCGTCTTTGCGTCGCTGTTCGTAGTGGCCTTCATCGCTTGGCTGCTGCAGCGGCAGTTGGACGAGTCGAAGGCATGGGAGGCAGCAAAAGCCTCTGGCGAGAAGCAGCCAAGCACATTCGCGTCGTTCGGCCAGCTGGTCACCGTCAAGAGAAACGTGCTGACGCTGCTCTTCCTGGCCGGGATGTATCTCACGTGGAACCTTGTCTCGTCGGTCATGGGCTTTTTCCAGCAGCACATCTACGAGACGGCCGGAGGTCTGTCAAACGCCGCCGCCAACCTGCTTTCTGTCGGTCAGTGGCTCGTCATCATTGCCACCACCTTCGTTTTCTCTATGATAGTAGACAAGGTGAACCATCGGTGGCTCTTCTTCACTGGAGTCATG
>Ga0247610_10008934_pt1 | contig 10132 bp, 8 predicted proteins | sample 174DNAGHGhighgp2_FD_193483 | JGI IMG/M metagenome (GOLD analysis project Ga0247610, IMG submission 193483) | Sheep rumen microbial communities from Palmerston North, Manawatu-Wanganui, New Zealand - 1742 DNA GHGhigh gp2 | ecosystem: Host-associated > Mammals > Digestive system > Stomach > Rumen ... | reverse complement strand
GACTTCATCAACTACTGGGACGCGGCGCGCAAGCAGTTGCCCGTGGCCACCGACGGTATCGTGTTGAAGGTGAACTCGCTGCGCCAGCAACGTGCCTTAGGTTTCACGGCGAAGAGTCCGCGCTGGGCCATCGCCTATAAGTTCAAGGCGGAGCGCGTCTGCACCCGTCTGAACGAGGTGACTTACCAGGTAGGGCGCACGGGTGCCGTCACCCCTGTAGCCAATATGGAACCCGTGCAGTTGGCAGGCACCACCGTGAAGCGTGCCACGCTGAACAACGAGGACTTCATCCGCTCGTTTGACCTGCACATCGGCGACTATGTCTATGTGGAGAAAGGTGGCGAGATCATCCCCAAGATTGTAGGTGTAGATATCGACCAGAGGCCTATCATCGCACAGCCTGTGGAGTTTATCAGGCGCTGTCCGGAGTGCGGCACGCCGCTGGTGCGCTATGAGGGCGAAGCCGCCTGGTACTGTCCCAACGATACGGGATGCCCGCCGCAGATCAAGGGTCGCATTGAGCACTTCATTGCCCGCAAGGCAATGAATATCGATTCGCTGGGGCCGGAAACCATCGACGACTACTGGCGACAGGGGCTGATCCACAACGTGGCCGACCTCTACGACATCCAGGTGCAGCAGATCAACGGCGACGGCTCGCGCACGAAGTCGGCCCAGCGAATTGTCAACGGCATCGCTGCCTCCAAGGAAGTTCCCTTTGAGCGCGTCGTATTTGCCCTCGGCATCCGTTTTGTAGGTGAGACCTCTGCCCGTCTGCTGGCGCGCCACTTCAAGAACATTGATGCCCTGATGAATGCCGGCCTTGAGGAGCTGCAGGAGATAGAGGGTATCGGCGAGGTGATGGCCAAGAGCATCATCAGCTATTTCCATAATGAGGAAAACCTGAAGATTGTGGAACGCTTGCGGGGCTACGGCCTGCAGATGCAGCTGTCTGAGGAACAGACGGCTGCGGCCAGTGACAAGCTTGCAGGCCAGAGCATCGTGATCAGCGGGGTGTTCACCCATCACAGTCGTGACGAGTACAAGGCCATCATCGAGCAAAATGGCGGCAAGAACGTGGGCAGCATCTCCGGCAAGACTTCCTTTATCCTCGCCGGCGACAACATGGGCCCGTCGAAGCTGCAGAAAGCCGAGAAGCTCGGCATCCGCATCGTCTCAGAGGAAGAGTTTCTGGAAATGATCAGCAACGGTGAGTAAACGTGGGGGCTATTCCCAGTAGCTGATGGTGCGCGTCTGCTCCACCTTCATCACCTGCGTGCGCTGCCCCTTCTCCCAGTAAGTGAGGTGCATTTTGTTTTTCGTCCAGTTGCCGCTGTCGTCACGTTCTGACAGGTCGTTGCGCATATTGATGGAGAGCACGCACTCATTATCCTTGTTAAACACCTTCTGGCTCTGCTGGATGATCTCAAAGCTGGTGTTGTAGTGATACTCATTCACCGAGCGGATGCCCGTCTCGGGATTATAGAGCGTCCGTTTCGTCAGGCAGTAGTCTGAGTCGTACTCATAGCTGAGGAGGCTCTTCCCTCCCGACGGTTCCTTCATGGCGGCCTTCACGAGATAGCCAGTCGCACTGTATTCCCTGTCGATGAGCTGATCGTCGACGAGCTGGCCGGTCTCTTCGAAGTGGTTGATGTCGCCCTCCATCACGGGATTGTCGGTAATCACCTCCTGCACCTGTCCCTTCAGCCCCATATTGGCGGCATCCTTATAGTAGGGCGACATGTTCAGGTAGTAATAGCTGATGGAGTGGCGGCCGTCGTCGTGGAGCACCTGTCGCTGCTGGATATAGCCGTAGTCGTTGATGTAGTAGAGCGAGCCGTCGCCCTTGGGCTTGAAGTTGTCCCACTCGCGCTGCAACTTCGTCAGCAGATACTTCTGGTTACGGTCGAAGAGTTCACGGGTGCGGTAAGGACCGCAGGTGACGGACACCTCCGACAGCAGTCGGGTCTTCTCGTTGACCGTCGCAATCAGCGTCGCGTCCTTGATACCGTAGAAGTCACCCTTGAAATAATAGGAGCAGGGATCGTCCGACTCCGGCGGCAGGGGCTCGAACCCCTCCGCCTTAAGCGCAGGCACGAACACACTGTCGGCACCCTCCAACGGAATCCCCATCAGCGAGATGCAGCGCGGGTCGGTAAAGGTCTGGGGCCAGACAGTCACCACCATGCAAAGCATAAACGCTATGAACAGTATTCGCTTCATTGGTATGCTGTTATTTACGGTTTCTTCATGTGCTCCTGCATAAAGGGCAGGGTCTCAGCCTGGCTGAACATCAGGTCGGCCATCATGGCGTTGGCATCGCTCTCGCCATTAATGATGTCGTAGAGCGCTTTCAGGCCGTCGCGCCCACCGTCGTGCTTCAGCACATATACCAGGCATAGATACTGCAATGCTGTGTTCGACGAGAGTATGTCGAGGTCGGTAATGGCCAGTTGCGAGAGTGCCAGCTGATAGGCATCATCGCTGTTCTCATCGATCAAGTGTTGAACGTCGCCGAGCGTCTCCAGTCCGAAAGATTCCAGCACCGGCAGATAAGACATAACCGATACGGGCCATATCTCGGCCTGGTTGACAGCAGCTATACGCTTATTCAAGCGGTCAAACGGATGCAGTTCGAGATAGCTGCGGAACGTGTCGCGCGATAGTGGCACATCATCAAGTTTGCCAGTCTTTACCAGTGCCATCGTCTGTCGGCGGTAGTCGTTAAGCACCGTGCGCAGACGGCTGAACTCGTCGTCCATCAGCTCTGCCATTCCTGCCAGTCGGTTGAACTGTCGCAGATAGACGTCAGGAATCTTGACATCGCCCTTATAGCCTGTGTCGTGTTCGATGGTAGACCATACGTGCTGCAGGGCTGTGCGCATCTGCAACTCAAAGCGGGGACCACCGGTTTTGAGTCGGCAGATGTAGTGCAACGAGTTATAGCCGAAAGAGTCCAACTGGTGCAACTTGCGTTTGTCGACACTTTCTTGCCAGTCGATATCGAAGATACGCTTGGCTATTGTTGCCACCTTGTCCACCTCATCGGTATAGAAGGTGATGACACGCAGCCCCACAAGGTCGGTGATGTCGTCGATGCTCTTGTATTTCGTCCCCTTCAGTTCCAGCTTTCCCCTGAGCGACTTCTCTGTCTTCACTCTGTGCTCGATGGCAGTGACGTAGATGCCCTGATCCTTCAGAGCCTTGCGCAGCATGGTGTAGGCCTCGTCGGACAGATTCTGCAGCATGGGGCGCAACTCACGATATTGCCTCAGCAGCCTCTCGCCATGCGGGTCCAGTTGTACCTGATTTTCCATCTGCGTACCGGTCTACATGAACTCAAAGATATTGCTGAAGCCCGTGATGGTGAACACGGTGCGGACGCTGTCATTGATCCCCTTGATGTAGACATGCCCACCCTTTTCTTCTGTATTCTGTAGGATGCCGAGGAATATACGCAGACCGGCAGACGAGATATATTCCAGGGCAGAACAGTCGATGATGATGTCCTTGCCCTCCACCTCATTCAGTGGGCTCATGGCCTTTTCGGTCTCCGCGGCGGCCACAGTGTCGAGACTACCTGTCAGGAAGGCAACCATGTTGCCCTCGTTTTCTTCAATTCTTACGTTCATAATCTATTATTATCTTCTTTTATCTTACATTTGTTTGATATTCTTTCTCAGAGTCAGCACATTGAACTGGTCTATGCGCTCATAGTTGATGGAGTCCATAATCTGGCGTATCAAGTGTATGCCCAGTCCGCCGATGTTGCGCTCCTTAGCGGGTAGTGTGGTGTCTACAGCAGCCTGAACGGTGGGGTCAAAGGGCTTACCGCTGTCTGAGATGGTAAATTTCAGGCGCATATCATTCGCTGCAGCCTCAACGGTCACGTCGCCGCGCGTGTCCGGTGGGTAGGCATAGTTGATCACGTTGACCACGGCTTCCTCGATGGCTACCTTCAACTGTGATGTGATCGTTTCGTCGAATCCCACGGTCAGACATGCCTCTTCGACAAAGTCATTCAGCCGAGACACCTCCTCCATGTCGTTGACCAGCACAATACTTTTTCGCATGAAGACATTACTCTGCTGACGGATGTATTGTATGGCCATCATCGTCAGGTCGTCGCTCTGCTCGGCATCGCCCACAAACTGATGTACGGCATCGGCCATCCGTGTGATGAGTTGTTGCGGCTCCTGTTGACCCTCGGCGAGAGCCTTGGCGGCTACGTCATTGACGCGCTCCATCTGGAACTGGTCCTTATTGGCATCCATCGCCTCTGTGAGTCCGTCGGTAAAGAGGAATATGGTGGTGCCAGTGAATATTTGTGCCTCTTGCGGCACGTACTTCCACGAGGAGAAGAAACCTACGGGCACATTTGATTCGCAGGGCAGCTCACCAACGCCAGCACCTACGAGAAGCGGTGCGTCGTGGCCTGCATTGCAGTAGCGCAGCCTGCCTGTGGGCAGGTCGAGCACACCTACGAAGAGCGTCACGAACATGTGGTTCTTGTTCATGTCGGTGATGGTCTTGTTCATCACGGTCATGATGCGCTCTGGCATCGACTCACGGGCTGACACCGTGCGGAAGACCGCTCTGGTGACGGCCATGAAGAGCGAGGCGGGAACACCCTTGCCCGAAACGTCGCCGATGCAGAAGAAGAGCTTCTCGTCGCGGAAGTAGAAGTCGAACAGATCGCCTCCTACCTCCTTGGCCGGAGTCAGCGAGGCATAGAGTTGTACGTCGTCACGATCCTCCCGCGTCGGGAATTTCTCTGGCAGCATCCCCATCTGTATGCCGCTGGCCACCTGGAGGTCTCTCTCTATCGAAGCCTTCTGGGCGGTGGTGTCTTTCAGCTCGTCAATGTATTTCATTAATGACTGCTGCATGTTCCCGAACGAGTGGCTCAGTTGGCCTATCTCGTCGATACGCTGGAATTTTGGCAGTTCGGCATCAAACTGTCCCGAGGCAATGGTCTCAGCCCCCTTGGCCAGTCTGTTCAGGGGACTGAGCTCGCGGGTGATAATGTGGATGAAAAAATAGAGCATCAGCAGCAAGCCTATCAGGACAATGGCGCTGACACTGTTGCGAAGGCGGTCGAAACCGCTGAAGATGTCGCTCTCCGGGCATACGATGGCCATCGAACAGCCCGTCTGACCGAGGGGTTTATAGAACACGAGGCAGTCCTCGCCGTTGAGGTTCATCTTCCTCACTCCCTCCTCGCCGTGCGTCATGGCATAGCCCAGTGCGGTCATGGCCGTATCGGGCTGTTCCATCGTCTGCGTGAAGATGGTCTGGTGCGTAATCTTCGTCGTGTCGGGATGCACGAAGTAGGTACCGCCACGGCCTATCATGACGCTGTAAGAGTTGGGATAGGGTTTGACGGCCGAGATGGTCTGCGAGAGCCAGCTGATGGACAGGCTGGTATTGATGACACCTATCGTATGGCCTTCCTTGTCTGTCAGTGTCTGGCAGTAGCTGGTCACCATCTCGCTCGTGTTGGTAGCCACATCGAGGTCCATATACGGTTCCGTCCAACAGGGCTTGTCAAGCAGCTGGGGCATCAGGTACCAGTCCACGAAGAAGTACTGGTAGTTGTCGCTGCCGCCCTGAATGGTGCGCAGCGAGTCGCCGATGTGCTTAGTGTAGGCCGAGAAGTAGCGGCCCTTGTCGCGGAAGTAGTAGGGCTCGAAGGCAATGGAGCAGTTGTAGAAGTCGGGATTGTTCTGCAGCATGCCATGGCTATAGACGAACATCGAGTCAGCCTTGCCGGGGTGTCGTTCGACAAGCCATTTGGTCATGTTTGAGGCCACCTCCACGCGGTTCAGAATACTATCCACGCGCAAAGAGGTCTTGTCAAGTATCTGCGTGGCGTGGCTGACGGCCTCCTGCTGTACGGCCTCGCGGGCCTGATAGAACAAGAAGCCGAGGGCGACGTTGAAGATGATAGCGGCGAAGAATACCACCCACAGGCTGACCCTCACCGATAGCTTTCGACGTATATATGCGATGACTTTATTCATTTCTCACTTTTCATTTCTCACTTTTCACTTCTCAGTTCCTCATACTTCACTTCTCGCGACAGCATCTGGTTCTCCGCCATCAGCCGACTGGCCTGCCGCACCATGTCGGGGCGCAACCGGAACTCGCGCTTCTTCGACTCGCGGTCTATCTGTAGTCGCAGTACGTCCTCAAGCATCAGCCGCTGCATCACGCGGTTCGTGGCAATATGGTTCTTGTCTACATACTCCATCACGATGTCCAGTGCCTCCTTCGGGTGTGCGGCGGCCCATTCCCATCCTTTCTTGCTGGCCTGGGCGAAACGACGTGCCTGGTCCTTGTGCTTGGCGTAGTAGTCGCGGGTCATGTACACCCCGTCCTCCTGCACGTTGTAGCCGTGGTCACAGAAACGATATACGTTCTTGTCGGTCATCTTGATACCAGCCTGCACCAACTGATAATACTCGTTGTAACTCATGGCCAGCGTGGCGTCGAGGGCTCCGGACACGAACAGGTTGACGTTCTGGGCAAAGCGCACCCACTCATAGTTCAGATGGTCCTTGATGCTCATGCAGATGGCCAGCTGTCCGAAGTCCACGCTCCAAATGCCGACCTTGGCACCCTTCTGCGTCAGCGGGTCTTTGCCTCGGGCCGACACAATAACCATCGCATTGTTCATCGATGTCTGCAGAATGTTCACCAACGGGATGCCGCCATCGATAATCTCCAGCGCCTGACAGACCTGCAGCGTCGTGGCCTGGCACTCGTTGCGACGAAGGCGACTCATGGCGGGCTGGGTGGCCGACGGGTGCTCAATGCGTACCTTCACCCCTGCTTCCTTATAAAAGCCCTTGGTCTCGGCCACATAGTAGCCAGCGAATTGAGCCTGCGCTGTCCATTGGGGCATGAAGACTATGGTCCCATCGTCCTGTGCCTGTGCCGACTCCGCCGCCAGCACCGCGGTGAATAACAAAGTGAGTAACAGCTTTTTCATCTCGTTTGTCCTATTTGGTTGCAAAGATAGTGCAAAAATTTCTATTAAACGTATGGAATACGAATTTTTTAATAGTATTTCTCAACCAGCTCGTGTACCACGTGAGCAAACATCTGGTTGGCTTGGGGACGAGGATCCTGGTACGAAATGTAACATACGTCTATCGGGGCGAACTTGGCAGCCTCGGCATCGAAGGCCGCATGATCGGCACTGCCCGAGTAGGCTTCGGCAAAGGCTTCCCAGAAGGCCAGCAGCTGTTCACGGTTCATGTGGAAGATGTCGCATAGGCGCTGGAACTGCGAGTAGACTTGCGTGAGCAGGTACAGATGGCCGATGTCGAACATGGGCAAACCATAGCTGAACCATCCCAGATCAATCCAGTAGGGCTTTCCTTCACCGGAGACGATGAGGTTGCCTGACTGGAAGTCGCCGTGAATGCAGGTGGGCGTGTCGTCAAGCCCCTCAATGAAGGCTTTCATCTTCTGCCTGTCGGCAGTGTCAGCGAAATCGGCTGCGGCGATAGCTTTCAGCGCCGTCTCCTTATGACTGGGGAAGAAGGTGGTATCGCATGGCGTGGCATGCAACACCTTGCCCTCATGAGCCAGCAGGGCAGCCATCTCGCCGATGCGCGACGGGTCGTCGGCACAGATTCGGGAGAGCGACTTCTTGTCCTTGATGCGTTCGAAGGTATAGCCGTAGGCATCACCCACACGCACAATATCATACATCCGGGGAGTGGACAAGCCCAGCTTGAAGACATGCTGCGACGATTCCACTTCTCGCTTCACCGTAAGCTCGTCGCTCATCGACGCCCTGTTCACTTTCAGCAAGATGTCGGGATCGTCGGGGTGGACATACGTCTTCCCTACTCCACCTTCGCCCACTTGGGTCCACATGCTGATGTCTATGTTCTTGTATGCCATTTTACAGTGATTGTATTGAGTCCTTAATTCCTTTTATTTCAAATATTTATCCCTGAGTTGCTGCTGCTCTTCTTTTGAGAATCCCAACTGCTGCTCCACGTAGTCAGCCAGTGAGCCGTAGCGCTGGTCTATCAGGTCGAGTGTCGCCTCGAAGTTCTCGCGGCTCACGCCGATCATGGCCTGGATAAAAGCCACAGCCTCCGTGTTGCCCCCCTGTTCACGAACCTTCGCCGTCATGGCCTCCACCGCACGGGCATAGCTCTGGTTGGAGAGGTCGAAGTCCTCCACGATGGTCTTTCTGTCGGCTCCGAGGGCGGCCAGGATGAAGGCCGATGCCCATCCGGCACGGTCCTTGCCCTGCGAGCAGTGCCAGAGCACGCCACCCTCAGCGCGGAGCACGCCCTGGAGGAACGCCCCGTAGTAGCGCTGCGATAGCGAGTCGGTCACGATGGCGGGATAGAGCTGGCGGGCCATCGTCTGCGCCTTAGGGTCGAAGGCATACTTCAGCAGCACAGCCGCCATGTCCTTCATATCTACTCGGGCCGAGTCGGATCGGCCTGCGGAACTGAAGCCCTGGATGAGGGCTGCCGGAAGCGTGGAGAGATGGGTATAGCTGACGCCGTCGATGATGCGGTCAGGGGCCGCATTGGCTTCAGCCTCGAACCGGAAGTCGAACACGTCGGTGAGATGATACTTCTCTTTGAGCATCGTCACGTCGCTGTCTGTGGCCTTGGCCAGACATCCGCTACGGATGAGCATGCCCGTACGGACTACCCTTCCGTCGTGCATCAGGAGCGTACCCATATCGCGGGCATTCTCGATGCCGTCGAAGGCGATGGCACGCTGCGAGTGGGCTACCTGAGCGGAAAGCGTCATCGCAAACAAGGCAATAGCGGTTGCAAACTTTTCACTTTTCATGATCTTTACTTTCCCTGTTTATTCAGCCTTGCCCGAACGGTCGATATAGGCGAGGATGATCTCAGCGGCATCGTCCTCGCTCAGGCCGTCCATCGAGATGACGAGCTGATAGTTGCGGGTGTCGTAGCGCGAGGTGTCCTCATACTTCTTGATGTAGGCCTCACGGGTAGCATCCATCTTGGCGATGATGTCGCGGGCCTCCTGCTCGTCGACGTTCTGGCGGCGCATGACGCGCTGGACGCGATGCTCCATCGAGGCCTGGATGAAGACGTTCAGGTGGTTGGGCCAGTCACGGAACACCATGAATCCCGTGCGACCTGCCACGACGCACGACTCATGGGAAGCCAGATCCTGCAGGATGCGCTTCTCAGTCTCGAACATCGTCTCGTTGTCGAGCTTCACCTCGGCCTCCATGGGCATGCTGGCACTGTTGACCAGCGTATGGTAGTAGTTGTTGATGTCGTTCCACCAGGATTTCTTCTGCGCCTTGATCTCCTCGATACGCTCTTGTGTGAGCCCGAATTTCTGGGTCAGACCGTCGATGACGGCCTTGTCGCAGTACTTCACACCCAGTTTCTCGGCCACTTTGCGGCCTACGGTACGTCCACCAGATCCTACTTCACGGTTGATGGTGATTACAAATTTCTCGTTCTTGTTCATATTTTAGCTGTATTTATATTTTTTATTATGATTAGCTCAGGACATTGCCCTATGTATAATGTCGAGTGCAAAGATATACTTTTTCCACAAATAATCATGCAACAATCCGATTTTTTTTTGTTAATATACTTTTAGAAATCAAACAAGAACAGATCTCGCCAGCAGACCTATCAGTGCCATGTGGGCAGGATAGTAATAGTAGAAGAACTTGCCGAGCCACTTCAGCCGTCCCCGTTGTCCGTTATACATCGCCAGCAGCGGCACTGCCAGCCAGCAGGCCAGGTGAACCATGCCGTAAGTAGGGCTGTGGAAGATGAAGAAGGCGACGGCATAGAGTGAGATGATCAGCATCATCCAGAGCATCTGTTTGCAGAAATTTCCCCTACTCCGCCCTATCATGAGAATAGCCAGCGGAGCCGCACAACTCCAGTCGGAGGTGCAGGTGAGCAGACAGGCCACCAGGGTAACAGCCACCTGCTGCCATCGGGCCAGCGGCATGTCCCAGACCCGAAGCAGTATCAGTCCCCACAACAGCGGCCAAGCAATACTCGTGGCATTGAAAAGCAGGTTATCCAGCGGGTTGAAGCCCGACATGTTGAAGTAGCAGAAAGCGAAGTGGCTCACCACGGCCAGCATC
>Ga0247610_10008933_pt1 | contig 10133 bp, 4 predicted proteins | sample 174DNAGHGhighgp2_FD_193483 | JGI IMG/M metagenome (GOLD analysis project Ga0247610, IMG submission 193483) | Sheep rumen microbial communities from Palmerston North, Manawatu-Wanganui, New Zealand - 1742 DNA GHGhigh gp2 | ecosystem: Host-associated > Mammals > Digestive system > Stomach > Rumen ... | reverse complement strand
AGTTTCAGCAGACGGCGTGCGCCCATGGTTGTGTAGTATTCATAGACGGGGCACACGTATCGATGTGGATTGTGCCACGAGTAGCCGTACTCGTTCTCGTGGTACACCATCTTGTCGGCCTGCAGCCGCATGGGCAGAATGTGGTATGTCACCCACTGATAGAGCATGTTGCGGGGCGAAGTATAATCGTTGTCGGCCACCAGCTGATACTCGTCGGAGTACTGATGATTGTCCACGATCCATGCCGTAAGCCGCTCCAGCGCATCTGTGGCCTGCGGATCAATGCCCTGCGAGCGCCAGAACTCGTCTGTCTCGGGGAAGAGTGTAAAACCGACGAGCCGATGCGGCGGAGCATAGGCATGCGCATCCTGATTAGGACGTGGATCCACGAATCCCTTGTGCAGGAAGTGCTCCAAGTTGGGGATGAGTCCACGCTCGTACAGGTCTTCGTACACCTCGTCACGCTCCACAGAGAGCGTGTCCAGCAGTCCGCAAGCTTGCAGCGCACGCGAAAAGAGCAGGATGCCTTCGCGTTTCTCGTCGAGCAACGTTTCGAAATACGTGGCGGCAGTGACGTCGTTGGGCGCTATCACCTTATGAATCTGATGCACGACACCATTTAGCAGTTCGATGTCGCGGTTGCGCGAATCGATATGGCAGACGCCGTTGATATAGTACTCGTCGAGTTCGTCGTCTGGCCAGCTGACCGTCAGTTTATGCTCGCAGAGATTTGCCAGCGGCAGCGTACCATTTTTTTGCGTAGGGAAGTATGAAATCAGGAAGCGCTGCGACTCCAAATCCGCCCCGTCGATAATGCTATTCTTGACAATAACCTGCCGGATGGAGTCGAGCTTCGCGCTGTCGGGAAAGGCGGTCCACGAAGGTTCGGCTATCAGGCCTGTGTCTACCAGCTGTTGCAGATACTCGTGGATGGCGTCGTTTGTGGGTGCAAAGCACGTGTAATTCCCGCGGGCGGACATCAACTGATAGAGTGTGGACTGACTGCGCCGGCTCACTGGCACCTTCTTGAGCAGCTCCACATACTCCGAATAGTCGTCCGAATGCTTCTCGAGGTAGCTTACCACGGTATTCTCGGTGAAAACATAGCGCGCCGACGTGTCAATCTCCTCGCTGCAGGCAAGAAACGACAGACACGTAGCCACGAGGCCGAGCAGTGCATTTTTTCTTATCTTACACATTTTTCACCTTTTTACACCGCAAATGTAGCACTTTTCGGCGAACCGACAAAGAAATGACGTGTACTTTCGGCCAAAACCACACGTGGCAAACACAGAAACTGCCTGTCGCAGAAAAATTGCGACAGGCAGTTTCCGTCATGTCAAAAGGCCGCACCCAAGATGCAGCGCACTAATACCAAAAGACGAGCTCGCCGCCCTTCACCAACTCGCTGTGCTGGATGCGGAAGTCACGCAACCTCCTGCCATTCCACGTAACGCGTCGCAGGGGCTGCTTTGCATCGCGGCGGCCACTGGTGCGGATGACGGTCTTGGTCATGCCGCCGTCGCCCAGCCGCAGTTCAGCGCTGTCAAACAGCGGAGAGAATAATTCGTACTGCGGCTCGCCCACCACCAGCGGGTAGAGGCCAAGAGAGGCGAAAACGAACCACGCGCTCATTGTGCCATCGTCTTCGTCCATTTCGGGGCAGTAACCACGAGGCGCATTGCGGAAGGCGTGGCCCACGAAGGGCGTGGGATACGCGTCGTTGCCGCCGTAGCGATGCGTCGTGCTGTCGAGCGCCAACTCGCGCACGATGATGCCTGTGCGCGCAGGCTTGCCCAGCCGTCCGAAAAGGAAGGGAACGTGGATATCAGGTTCGTTGCCCTGATTATAGAGTTGCTCACGGAAGAAAGTCTCCAGCTGGCTGGCCAGTCGCGAGCGTCCGCACAGGCGTGCCATGCGGTCGAGATACATCGGAGCGCCCCAGCGATACTGCCAGCGCGTGCCCTGATAGAGGCCGTTGCCCTTCATCTTGGTGTAACTATCGTCGATACGCATGAATTCGCGCGGCCAAATGGAGTCGAAGAGCTGTTCGCCACGAGCCGCGAAGTGTTGGCCGTCGGCCGTATGCCCCAATTCGTGCGCCAACTGCCCGAGCGCCCAAAAGTCGGACGCGGCCTCGAGACACTGGTCGGGCGAGCGCAGCGGCAAGCGCAGGGCCTCAGCCACCATGCCAGCGTAGGAAGGACGCAGGTCGGACGCTGAAATCAGGCCCTTACGCAGTGCATCCAGCAAAGTGGCTATGGCATGCTCGGTGCGCACCGTCGGCACACATTCGAAGGGAGTAGACCAGTCTTGCTTGCCCGTAATGTAGAGCTGTGCCAGCGACCACATAATGTCGCGGCTGCGCTCGGGCTGCAAGAGTGCGATGAGAGGGAATTTGGTGCGATACGTGTCCCAGAGCGACCACGAACTGTAATACGGACGAAAGGCCGTGTGAGCCTTGCCGTCGGTGCCCATGTATTCGGTCAGCACGTCGTCTGTCACCAGGAACGGGCTGTGCATGACGCGATAGAGCGACGTGTAGAACATCGTGCGCTCGTCGGCCGTTCCACCGGTCACGCTGGCGCGACTCAGCACATCGGTCCACTGCCGGGCTGCATCGGCACGCACCTGCTCGAACGACTGGCTCCAGACCATCTTTTCGGAGACACGCGTCAGCTGTTCCTCGAGTCCCGTAGAGAGTACGATACGCAGTTCCACCGTATTGTCTGCCGAGGAAGCAAACCGCAACGCTGCCATCCCGTCCTCCTGCATTTCAGGCGCAAACGGACGGTTGGAGAAAATTCGATAGTAGAGGTGATAACGTCCGCGACCGCACGTATTGCGACTCTCTATGTAACCTACGGCCGTACGCTCGTCCAGCACGCGGAAGTCGGATGCGTGCACACGCTCGAAACTCGACCGCGGATTCACCAGCAGCGTCGGGCGGCAACCAGCCGGGAAGACGTAGCGCTCCACAGCCATGCGCGACGTAGCCGAAAGACCGACCTGCACACCGTTGCTCAAACGCGCGGCATAATAACCTGGCACGGCCTGCTCGCTGGCCTTGTCGATTAACACTTCACCTTCGGCCGCAGCCGTGGCCGAGATCAGAGGCAACACAGACACATTACCGCCGCAGCCACTGCCACCCACACCCGAAAGACGATTGACTGAAATGCCCGAAATAGTCGGCACCTCGAAGTCGTAGCCAGGATGCTGACGCGGCTTACTGTCGGGGCACACCTGCACCATGCCAAAAGGCACCGTAGCGCCAGGCGACATCTGGCCGTAATCGTTGGCCGTGCCCACGAAAAGATTTACTTGCGGCTCTCCGTCCGCCCAAGCCGACACTCCGAAACACAAGGCACAAAGCACCGGAAAAAGAAAGCGTCTATTCGTCATTTCTGCTTCTATACTATGTTTTTACCTTTGCAAAGATACAAAAAATAATACATAATGTGATAATCTCGGAAAAAGATTGTATCTTTGCACACGTAATATGTTTTTAGGATAACTCGCAAGCGAAATGATAAAAAAAGTATTGTGCCTCCTCGCACTTGCGACATTTGCTTTTAGAGCAAATGCCAGCGATGTTGATTTCTTCACTCCTGTAAAAAACAACGCCCTGCGCCTGCCATCGGTGCCGCTGGCAGTTGTTGATCCGTATTTCTCCATCTGGACACAGTACGATCACCTCTACGACGGCTCGACAGAACACTGGTCGGGCCACACGTCGAAGCCGCTGACTGGCGTGCTGCGCGTGGACGGAAAAGCCTATCGCTTCATGGGTGTCTGCAACGAGACCGTTTTGCCTACTGCCGTAGAAGGAAACTGGAGCGGCCAGTACACCAACACCACACCTTCCGCCAAGTGGATAGACGTGGACTTCGACGATTCGTCGTGGAAGACAGGTCAGGCAGCATTTGGCGGAGGCGACAACAGCTACAAGAACATTAACACCGACTGGAATGGCTCGAGCGGCGACATTTGGGTGCGCCGAACCTTCGAACTCTCGAACGTGGATCCGAACAGTTCCTACTCTGTCATCTACAAGCACGACGACACCTTTGAACTTTACCTCAACGGAAAACAGATTGCCAACACGGGCTACAGCTGGAACGTATCGGGCGCTAAGGTGGATATCACACCCGACATGCTGCGCACGGGCAAGAACGTGCTGGCTGCGCACTGCCACAACGCAACCGGCGGCGCATACGTGGATTTTGGCCTCTACAGAAACGTGATGCAGGAAGCGGTGCAGACAAGATGCGTGGTTATGCCCACTAGCACTTACTACTCATTCCGCTGCGGCGACGTGGACCTCGACCTCGTCTTCACGACGCCGTTCGTAATGAAAGACTTGGACCTCTTCTGCACGCCCATCGTTTACATCTCGTATCAGGCCAAAGCCAACGACGGCAAGGAACACGATGTGGAAGTTTACATCGAGACATCGTCCGAACTGGCAGTCAGAAATACGACTCAGAAAGCCGTGGCCCTACGTCAGGCCACCGGGCCGCTCACCTATCTGCGTGTCGGAAATCAGGAACAGAACCCGCTAAGCCATTCGTCCGACATCGTAGACTGGGGTTACTTCTATCTGGCTAAAGAAAACGTAGACAAGAAAACGCTCGGCCTGAAGCTGCACAAAGACATATTGGACGAGTTCCTGCAGAATGGTAACGTAACTCCCGCAGTGGGACAGCGCACCTCGGTGAACGGCATCTACTATTCGATGGTTTACGTAGACAGTCTGGGAACTGTAGGCAGCGATGGCGCACGCGATTTCACGATGCTGGGCTACGACGACACGTACAGCATTCAGTACCACGGCCAAAACCGCAGGGGATACTGGACACAAAACGGGAAAGTGACCATCCGACAGCGCTTCGAGAACCTGCAGGCAAACTACGACAGCATTATGACGCTCTGCCGCGAGCAGGACTTGCAGATATACAACGACGCGTTCGAGTACGGCGGCGCCAAGTATGCCGAAATCTGCTGCGCTGTATACCGGCAGGCTAACGCTGCACACAAGCTGGTGACAGACACCAAGGGAAATCTGATGTATATGAGCAAGGAGAACACCAGCGGAGGATTCATCAATACGCTCGACGTAACCTACCCCTCGGAGCCGCTCTACCTCATCTACAACTGCGACTTGGCTAAAGCCATGCTTACGCCCGTATTCGAATACACGGCGCTCGGCAAATGGCACGGCAAGTGGGCCAACCACGATCTGGGCAACTACCCGAGGGCAAACGGTCAGACCTACGGCGGCTCCATGCCGGTGGAGGAATGCGGCAACGCACTGACACTGATGGCGGCCATCGCACGCATAGACAACGACCTCGAATACGTGGAGCGCTACTGGAGTATGCTGACCACGTGGGCCGACTATCTGGTAGAGAACGGCAAGGACCCCGAAAACCAGCTTTGCACAGACGACTTCATGGGCAAGTCGGAGCGTAATGCCAACCTTGCCGTCAAAGCCATTATGGGCGTGGCCTCCTACAGCGAACTGGCTAACATGCTCGGCAAGACTGAGACGGCCACCGAATACATGGAGAAAGCACAGGAAATGACAACATACTGGACGCGCAACGCGCTCTCCACCACCGGTGGCACGCACTATCTGCTCAACTTCGGCGCAGACGGTGCCACTTGGAGCAACAAATACAACATGGTGTGGGACAAGCTGTGGGGATGGAACCTATTTAAAAGCGTACGCACGCGCGAACTGGCTTTCTACCAGAACAAGATGACGACCTACGGCCTGCCACTCGACAACCGCCAGAGCCATTGCAAGAACGATTGGCACATGTGGACGGCATCGCTCACAGACACCAAAACGGCGCTGGCACGCTACGTAAATCCGATGTGGAAGTTCATCAACGAATGCCCCACTCGCGTACCCGTCACCGACTGCCACTTCTGCAGCAACGCCTCACGCAGTCTCTTCCATGCCCGCAGTGTGGTGGGTGGATACTGGATGGTGGTATTCATGAACAAGTTCTTGGCAGGCGAGCTGACACCCACACCCATCATGCCTACCATGGCACCGGCCATCAACACGCTGCCGCAGTATTTCGACCTCGAAGGCCGCAAACTCAGCACGCCGCCCGCCAGCGGCATCTACCTGATGCGAGACACCAATGGCCGCACCCGCAAGATTGCAAACTAAGAACGCAATAAAAACCCTTTTATTTACTAACTTAATTACAAACAAACATGAAACAAAAGATTCTTTTGCTCATCTTCGCTCTCTTTGCCGGAGTGGGCATAATGAAAGCCGAAGAGTACTACCTCGTAGGAGGCTGTACAGACAGCGGATGGAGCGCCGGTGTATGGGAAAGAAGTGCCGTACGTGCTTATCCGACTGGAGCCAGCACTTGGGCATGTGCCCTGAAACTTACCACCGGCGAAGGCGATGGCGGGCGCTTCAAGATTCCCAACACATCAGGTGGATGGGATGGCTTCTGGGCTCCCGCGCAAGGAACTGTGTTGACCTCTGAATGGACAGACCTCAACACCAGCAGCGAAGGCGACAACAAATTTTGCGTGGCCGAGGAAGGATATTACCTCGTGACATTCGACACCGCCACAAAGAAGATTAAGGCAGAAAAACTGACGGCTCCCGCCAAAGTTGGCGACTACTACCAGATTGGCACCTTGAGCGACTACTACTGGTTTGCTGCCTACATCGCCACAGACGACACAAAGAATGCGAAGGCACAACTGACGGCCGACCTCGACTTCAGCGGCGCCGCATTCCTGCCTCTGGCTTCCGACAAGCACAAGTTCAAAGGCGAATTTGACGGACAGACTCACGCCATCAACAATGCCACACTCGACTGCGCTTACAACTTCGTCGGACTATTCACATACATTGGTGACGGAGCAAATATACACGACCTCACCATCGGCGCCAGCTGCTCCTTCAAGGGAAATGCCAAGGTTGCCGGCATCGCTGGCTTTGCACGCGACGGAGGCACCGTGACGCTGACAAACGTCATCAACTGCGCCACCATAACCGGAAGCAACGCAGGCAATAACATCAATGCTGCCGGACTTATTGGCTGCTCAGAAGATGGCACTAAGATTATTGCCACCAACTGTGCCAACGCAGGTAATGTTTCTGGCGCCAACGAATGCGCCGCATTCTGCGGCTGGTGCCAAGGCGGAACCACCTTCACAAACTGCTGGAACGTGGGTGACATCTCGGGTATTGACGGCTCTAATCAATTATATCGCAACACTTCGGCTGCGATTGTGAATTGCTTCGACCTCACCACAATCGGAAATCAGGGCACGAAGGTGGAGAAAGCCAAGATGGCCACTGGCGAGTTCTGCTATACACTGAACGGCGACCAGAGCAGCATCAATTGGTATCAGGCTGTCGGTACAGACAATATACCTTATCCCTTCGCATCACACGGACAAGTCTATGCCAATGGAGAGCTGAAGTGCGACGGCACGAGCGCAGGCGGAGCACTGACATACTCCAACTCCAACGAGTCTGTCATTCCACCTCACACCTTCGGCGCAAACGGCATGTGCTCTGTATGTAGCCACGCTGGTATCGAGCCGACACTGACGGACGGCGTTTATCAGATTACCAACCTCGGCAACCTTTATTGGTTCTCCAACTTCGTAAACGCAGGCAACACCGCAGCCAACGCTGCCCTGACGGCAGACGTGGAGCAGGGAACAGTGGAACTCCAGCCCATCGGCAACCCCTCGAATCTCTATAGCGGTACGTTCGACGGTAAGTTCAACAGCGTGACTCTGAACATGAACAATGCTTCGTCCGACTACCAAGGCCTCTTTGGTGCAGTGACCGGCGGTGCCACGTTCAAGAATCTTATCGTCAAAGGCTCTGTAAAAGGCAAGGCTTCTGTGGGTGGTATCGTAGGCGGTAGTACTGGTGGTGGTACAATTACGTTCACAAACTGCGGAAACGAAGCGGAAGTTACGGCAAGTGGTAAAAACGGTGCCGGCCTTTTCGGCGTGAACATGCTTAGTGCAGCCACTGTAACCTTTACGAACTGCTACAACACAGGCGACATCACCTCTAGCAGCGAAGGTGGAGCCATCTCTGGCTGGATTGGCGATGGCAGCAAGGGTTCTGCAGTAACAAACTGCTTCAACATCGGTAAAATCACGAACGGTGACTTCGTACGTAGCAACGGCGGTAAACTTACCAATACCTACGACAAGCGTAATGGCGAAGCTGAGATTGCAAGTGGCGAACTCTGCTATAACCTCAACGGCAATCAGGCTAACATTGCCTTCTACCAGACCATCGGTACGGATGCATATCCGACACTGATTAGCTCGCGCGGCCAGGTGTACAGACTGGAAGGTCCCACCTATGCCAACACGAACGAGGTGGACGGCGTGTTCCAAATCTCCAACCCCTACGAGCTGATAGCATTCAGCAAGTATGTGAACGCTGGCAACAATTCGGCCAACGGACGTCTGACGGCAGACATCGACATGAAGGATGTGGCTAACTTCACTCCCATCGGTCTCTTCTCTGACGATCCCGTGTACAATCCTCCCACACCTTCCTACAACGGTACGTTCGATGGCAACAACCACGTCATCAAGAACCTGACCATCACACTCGACGAGCCGTACGAGGCTGGTCTCTTCAGCCGTTGCGTAGGTAGTTCGAGCGTTAGCAACCTTGGTATCATCGGTGCCAACATCACCAGCAACGCCGGTATCCGTACTGGTGTGATTGCCGGTCTTACCTCCACAAAGATCAGAGGCTGCTACACACAGGATGTTACCATCACTACATCGAATGCACAGAAAGGTGGTATTGCAGGCGTATTCTATACAAGCGGCGCCAGCCCCACAAAGTGCTACACAACCTATGAGACACTTGGTACGATGGATTCCGGCGCAGGAGCTGACGTTAGCTTCGCAGGCAGCGATGTAACCACGATGGGCCCCACCGGCGAACTCTGCTGGAAACTTACAGACGACTCCTTCAAACCCACTGCTGCATGGCGTCAGAACATCGGCACAGACGGATATCCCACACGCGACACCTCTCACGGCTTCGTACAGAAGATTTCTGCTGCTGGCTACGCCACTCAGAGCTTGGCCGAGGATGTAACCATTCCCGCTGGCATGAAGGCTTACGCCGGCAAGGTGAACGGTCAGTACATGACGCTCACTGAGATTGAGAACAAGATTCCAGCCAACACCGGTGTAGTGCTTGAGGCAGCAGCTGGCTTCTACAGCTTCATTCCTACCACAGGCGCAGCAGCCGTAGCCGACAATGACCTCGTGGCTGCCGTAGAAAAAGTTACTAAAGCTAACATCAAAGGCAACTATGTGCTGGCCGTTGTGGACGAGGTTGTAGGTTTCTATGAGGCCACCAACGCTGCAGCGCTGGCAGCCGGCAAGGCATACCTGCCTGCAAGTGCTGTTACCGCTGGCGTGAAGGCTGTAACGTTCGGCACTATGGATAGCCTCACCCCGGCCCTCTCCGAGGAGAGGGAGTCTGTTATGTATGACCTCTCTGGCCGCCGCGTGGAGAAAGCCACGAAGGGCCTGTATATCATCAATGGTAAAAAGATCCTGAAATAATATGAAGAAGATGTATTTATCGCCTGCTATGGAAGTAGCTTTCGTACAGGCCACAGAGATTCTTGCAGCCAGCTTGCCAATCGGCAAGGGCACAGTTTCCGGCGGCGACGCGCTGGGTAAAGAAAACAACTGGGACATCTTCGGCGGCGAAGACGAAGAAGATGCCAAATAACGTGACTTGAATCACGCACAATCAATAAAGGCGGGCTATTTGCCCGCCTTTATTATTTCTATAAGTGACGCTATGCTGACCCAAAACTCTCCCGGAAATCCCAGATAACCTCAGGATTTCCGGGATTTTCATTTTCTCAGGGAATTCAGAGTACTCAGAGTCCTCCGAGTACTCCGATTGCTCCCCTTCGCACCAATACACAAGAAGCCCCCGTGCAACATTCATGCACGGGGGCTCTCGCTTGAAAAAGACGGCGGCGACCTACTCTCCCGCCTTGCGGGCAGTACCATCGGCGCGGGCGGGCTTAACTTCTCTGTTCGGAATGGGAAGAGGTGGAACCCCGCAGCTATAG
>Ga0247610_10008931_pt1 | contig 10136 bp, 9 predicted proteins | sample 174DNAGHGhighgp2_FD_193483 | JGI IMG/M metagenome (GOLD analysis project Ga0247610, IMG submission 193483) | Sheep rumen microbial communities from Palmerston North, Manawatu-Wanganui, New Zealand - 1742 DNA GHGhigh gp2 | ecosystem: Host-associated > Mammals > Digestive system > Stomach > Rumen ... | reverse complement strand
AAACGGAAATGGAAACGGTAATGGAAACGGAAACGGAAATGGAAACGGTAATGGAAACGGAAACGGAAATGGAAACGGTAATGGAAACGGAAACGGAAATGGAAACGGAAACGGAAATGGAAATGGTAATGGAAACGGAAACGGTAATGGAAATGGTAATGGAAACGGAAACGGAAATGGAAACGGTAATGGAAACGGAAACGGTAATGGAAACGGAAATGGAAACGGAAATGGAAACGGTAGTAATACCCAAGGTTCACCTTCTGTATCAGCTACTCGTGGCGATACTGTTAAAGTTGATGATAAGGCATACGTTTACTATGGAACAACTGATGATGGCGTAAATATCTATAGAGATCCTAATACTAATAGAATGTATTATCAAAATGAAAATGGTCAAATGACTGGTTCAAATGCTGACTATGATGGATTTATTAATTACGGAATGAATGTAAATGGTCAAGTTGTTACTCCTGGAGAAGTAAGTAATTCTGTTAATTATCAGAATGGAGATGATGCCCCATTTGAAAATGTAGCATCAGGAGGAGATAGCGCTTATTCAACATATCATCATAATTCTTCAAATAATAATTGGTCATCTAATAATACTAATATTACGACTAGCAGTGATAGTAGCGATTTTGAACGTGCTGTAAGAAACCATGAAAATATTACAGTTGATGCTAGTATAAAAGTAAAAGCTGATCCTTGGGGAATTTTGAATACTGCAACACTATCTAATGGTAGAAATAAAACTTATTTAGTTTATGATCAAGGAACTGGATTATATTACGTAGCAGATTCAAATGGTAATTACTCAACTAATTCTCCTGGTTATAAACCTGAAGATTTCTTAAAAGATGATGGTGGAGTATATTTCCGTTAAGATTTTAAAAAAAATTCTAACCTTTTGAAAGGAATGATATAAATGGCTGAGAGAACATTTGATTATGAGAAAATTGCTGAGATATATAAGTCAATGCAAGATATAACTGGTGATGCTGGCAATGCAGATTCGATTGCTGGTATCTTAGAGTTAGCAAATAAAGATATGTCAGAAAAATGTGGCGTGGAAGATGAAGCAATCTTCGGCCCACTTGGCGATCAGTTATCTATGGATTGGAACAACTTCTCATCTAATTTTCCTAATTTTGTAGCTAATTTTAATAACTGGGCTACAGTTGTTTCAAATGCAAGTGGTCAATACGAACAATTTGAGCAAGAAGCAAAGAGTAAAGTTGAGGAGATTAGAGCTAATAATCCGCTTGGATTTGCAAGTGAAGGTCGATCTATGAATTATATCCAAGATTCATACTATCAAAAATATTCTGATGAGAATCTTGAAAAACTTGAAACAGATCTTGCTAATTTAGGTGGATTATATCAATTGACTGGAGCAGATTATCTTTCATCAGATTCTCAGTCAAGGTTAAAATCACATAAATTCTGGGGTGTTGCTAATATTGCATTATATGCTGCTGGTGCTGTTGTATGTGCAATGGGTGGCGCGTCTTTAATTAAAGCTAAATTCTTTACTCCTACTGGAGGTACTGGAGGCACTGGAGGTACTGGTGGAACCGGAGGCACTGGAGGTACTGGTGGAACTGGAGGTACTGGAGGTACTGGTGGAACCGGAGGCACTGGAGGTACTGGTGGAACCGGAGGTACTGGAGGTACTGGTGGAACCGGAGGTACTGGAGGCACTGGTGGAACCGGAGGTACTGGAGGCACTGGTGGAACCGGAGGTACTGGAGGCACTGGTGGAACCGGAGGTACTGGTGGAACTGGAACTGGTGCTGGAACTTCTGGAGTAGATACTGCTAAACTAATGCACCAAAGAAATGGTTATCTTGGTGCTGCTGAGAAAGCTAGAAGAGCTGGTGATACAGCGAAAGCTGCTGAATGGGAAGCAAAAGCTGCTGAACTAGAAAGACAATATTACGAGGCAAGAGCCGCATTATCTGGAACATCATTATCTTCTGGACCTACAACATCTGCTGCTGGTAGTGTTCCTGGAATTGGTTCTGCTGGAGATACTGGAGCTACTTTAGGTTCTACATTACCTACATCTAGTGCTGGAACTCCACCTGCTGGAACTCCTCCGGTTGGATCTGGAACTCCACCTGTTGGAACTCCTCCAGTTGGATCTGGAACTCCTCCTGTTGGAAGTGCTCCTACTGGAACTCCTCCTGTTGGAAGTGCTCCTACTGGAACTCCACCTGCAGGAACTCCACCTGCTGGTACTGAGTCACCTTCTATATTAAGAAGAATTATGAATCATGAAGGTAACTTGTTTAAAACAATTGCTAGTAAAGATTCAACATGGTTAGCTCGTGGTAAAGCGGGAGCAGAGTTAGGTACTCAAATTGGTGGAGCTTATATGGCTGGGTCTACTATAAAAAGTATTACTGATAGAGCTTCTAAATAATATATTTTAAACGAAGGGAGAATGTTATATGGCTACAGAAACTGGAACTTCTGGAAATAAACGTGGTACAGCGAATTATTCTGTTGATGCAAGTGGAATGGGATATTCTATTATCACTGATGATATTAGAGCTGATTTTAACTTCTTAATAGAAGATTTACCTAATAAACTTGATGAAGTCGCTAATTATATTAATCAAGCTGCCGGTATCGGAGATGCCTTCTACTTTGAAGGCTCCGGTACTGTTCAAGATATTTCCGAAGCTGCTGAAAAGCTAAATAATGATATAAATAATTTGAAAGGTACACTTGGTAATCTCCATTCAGCGTTTATGACTGATATTGATAATATAAACGCTGAACTTGAGTATAACTATGGTTGGGTAGTTTTAGGTCATGCTAAAGGTAGCGTTCGTACTGAAACTATAGAAGAAGAAGGATAGAGGTGAAGAGATGGCTAAAGTTAAATTAAATGATGGTCAATTTACTTCCATTCAAGAAAATATAGATAAAGCTAAACAAGCTTGTACTGAAGCTATAGATGAAGTATGGCAAGTTAATTTTGAGAACCTTTACAATAACTTCGTTTCTAATGGTTTTTTAGATGATTTATATAAAGATGCAGAATCTAAGTATCATGCTATTATGGGTGCTGGTGGAATAATTATAGGTGCTGGTGGTTTAGCTACTTCCGTGCCTGTTGTTATGGCAGGAACTACTGCTGGAACTGTTATGGCTTCCATTGGATGGATTGCTGCAATTCCTATTTGGGGTTGGATTGTTGCTGCTGCTGTTGCTGCAGCCTGTGTAATTGTCGGTATTGTACATATTGTTAAATCCGCATCAACCCCTGCATGGAAATATGAAGCTAGGGATATATTTGTTGATTTATTGAATCAATGTGTTTCTGGAGCTGAGGAAAATTATTTAGCCCAAGCAAATTTAGAAACAAAACTAGAAAATTGTAGATTATCATTACAAGCAGTCTTGGTAGCAATTGCAGAATTTAATAGTGAGTTTGCTAATTTAGATGCTGCTGCTAATGAGGTTGGTCTTGGAGAAAAAGTTCAATATGCTGACGATGGTATTACACTAACTAATATTAATACTACGGTTACTATTGATGGACAAGAGGTACAAACTACTGTTGCTGAAGCAATGAATGCTTTCTATACATATACTGCAACAGTAACTGCTGCTGAAATTGAAGCATCATACTTACATGAAAAATATCCTGATTTAGATATCGATTTCTCAGCAATTGTTAAGAATGCTAATGGATTCATGTCTGATACATTATCTTCAGGATTATATTCTAAAGAATTTATTGAAACTATTTTACCTACATATGATGTTTCTGTCGACGATGCTAAGGGATCTGTTACAGGTGCTACTGGCTTAAGTCTAGATGGACTTGAGGCGTTACTTGGTAATAATAAGAACTTACTTGGAGATATTGGATTGTATGCTGGCTTAATTGGAACTGGATTCTTACCATTAGGTGGTGAGGGACAGCCAGATTGGCCTGAAGATATTAGAGGTCCTAAAGATACAACTCCTGATACAACTCCTAGTGGTGATACGACTCCTGAGACACAACCATCTAAGACTCCAGGTGGATGTACTAATAGTGGATGTTCTTCTTCTGGATGTTCATCTAGAGGATGTGGGGGATGTGGTGGTGCTACACCTACAACTGCTCCTCAAACTCCTACAACACCTGAATCAACACCTGAGTCAACACCTGAGTCAACTCCTGAATCGACTCCTGATACAACACCTGAAAATGATGTTGAAATCGAACCAATTGATGAAAGTAAAATACCAGAAGAAGAATACAAATTTGAATATGGTATGGGAGATAAAGTTGACTATGATAAGTTAGCAAGAGAAGCTTACGAATTTGGTGATGGAGCTGAAGAAATTGCTAAACATCAACAACAACTTCTTGAAGAAATTGAAAAAGCTTATGAAGATGGTAATTTAGATGGCTTAAGAGCAAAATTAAAAGAATATGGATTCAGTACTCCTGAAATTGAAGCTATTCTTGCTGATAAGTATCAATGTATAAAGACAATGATGTATTGTGATAAGAGAGATATTCTTGCTGCTAAAGCTAAAGAATTGGCTGCTGCTGATGGTGTTTCTGATTATGACACATCATATGATAATAAGATTGACTACGATAAAGAATTAAGTGGAGATTCTCCAAATGACTTATTGATGCTTGCATCTGAAGATGAAAAATGTGTTGAAGCATATAAGACAATGTCTGATGCTAAGGATGCGTATCAAAAAGCTATTAATGAAGCTAATCCATTTATTAAGAAAATTAATGATAATAAGAAATCTATGGACGAAATCAAGGCTAAGTATGAGAAAGAGTTTGACTCTACTGACACTAAGAAGTGGAGTGAAGAAGCAGCTAAAGAATATAATGAAGCTATTAAGACTTATAATGCTTCTGTTAAAGAAGCTGCAACATCAATGGCTGCTGTAGAAGCTGCTAAGAATACTTATACTGAAGCTAGAACAGCATTTGAAACTGCTGAAAACAATTATTACGAACAAATTAGAAATGATCATGCTCAACAAAACACTGATGATTCTACTCATAATATTGATGATGGAAGCAATGGTGGAAACAATAATGAAGGTAATGATAACAACAATGGAGATAACAACGGAGATAATAACCAAAAGACTGATGAGAGCAAGACAGATTTACATACTGATAATATTGTGTTTAACGAAAGTGGTGATATTGTGTTTGATATGAATAACAATGGTCAAGTACAAGGCGCTACATTGGATACAGGTCAAGTTAATTTAGATGCACCTGCTGGAACTGATACTCCTACAGGAAATGAGGATAAAACTTCGTTAGATACTTCTGATTTAAGTAGTTTAATTAGTTAATATATAATTTGAAGAAAGAGTATTTGCTCTTTCTTCAAAAGAATATATAGGATTAGGTTGGTGAAAATATGAAAAGTGAAATATTACCTATTGGTAGTGTAGTTTTGCTAGAAGGTGGAACTAAAACAGTTATGATTACTGGTTATAAAATGAAAGAGAAAAAAGAAGATGAAAAAGTTTATGACTATGTAGCTTGTGTTTTCCCTGAAGGCTTTATGGAACAAATATATACACTTTTTGATTCTTCTCAAATAAAAGATGTTTTATTTGTAGGATGTATGGATGGTGTAGAAGATTATTTACGTAATATTGAAAATGGTGCAACTAATATTCCTATAACTACAGTACCTGATTATTCTGATCTTTCTATTCTTACTCCGAGAAGGGCTAGAAGAAGAGCTCCAACTAAACCATTATCAATTTCTGAAATGCGTGCTAAGTATACTAAAGAAGTTATTTCAGGTGGTCAATCTAAAGTGTTAGATATCGATGCATATCTTGCTGAAGATCACAGCGTAGAAATAATAGATGAGTAGGAGTGGGTATGATGAAGAATAAATATTTGCCAATTGGTTCTGTTGTTTTATTAAATGGTGGAACTAAAAAAGTAATGATAAATGGTTATTGTGTAGTAGCTAAGGAAAAGCCTGGTAAGATATTTGATTATCGTGGATGCCCTTTCCCTGAGGGAATTCTTGATGAAGGTGTTGCTTTATTCGACGCTGATCAAATTAAAGAGGTTTGTTTTGAAGGATTAAAGAATGACGATTCTATTGATTTCTTAGATAGATTAGAAATGATAGTTGAAAATGAAGGAAAGTAACCTAAATGGTTACTTTTTTACTTGCAAAAAAGATGAATTTGTGTATATAATGGTTTTAGCGTTTTTTACTTAGAATATAAAGATCACTTTCGGAACTATAGGTGGAGTTTACCCTCATATTGAAATCTATAGTTCTGTTTGTTATTATAGAAAGTGATGGTGATTATATGGCAATAACAGGCAGAGATTTACAACTTGAAAAAAGGCGACTGGATGAAGTATTAAAGTTACTTGATGATAAGATTGCACAAATGGGAAAAGATATCTTTGATGATGAAGATAAGTTCAAGGAATTTAGAAGGTATACTTGGGATAACATGAGAGCAATGGATGCTCAAGAATTAAATCAGGCTCGTGCAGATTCGGAATTTGAAGCAAATAAAATTTTGATGAAGCAAGATTACTTTAAAAAATTGTATCGTATTAAAGATAATCCTTATTTTGCTTCTGTTATTTTTGAAGATGAGAATAAGGAAAGATATAGTGTTTATCTTGGACTTACCTATTTGAAAGATGATGATTATGGAAATATCATCTATGATTGGCGTAGTCCAATATGTAGTTTATTCTATGATTTTGAAGTTGGACCTTGTGCATATGCAGCTCCTGGTGGTCCGGTAAAAGGTCACTTATTAAGGAAAAGACAGTATAAAATAGAGAATAGAAAACTATTGAGTGCTTTTGATAATTCGATGAATATTGATGATGATTTATTACAAGAAGTTTTAGCAAGTGATAGTAACGATAAAATGAAAAATATTGTTAATACCATTCAACAAGAGCAAAACAACGTTATTAGAAATGTTAGAGATAAAACATTAATTGTTTCAGGTATTGCTGGTTCAGGTAAAACTAGTGTTGCTTTACATCGTATAGCTTTTTTACTTTATAAAATACCTAATTTAACCAGTAATGATGTCTTGATATTTTCACCAAATCAGATATTTACAGAATATATATCTAATGTATTACCAGAACTTGGAGAAGATAATACATTACAAACGACGTTTAATGATTATTTAAGTACAACAATAACGGAGTTTAAAGAAGTTGAATCATTTATGAATTTTTTGAGTAGGTATTATATTGAAAAAGTATCGGATGAAGATTTTGAATTGGTTAAATATAAACAAAGCGATGGTATTATTAATGATATAAATCTTTATATTGAAGATTATATTAGAAAAGCTAGAATGATTAGTGATTTTACTGAAAATCATATTTATACAGTTTATAAAGAAGAAATAAATGATATGTTGCATAATAGATATAATACATTACCATTCTTTGAGAGAGTAGAAGAAATTGCTTTAAAATTAAGTGAAACTAATTATCGTGGAAGTTCAAAGAAGAAACCAACATATCGAAAAATGATTTTTGAACATAGTAGTTTTAATAAAGATTTTAAAGAAATATATACTGGGTTCTTTTGTAGTGATTTCTGTAAGATTAGAATGAATGATCAACAGTTAAGAAAATTTGCTAATAATAAAGTTATTGGTTATGAAGATGCTTTATTATTTACTTATATGAAGGGAATGTTGGAAGGATTCCCTTATGAAAAAGATATCAGGCAAGTAGTAATAGATGAGGCTCAAGATTATAGTTATTTACAATATCTAATTATTAGTAAAATTTTTAGAAATAGTAATTTTACTATTTTAGGGGATGTTAATCAAACTATTAATCCTTATTATAAGTATGAAAGCCTTGATATTTTGGCAAATATTTTTAAACAAAGTAAATGTATTAGTTTAACTAAAACCTATCGATCTAGTCCTGAGATTATTGAATTTACAAATAAAATATTAGGACTTAATCATGTTAGTGCAATTAGAAGAACAGAGAAAACACCATTATTACATAGATCTGATCCTGAAATGTTGTTAGACGATATAGAATATTTAAGAAAGAAATATAAATCTGTTGCTGTTATTACAAGAGAAAGCAATACAGCTGAGAAGCTATATGAAGATTTAAAAGGAAAAATACCAATTTCTATATTAAATAGTCAAACTGAGGAATTTAATAAAGAGTTAGTTATTATTCCAGCTTATTTGGCTAAAGGGTTAGAATTTGATAGTGTTATAGTATATAGTGATGGTGAAAGTAAGTATTTAAAGAACGAGAAAAACTTATTATATGTTGCTTGTACTAGAGCACAGCATGAATTAATCGTTTATTCGGTTAATAAGAGTAAAAAATAGTTGACAATTAAGATAATATCTATTATAATCTTGATTGTTATTGAAAAGAAAGCGATGTATCCACATCCACCTGATTGTAGTGAGTTACGATAGGTAAAGAGCTAAGAAAAATTTAAATATTTAAATTAGGCTTTTGGGGTGGATACTAGGTATTCGCCCTTTTTGATTGTATGGAGGTGCTTTATCATAGCAAAGGATAAAAATGAAATGCTAACTAACGATAGAATTAGAGTAGCTGAATTAATGGTTATTGGACCAAATGGTGAACAAATGGGAGTTAAGAAGTTAGAGGATGCTTTAACTTTAGCTAATTACGCAGGTTTAGATCTTGTTCTAATGAGCGAAAATTCTGTACCACCAGTAGGAAAAATAATGGATTACAATAAATATCGTTATGAAAGACAAAAGAAACTTAAGGAATCTCAAAAGAAACAAAGAGAAAGTAATAAAGATGTTAAAGAATATCAATTAAGTCCAAATATTGATATTCATGATTTTAATACTCGTAAGAGAAATGCATATGATTATCTAGTTAAGGGTCATAAAATTAAAGTTTCTATTAGATTTAAGGGTAGAAGTATTGATAGACCACAATTAGGTGAAGAAGTTATGCTTCGTTTTGCTGAGGAATTAAGTGATGTATCTAGTATTGAATCTAAACCAAATTTGGAAGGTCGTACGATGATTATGTTATTAGCACCTAAAAAGTAGAAAAGAAAGAGGATTTATTATGGGAAAATGTAAACAAAAAACACATAAGGCTTCTAGTAAAGTTCTAAGAGCTAGAAAAAATGGCCAATTAGTTTATAAGAAATCAAATGGTAATCATCAAACTTCTGGTGATTCTGGAAAACAAATTAGACAAAGAAGAAAACAAGGAGTTCTTTCAACTAGCGATGCTAAGAGATTGAAAGATTTCATCTAAGAGGGGAGTAGAGAGATATGGCAAGAGTTAAAGGCGGAAATGTCGCTAAAAATAGAAGAAGAAAAGTTTTAAAAGCAGCTAAAGGATATTTTGGTTCTAAACATAGATTATTCAAAACTGCTCAAGAACAAACATTCCATAGTGGAGTTTATGCATTTAGAGATAGAAAAGCAAACAAAAGAAATTTCAGAAAATTATGGATTACAAGAATCAATGCTGCTTGTAGAGAAAATGATATTAGTTATTCACAATTCATTAATGGTTTAACTAAGGCTGGTGTTGAAGTTAATAGAAAAATGCTAAGTGCAATTGCTATTGATGATCCTAAAGCATTTGCTGATTTTGTTAAAATTGCTAAAGATGGTCTAAATGGTAAAGCTACTCCAGCAAAAAAGGAAGAAAAAGTTGAAGTTAAATCAGCTGAAAAAGATTTAGATTCTATGACTGTAGCAGAATTAAAAGAATTAGCTAAAGAGAAGAATGTTGATGGTTATACTTCAATGAAAAAAGCTGAATTATTAGAGGCTTTAAAGTAATCTTTTAGGATTACTTTTTTTTATTGGCTTAGTTGATTTTACCTCTAGTTTCTTGTATAATTAGAGGGAGTATAATATGGAGTGGTGAAGATGCGAAAGATAATGGCTAGTTTAGATGTCGGTAGTGACAAAGTTAAACTTGTTGTAGGCGAAATTGTTAAGAAAAAGTTAAATATTTTGGCTGTAGCTGAGTCAGAATCTTTTGGTGTGAAAAATGCAATAGTTGAAGATACAAATTTGTTGTTAGAACCATTGGAAAATGTTATACTAAAATGCGAGGAAGTAATTGGCTTAAAATA
>Ga0247610_10008930_pt1 | contig 10136 bp, 9 predicted proteins | sample 174DNAGHGhighgp2_FD_193483 | JGI IMG/M metagenome (GOLD analysis project Ga0247610, IMG submission 193483) | Sheep rumen microbial communities from Palmerston North, Manawatu-Wanganui, New Zealand - 1742 DNA GHGhigh gp2 | ecosystem: Host-associated > Mammals > Digestive system > Stomach > Rumen ... | reverse complement strand
ATCTGCAAAACCGCCACTGCCCGCAGAAGATTCGTCTTGCCGTTCGCGTTCGCACCGAAGAGAGCAAGGCACGGAACAAGCCGTTCCACACAGCCGTTCTCCTTCAGAAACGCCACTCGTGGAGACTCCTTGTATCCATTAGGAGCCTTGCCCTCGCCGTAGCGCAAATCCATTGTTGCGTCCACAATCGAGCGGAAGTTCTTCGCCTGAATGTATGAAAGCATCTTTTTTCTCCTTGATGTGCGTATAGTATACCAGATTTCGGCCCGAATCGTCAATGATAAACATTTTTTATGTTTATCATGTGGCACAATCAACAGCAGCGCGGATTCTCTGCCGCGCCATGCCGCGCAAGAGGGACGTCAACTTGTCCCACTGCGGAAATGCGATTAGTCGCATGTGGTCTCCTTTCGGTTGTGGTGGGAAACGGAGTATTGACGCGGCGGCGAAACGCCGCGTCAGGGCATAAGATGTTTATTGCCGCCGGATCAGATTTTTCCGGCGGGGATGTGAAGCGCAGAGGCGCGAAAGAGAAGCACAGAAATGCGAACCGCCGCCCGAATGGGCGGCGGCGATGCGATATTCACCTTAGCGAATGTAATTGTCAGGCGTTTACTTCATCACGCAATAGCTTTGTCCGATCGGCTTTGTATAACCAATTTCACAACTCAATTTTCAAACCGCAACTCTTGATTATCACCAATCACCTTTATTGGTTTTGTTTTGTCGATGTTGCCTGACAATAATTCCAAGCTGAGTGGGTTTATGAGGTTGTCGTCAATGGCACGCTTGACAGGTCGTGCTCCAAATTCTGGGATGTAACTTTTCTCCGTCAGAAATTCAACGACCCCTTGATTGAAATCAATCTGGATGTCACGGGCTGATAGTTTTTTCTTCAATGAAGATAGTTGAAGTGTAACTATCTGACCTATTTCATCTCGCGTGAGCGGTAGGAACATTACTATTTCGTCAATGCGATTTAGAAATTCGGGGGCGACCCTTCGTTTCATCTGTTCCATTATAGCATCTGATGTCTGACGAACCAAATCATCGCTTAACTCTCGGCACAAGAGATTTTCACGTATAATTTCTTGTCCCATGTTTGAAGTCATTATTATGATGGTATTCTTGAAGTTTATGGTTCGTCCTTGACCATCCGTCATCCGTCCATCATCAAGAACCTGAAGCAATGTCTCAAAAACTTTAGGATGTGCTTTTTCGACTTCATCAAACAGAACAACACTATATGGCTTGCGCCGTACAGCCTCTGTCAGCTGTCCCCCTTGATCATACCCGACATAACCGGGTGGCGCTCCAAACAAACGCGAAACAGAATGTTCCTGTTGATATTCACTCATATCTATACGAACCATAGCCTCTCGGCTATTGAATAGATATTCTGAAATCGCCTTTGTCAATTCGGTTTTCCCTACTCCTGTTGACCCCAAGAACATAAACGAGCCAATCGGCTTCCCTGCATCATTGAGACCAACCCGATTCCGACGAATAACCTTAGCGACAGCAGCAATGGCTTTTTTCTGTCCGATGACTTTTTCACCAAGAAGTGTTTCAAGATTCAAAAGGTTGCGGGCTTCATCCTCCTTCAACTTTGCAACAGGAATGCCAGTTGCCGCTGTGATTACAGCCATAATGTCCGATTCATCCAGTGCAGTTTTGAGGATTGTATCCCCACTTTCGTCTATCTCGGCAGTAATCGCGGCTATAGACTCCTCGATCATCTTGATTTTGCGCTCACATTCAACGACTTCGGCGAACCGCTGTTCTTGTGTTGCTATCTCCTTGTTCGCATTAAGATCGTCAATGTCATCGTGAAACTGTTGCAGCTTCTCAAACTGAGCGCGTTCATTCTGCCATTTAGCATTTAACGCGTTCTCCTTTTCTCTCAGGTCGGCAATTTCCCGCGTAAGTGCTACAGTTTCACGCCCAGCCTGACCATCTTGCTTGATGCTTTCAAGCTCAACTTCCTTTTGCCGGATTAAGCGAGTAAGTTCATCAAGGGCTTTCGGAACAGACGAGCGTTCGATTCTCATACGGGAGGCAGCTTCATCAAGCAGATCAATTGCTTTGTCTGGCAAAAACCTATCGGCAATATATCTGTGCGAAAGCTTAACGGCAGCAACGACAGCTGAATCAAGGATCTTTATGCGATGATGGGTTTCAAACCGGTTCTTAATGTTGCGCATGATACTTATGGCTGAATCAACATCAGGCTCATCAACCATAACTTTTTGAAACCGCCGTTCAAAAGCCTTATCAGATTCAACGTGCTTACGATACTCATCTAGCGTTGTCGCCCCAATGACCTTTAATTTGCCGCGAGCAAGTTCAGGTTTAAGAATGTTTGCCGCATCCATCGCACCGGACGACCGCCCTGCACCTATCAAAGTATGAATCTCATCAATGAATAATACGACATTGGGCGTCCTAACAACTTCGGCGATTACCTGTTTGAGGCGTTCCTCAAATTCACCCTGTGCACTAGCACCGGCGACTATTGCCGAAAGGTCAAGTTCATATAGGCGTATGGACTTTAAATCTTGTGGCACATCACCACGCAAAATACGGTGTGCAAGCCCCTCAACGATGGCCGTCTTGCCTGTCCCTGGTTCGCCAACCAACACAGGATTGTTCTTCGTCTTACGAGATAGAATCTCAAGTACTCGACGAATTTCCGAATCTCTGCCAAACGCGGGTTCGATATCGCCGTCTTCAGCAAGCTTCACTAGATTCTTTGCATACTTGCGCAATGTTGAAATGCCCTCTTCCTCTACAGCTTGCGCAGGATGGGCACCTTGACTTCCTCCTCTAAATTCGTTAACTGCATCTTTCAACTTGGATTGTGACATCCCGAATCGCGTCATGATGTCCTTGACGGCTCCAGGCACAACACCCATTGCCCAAAAGACATGCTCAAGCGCGGCTACGCGTCCACCCGATGACTGCGACAACTCAATGGCCTTGGCAAAAATGCGCTCAAGGTCAGCGGAAGGGATCGAGGAGACATGGTCACTTCGCGGTACCGTGGATAACGACTCTTGAATTGCGCTGCAAAAAGCTACCTTGTCCACCGAGAGCTTGTTCAGCATGAATGCGAACATGTCACGACCCTCTTGAATAAGGGCTATCAACATAACCTGTGGCTCTACCAAAGGATAATGGCATTGCCGCGAAGTAGTGATTGCTTTACGGTATGTCGCTTGAGCTTTCTCTGTGAACAATGAGTAGTCTATGTTCATTTGATCCTCTTCTGCAATTAGATATCAAGGCTCACATTGATATCCTTGGTGTCCCCTGAATCAAAATGCTGAACACTAGCTCCCTCGTCAAGTGCTATCTCGATGCCACACTGAGCACAGGAGGCGTTTTTCTTGATGCGCGCTCCATACCATCTCAGGATGGTGGGTTTATTCCCTGATTTTGGCATTGGAGCCCAATTCGCAAACCGCCGTTCTCGTCGATTTGCCCACATCCAGTAATCGTACACAAGTTCATCTTCAAGCGCAGAGATTCCGCTGTTCGCCCCTCGTGAAAGCTCCATCAGAGCAAGTTTAACCATCAAATTACAAATCGGAGCAATATCCGAAGCAAGCCCAACCTGAACAATGGCCGCTGCATCTTCCGGCGCTGTATATGCGGCAATCCTACCACTCCTCCGCCCGGCGGCTTCACTTGAAACTTCTTCTGCATTCGCGTCAAAAGAAGAATTGCCTATGAGACATCCATAACAGGGGCCATCAGGACGTTGGATGAAAACATCTCCACCCTCCGCGCGGGTATTAGCACGACCATAAATTCCAATCTTTCTGTACTTCAATAGCAAGGAATTAATGAAGAATCTGCTGTCATTGTTGTCTGTCGCCACGATAACAATGTCTGCCTTGCTTATCTCGCTTTCTGTAAGTGACGGGTCGTCCATCACATTGACTTGCAACTTGGAAACTTTCGCATACGGATTCTTTCCCAGGATCAAGTCGGCTACAGCATCCGTCTTGTAGCGGCCTACATCCTGAAGAAAACAGGCGTGACGAACTATGTTATGAACTTCCAGCTTGTCAAAGTCCATAATGGCAAATTCTCCTACTGCGGCTTTTGCCAGTTCAACCGCGATGGTGCCGCCGAAACTTCCAAGTCCGATTATGAACACCCTCTTCCCAGCAAGCACGTCATTTTCTATCAGCCCTGAGGATCGGGAATACAACTCCTGTGTAGATGTTTCATGCATATGCAAAACCTTCGCGAGTCATCTCGGTAACGACTATGCCAGATTCTGGAGGCGTCTCGCTGTGTTGACGCTGTTCAAATTCGCCAGTCTCCGCATTGTACACAAGGTCTTGCATTGTGTCTTTCTCATAACCTTGCTTGCGAACACCTTCGCCAAGCTTCGATAGTTCTTGCTGAGTCATTTTGTTTCTCCTTGATGAATTGATGTGTCACATTTGCTGGTGATTCAAGTAGTAGTCGATAGGCTTGCCTGTCTGTAGATGGAGTTCATACATCTCAAGCCACAAGCGGCATTTGATGTAGATTTTGTAGATGGCAACATCTGGATTCCATGCACCGTAATGACAAATCTGAGTCCATCCTTTCTCTTGCCATGTGCCAAGAGTATGCATCTTACCACTAAACTCTGGCAGCACGTGTCCCCATTTGTCTTTTAATGTCTGGGCGACATACACTTCTGGTTTTTGCAAAGGGAAGTCGGCAAGCTTGATATAGAGGCGATATATGTTCTTTCTATTCGTCCGTGCCGCCATCACAATGTGTTCATTTGGGGCTCCAAGTTCCTGGAACTTGAACAGATTTGGAGTTAGATACTTGTTCAGTACCGCCATCTCCATTGCCAATCGCTGTTGATCCATCACGACTCCTTTTGTTCAATCTGAAGTTTGTTCCAATAGTTCATAAAAGCAGTTTCAATCTCTCCGCCATACTCCCAGGTCGCATCTGCCGTCGAGAGATCAATGTTTTCACGAATGACAAGCGGCGGCACTTCAGGAAATCCTTGCGGGAATGAAATTCGAATGGCATTCCCATTCATCAAGAAAGTCAGATGCACAATCTTCTGCTGGTCTAATTGAACTTTGCAATTCTTGTCATCTGATTTCTTGGAGAGATTGTCGACAATGTTTTTCAATGCCTTGTTGTTTGCCTTGTCCTTCAGCCAATATTCCCCGTTGTATATCGGCGGCGTATAACTGTCAGAGACAGACACAACCTTCATTGTTCCATGACAGGCTTCGTTTGTGGACGGCTTTGTTAGAATCTTAGCAAGTTCAGGGTCGGCGTCTATTGCGCAGCGATAAGGACTTGCTCCGGGCTTGATGTCCCATGACGCATGCACATAATCACTTCCCGAATCCTGCGTAAAGTTGAACGCATTAATGACACTCGCAGCATCTGCATATGTACCTATGCACAATAAAAAACGCCCAAGATTCTGCCGTTTAATACCATGCACCATTGTCGCGGCATCATGTCCACTTGGATGTGCCAACCCAAGTTGGTGGTGCGAATGCCATTCACCTATGTGCTGAAGTCCATATTGCGAAGCCAAAACACTACCAACTGCGGTGAGATATTCAATGTCCTGGTTAAAGAATGCAACTTGATGGTTGGCTCTTGTTCCCGGCCCGATTGCATACAGAACAACAGGGACGCCTGCCGCAGTCCAAAAACCGAAGAGCTGTCCACCTGTTTCAATGTCTGGGTAGTCGAGAATACATCACGAGATAAAATCAAGTTCTCCCTGATAAACAATGGCCGTCAATGTTGGGTTGCCAGACCTATACAGCACTTGCGCTTCTGTCTGCATAAATCTCATCTCCCGCTTGATGACGCTTCAAGGTCGTTCAACAACGAATCTAAATCGTCGCCATCTGTATTGCTGCCCCAAAAATACGAACGTTGCCTCGAAGTCGCATTTTGTGGCTTAGTAGCCTTCAACCATGCATCCACACCTGTCTTTTCATCGGTATAGGTGCAACCATTCTTTTTGGCGTTCAGGAACATCTCATGTGCCTTAGCATTTGATTTCGCCAGACCCATTTTCCCCTGTGCGTAAAATACACCCAAACGATACATCGCATTCCCAATTCCAGCTTTAGCGGCCTTTGTGTACCAAAATATTGACCGATTCTCATCTTTGACACATCCGATTCCAGTCTCGGACCACAAAGCCAGTTTCATCATTGCATTAGAATTTCCGGCATTTGCCGCTTTCTCATACCATGCTACAGCCTTTTCTCGATCTTGTTTTACGACAGTCTTCTGCTCGGCATGTTGAAGCGCAATCCACATCATGCTTTCCGAATCGCCATTTTGCGCACGTTCCAGCTTGTCGCAAAATTGATCACAAAGCTTCACAACACTTTTCTGATAGGCCGTCAACCCTCTTCGCTTAAGTTCGGCAATTTTTTCGCGGCACGAATTAAGGTTGTCTTCCGCTATGGCGTCACGTAATGCGGCAAGCAGAGTTTCTGTTTTCTTGGCCGCTTTCTCTTTTGCCTCCCGTGCAAGGTCATCAATACGCCGCCGTTCTGCTGCATCCGCTGCGGCACGACGTTCTGCTTCTGCTCTTGCCTTGGCCTCGGCCTCTTTCTGACGCGCAGTTGCGGCTTGTGCATCGGCTTCTGCCTGTGCTTGACGCGCTTTGGCTTCTGCTTCATGTTGCTTTGCTTCAGCAGTCTGTATATCAGCCCTAGCTTGCTCTTGACGCGCCTTTGCCTCTGCCTCCCTTTGTCTCGCCGCTGCCGCTTGGGCTTCCGCCTTTGCACGCTCCGCCTGTTCTATTGCGGTATTTTTAGCTATTGCCTCGCGCTCTGCGCGTCTTGACGCTTCAAGTTCTGCATTTGCACGGTTTTGTCTTTCCTTTTCAATTACATGCCAGACACAAAATCCTGTTCCAATCAGCAACAAGGCAAACACGATAATGGATGCCTTCAACATAAAAGACTTCGTCTTGTCGCGCCTCTCGGCACTTTCACGTTCTATACGTGCCTTTTCTTCCTCCGCCTTTAGTCGTTGAAGTTCCAATTCGCGACGCTCCTCTTCTTCGCGCCTTCGACGGTTACGCTCCTGCTCTTCTTGAATGCGTCGCCGACGCTCTCGTTCATCTTCTTCACGCTTTAAAGCGGCCAGCCTCTGTTCCTCTGCAATACGCGCTTGTTGTCTGCGCTCTTCCTCTTGGAGCTGAAGTTGTCGCTGCCGAGCTTCTTCTGCACGACGACGAGCCTGTTCTTTACGTTGTTCCTCAGCACGGATTTGATCAGCTTTGCGTTGATAGTATCTGGCAACACCACGGATTGTGCCCGCCATCTCTGGGAACTGTCGAAGTTGCTCGTTCCAATAATCGGCACTTATTTGCGTTTCAAGCGTTCTCCGTTCCGTATCGTTTATCGCTTCTGCAAAAAGTCTACAACGGGAGAGGAATCTTTCATGCCGCTGAAAGTCTTCTTTGTAAAGATCTTGCACGATTGCTGTCTTATCGTGAAGCTCCCTCATGGCAGATTCAAATTGTGTCACAGTCTCATGGAAATCGTTAGGAGTCCTCACATCGGTCATGTTCGATAAGCGATTCGTAAGGCCTTGCAATCTTGTAGAAACTTCATCACAATCACCAAAGGCGTATCTTGAGAACTCCTTCATCACCGTCAAGACACCATCAGTCTTGTAATCATCTGCCGGGAAACCTCCGGCTGTAAGCTTGTCCACGGAAGCAACTGCAACGACATTCAGATTGGGATACATCATGTCAATGTCTGCCCAACACTTTGCAAACAAAGCCTTTGCCCCACCATATTCATTTAGCGTTTCGCGATGCTTGTCTGCCTGCGTCAAGGCAACGACAACGCCTGGAGGATTCATTCCAAGCTTCGGTTTTACAAGTTTCAGCAGTCCATTGGTTATCCACTGTGCTTCAGAATCCAAGTCATAGGCTTCGTCCCCGCTCTCCATGTCTCGATAAATCTCTGGCGTTAATTTCCTGATCATGTTATCAAGGCCAACCGTTATCACAATGAAATCAGCCTCGGCAATGTAATTTACGAGAACTTCTACAACTGCAGCATTACGGGTGGTGCCATCGTCACGAAAAGCATACCGAAAATTCTCGCCGCCATAATCCAACATCTCAATATCAGTCAACGGCTTGCCATCCTTCATCATCGTCCACTTCATCTTACGCACACCTTCTGCGTTTGAAGTGACAGTGGCGGCTGGCCATTGATGCTGGATGCGCATCGTATGGTGGAGCTTGTCGGTATATCTGCGCGTTATGGTATCAGCTGGAATAAGCGCACATGACTGGCCAATCCTCTGACCAGATTTGTAATAATCAGTAAGCGCCGAAACGAACACCGTTTTGCCGCTTGCATCACAGCCAACAATAGCAATCTTACTCATGGTCTAACTCCATCAAAGATCCAAATCGACATTTATGTCGCTCATTGAACCCGACCTATTTGCATCCCGCCGGACGCGGCGTATTCTTCCGTCTCTTGTCAAGATTGCGTCGACACCTGATACTGCTTGCGGCTGAGCACTTGGCGCTTGCCTCTGTACAGGTGCGTTTTCAGGCGCAGTTGTTGGTGGCTCCGGCGGATGTACAACAGGTGGCTTGTACATGGCCTCATGTTTGCGCCTTAATATTTGCTCGGCAAGATTCATTGCAGAGCCTCCACGCTTTGAACCGCAGAATGTGACACACCTTTGGGAGATGCATCATTGCCGCCATGACTTGTCAGAAGTTGTATCGCCAGAAAAATCACACCTGAAAGGATCACACCAAGCAAGAACGCCCCTGCCAATAAAAGCCAATTGATCGATGGATCCTTCTGGGCGGTACTTTTCCGCAAATCAATGTAAGCTTGATAATACGGCTTATATTTCATGGCGGTTGCGTGTGCCGCATTAAGCTCTTGTCGCTCTCTTGCCAAATCACCATGAATCCTATTGTATTGTATCTTTAAATTTTCAAGTTCCCATTTCACCTTGGCAAGTTCATCGGCGGTCTCCTCTTCTGCGATATTTTCTGGCTCGGCTCCATTTCCACTAGAACTGGAGTAGAGCCTATTTTCTTTTGGCAATTCCTCAATGCTTTGATGTATCTCATTATCATGAACAGGCGGCAGCTCAGGCGGGATTTCTGTTTCAGTAGAGACGGCAACGACGTTCATCTGAAAATTATCTTGTTCCGCTTCTTCCCGAGTTTGTTCGCCCTGTTCAATCACTTCGGCGGAAGATTCAATGAATTTCTCTTCGTCCCAGTTCCCAAACTCGGCAATGAATTTACTTTCGCCGCGAGAATTTATTCGTGCAAAAAACCACTTACTATTCGCATCACCAAAATCAAACAGAATAGGGCCAACCAATCGCCAATCAAAATCTCTAATGTCGCCTATCTTAAAATTACAAACCGTTGAACTCCACTCGTCTGTAGTTGGGCAGTGAAAATCTTCATCGTAATAGTTAAGCAAAGAATCTGGGGCATGAGTTGTGGTTCTAAAGAAAACCATGTCCAGCAGCCGTTCAAAGTCCACATCCTTTAACATATCATGCGGAATAAAAGCACAAGCACAATAGTTTGAATCTCGCTTTGCCTGATCCCATTTTTCGGCTGTCATCAATCGAAATGCAAAGGCGTACTTGCCCTCATACAACACGCCCTTGAATGAATCACCATAGGGAAGTAAATCATCGCAGTAGGTTGTTTTGACGGACATCACTTTCTCAAACAAACTATCCGCCTCGTCACGACTCACAAAATCGGGTAATTTGCTCCAATCATAACCACGATGCGCTGTGAATACAGCTACAGGAATTTGCAGTTCCACACGGCGAGTCACCTGTACATCCTGTTTCGCGAAGTTTTCAGTGACAGTAGTGGCCAAATCTTGATTTGCTTGATCGTCCATGAATCACGGTCTCCTTTGCAATCCAAACCATTGAAGGACACGGTTCAACCAAGAAACGTTATCTGCTGATGACACTTGCCCAACTCGTTGGTATGGTGTCTCATAACGAATACCAGTCCCGGGAATGCTGTACGAACGTTTAACGCCTTTTGAACTGATTGTCGTTTTCGCTCCACGTGGCCCAATTGAGACAGACCCCCCACT
>Ga0247610_10008928_pt1 | contig 10136 bp, 7 predicted proteins | sample 174DNAGHGhighgp2_FD_193483 | JGI IMG/M metagenome (GOLD analysis project Ga0247610, IMG submission 193483) | Sheep rumen microbial communities from Palmerston North, Manawatu-Wanganui, New Zealand - 1742 DNA GHGhigh gp2 | ecosystem: Host-associated > Mammals > Digestive system > Stomach > Rumen ... | reverse complement strand
CAATTAACTAAATGTCTGATTTAAAAAATGTACAGCCTCTGAGTGACTTCGATTGGGAAGCATTTGAAGAGGGCTCTGCTCAGACCTCACAGAGCCGTGAGGAGCAGGAGGCCGCTTACGAGCGCAGCCTTAACAACGTAAATGACCACGAGGTGGTCGAAGGTACCGTTATCGCTATCAACAAGCGTGAGGTAGTCGTGAACATCGGCTACAAGAGCGACGGTATTATCCCCGTGAGCGAGTTCCGCTACAACCCGGAACTGGCAGTGGGTGACAAGGTAGAAGTCTATATCGAGAACCAGGAAGACAAGAAGGGTCAGCTCATTCTCTCACACAAGAAGGCTCGCGCCACCAAGAGCTGGGAGCGCGTTAACGCCGCTCTGGAGAACGAGGAGATCATCAAGGGTTACATCAAGTGCCGCACAAAGGGTGGCATGATCGTGGATGTGTTCGGCATCGAGGCATTCCTGCCCGGCTCACAGATTGACGTGAAGCCCATCCGCGACTACGATGTATTCGTTGGCAAGACCATGGAATTCAAGGTCGTGAAGATCAACCAGGAGTACCGCAACGTTGTTGTCAGCCACAAGGCTCTCATCGAGGCCGAGCTGGAGCAGCAGAAGAAGGAGATCATCTCCAAGCTGGAGAAGGGTCAGGTGCTGGAAGGCACAGTCAAGAATATAACCTCCTACGGTGTGTTCATCGACCTCGGCGGCGTGGACGGTCTCGTACACATCACAGACCTCAGTTGGGGACGCGTCAGCGATCCGCACGAGGTTGTGGAACTCGACCAGAAGCTCAATGTCGTTATCCTCGACTTCGATGAGGAGAAGAAGCGCATCGCTCTGGGTCTGAAGCAGCTCACCCCGCATCCTTGGGAGGCTCTCGATCCCAACCTCAAGGTAGGCGACAAGGTTAAGGGCAAGGTTGTCGTGATGGCCGACTACGGTGCATTCGTAGAGATTGCTCCGGGTGTGGAAGGTCTGATTCACGTCAGCGAGATGTCATGGAGCCAGCACCTGCGCAGCGCTCAGGACTTCATGAAGGTAGGCGACGAGGTGGAGGCTGTAATCCTCACCCTGGACCGCGAGGAGCGCAAGATGTCTCTTGGCATCAAGCAGCTTAAGGAAGATCCCTGGGAGAACATCGAAAGCCGCTATCCTGTGGGCAGCAAGCACGAAGCTCGCGTACGCAACTTCACCAACTTCGGCGTGTTCGTTGAGATCGAGGAGGGCGTTGACGGCCTCATTCACATCTCCGACCTCAGCTGGACCAAGAAGATCAAGCACCCGGGTGAGTTCACTCAGATCGGTGCTACCATCGAGGTCGTTGTGCTGGAGATCGATAAGGAGAACCGTCGTCTCAGCCTTGGCCACAAGCAGCTCGAGGAGAATCCTTGGGATGTCTTCGAAACCGTGTTCACACAGGGCTCCGTACACGAGGGCACAATCATCGAGATGCTCGACAAGGGGGCCGTGGTTCAGCTCGAGTATGGTGTAGAGGGCTTCGCCACTCCCAAGCACCTCGCTAAGGAGGACGGCACTCAGGCTCAGCAGGGCGAGAAGCTCCCCTTCAAGGTCATCGAGTTCAACAAGGACAGCAAGCGCATCATCCTCAGCCACAGCCGCATCTTCGAAGATGAGCAGCGTGCAGAGGCTCGCAAGGCCGCTGCCACCACTCGTCGTCCGGCTGCTCCTAAGGCAGAAGCTCCCGCAATCCAGAACAAGGCCGCTGCCACCACGCTCGGCGATCTGGAAGGCCTCGCAGCTCTGAAGGCTCAGATGGAACAGGGTGAGTAAATGAAACAGACACTACGTATATACATGACTGCCGTCGCCCTTGTTTGGGCGTCGGCAGTCGCTTTCTCTCAGAACCAGTTGGTCGGCCACACCTACAGCAACCCCAACATCATGCAGGATGAGTTCGACAAGATGCTCTCAGAGCTTGAGCACAGCGTTGACAGCGCTAAGACAGCTACATACGAAAGGGTTGAGAAGGAGAAGGGCCGTAAACTGACAGCCAAGGAAAAGGCCGCTGTGGAAAAGGAAGTAGAGGAGAATATGCAGAAGGCTGTAAAGCTGATGCAAGGCATTAGTACTGGCATAACGATGGAGTTCAAGAATGACTCCTTGGTCGTGTTGCGAGTGAAGATGAAGATTGACGAGGAAGCGATGAAAGCGGCCGGAATCGGCTGGGCCAAGCGCAAGCTGCTGAAAGGTGCGATGAAGCTTATGCCAGAGACCGAGAAAGACAAATACCGCATCCAGGGCAACAAACTCATCATCGAAGACGAGAAAGAGCCGGACACTCTGACCATCAGCTCAGACTGGAAAACTCTGACGGGAATGTGGGACAGCAGTCATGGTGATGACAAGAAGGATAAAAAGGACAAGAAGAAGGACGTTTCTGACAAACCCAAGAAAAAACACAGACTAACGAAATACGTCCTTACCAGGACTAAATGATTAATTCATAATTCATAATTCATAATAATGAAGACATTAGGCGTTTCTATATTTCGCGCTCTTATAGCGATGTCGATAGGCATCCTGCTGGTGAGCAACCCGGAGCAGATGAGCTCGATGCTGATAAAGATCATAGGCGGTCTGTTCGCCCTGAGCGGTTGCATTACGTTTATCAGCTATTTCATAGCCCGATTTAGCAAGACGGACTTGCGCCCGATGTTTCCCGTTGTGGGTGTCGGCAGTCTCGGCTTCGGTCTTTTTCTGTTGCTCTTCCCAGATATGTTCATTAATATATTAATGTACGTGTTGGGTGTTCTGCTTATCCTCGGAGCCCTCAGTCAGCTGTTCTCTCTGTTCAGCTACCGTCAGGTGGCCCCGCTGTCGTGGCCCATATTCATTATGCCATTAGTCATCTTGGGTGTCGGGATATGGGTCGTGGCGCGCCCTTCGGCGAGTGCCGCAACGCCCTTCTTCCTGCTTGGTATAGCATGTATCGCCTACGGGGTATTTGAGTTCTTCAACGCCCTGCGCCTGCATCGTTTCCAGAAGCGCATCGCCAAGGCAGATGCCGAGCGTCGCTCATTCGAGATTGCGCAGAAGGACGCTGAGGAAGTTCCCTATGAGGAAATCTAAGCCCGTTCCCGAGGAACGGGGAGAGAAGCCCCCTATAATCCCCCGGCGGGGGATGAGGGTTTAAGAGTTTAAGAAGTTTAAAAGGTTTAAGGGCCACAAAAAACGAGGGTGTCAAATGTGACATCCTCGTTTCTTTGTTGGGCTACCCGGACTCGAACCAGGAAAGGCAGGACCAGAATCTGCAGTGTTACCATTACACCATAGCCCAATCGCTATTTTGCGCATCCTCCTCGGATTTGCGGGTGCAAAGGTAGGTTGTTTTTGTGAATCTGCCAAACATTTCCCTAAAAAAATGAAAATATCAGCATTATTTTTGTTGGAGAGGAGCCTTTTCTGTATCTTTGCCACTCAATTTAGACATTTAATATTTTACATTCTACATTTTACATTATACTTAATAGATGGAGATTATCACACAAGAACTGATAGACGGCATAATTGCCGGAATAGAAAACAAGAAAGGCCGCGACATACAGATAGTGGATCTCTCAGGTATCGAAGAGGCAGTTACGGATGCATTTGTGATCTGTACGGGCGGTTCGCCCACTCAGGTGCAGGCCATCGCAGACAGCGTGGAGGAGGAGTGCCGTCTCAATGGCGACCGTCCCTCGGCAATAGCCGGTATGCAGAACGCAATCTGGGTGGCTATGGACTATGGCCGCGTAATGGTTCACATCTTCCTGGAGGAGGCCCGCGAGTTCTACGACTTGGAACATCTGTGGGCAGACGCGGAAGTAAAGAACATAGAGGATGTACTTTAGGGGAGATAAAAGAGAATAAGAGAAAAAAGAAAAGATAAAAAGGGTTAAGATGGAAGAGATAAAACCACAGAATAACGGGAACAACAAGAACCGCAACAAGATGCCGCGCTTCAATCTGACGTGGCTTTATGTGGTGATTGCCGTGGCCTTGGGCTGGCTGTTCTTCAACAGCGGTGACGACAATGGCGGCAGCGCATCGAAGAATGTCACCTACACCGAGTTCAAGCACTTCGTGGAACTGGGCTATGCCAACAAGATTGTGGCTTCGAAGGACGAAGGCACGGTGCGGATGTACGTGAAGCCTGAACACATACGCGATGTGTTCAAGAGCGGCGTACAGCAGACTGGCAAGCAGCCTTTTGTCCAGGCCGAATATCCTAGCGCCGATAAACTGGATGAATTCGTCACGCAGCAGCAGGAACTGAAGAACTTCACGGGTGAACTCTCGTATAAGAAGAGCGACGGCACTTTCATGCAGATATTCTGGAATTTGGCCCCGCTGCTTTTCATCATCCTGATTTGGATGCTGATAATGAGGAATATGGGCAGTGGAATGTCCGCAATGGGCGGCATATTCAATGTTGGTCGCTCCAAAGCCCGTCTGGTAGAGAAGGGTGGGGAGAACGAGTCGAAGGTGACGTTCAAGGACGTGGCCGGACAAGCCTCTGCCAAGCAGGAAGTGCAGGAGATTGTGGAGTTCCTGAAGAACCCGAAGAAATTCACCGACCTCGGAGGTAAGATTCCCAAAGGCGCCCTGCTCGTAGGTCCTCCGGGAACGGGTAAGACCCTGCTGGCCAAAGCCGTTGCAGGCGAGGCCGACGTGCCATTCTTCTCCATGTCCGGCTCGGATTTCGTGGAGATGTTCGTGGGTGTCGGCGCCAGCCGCGTTCGCGACCTCTTCCGTCAGGCCAAGGAGAAGGCTCCTTGTATCATCTTCATCGATGAGATTGACGCTGTGGGCCGTGCACGCAGTCGCGGAGCCGCCATGGGAGCAAACGACGAGCGCGAGAGCACTCTGAACCAGTTGCTTACGGAGATGGACGGCTTCGGCACGAACTCCGGTGTTATCATCTTGGCTGCAACCAACCGCGCCGACATCCTCGACAAAGCTCTTCTGCGTGCCGGACGATTCGACCGACAGATACATGTCGATCTGCCCGACCTGAACGAGCGCAAGGAGGTATTCCAGGTGCATCTGAAACCACTGAAGATAGACGATACCGTGGATATCGACCTGCTAGCCCGACAGACTCCCGGCTTCAGCGGTGCCGACATTGCCAACGTGTGCAACGAGGCAGCCCTCATAGCAGCCCGTCACGGCAAGGAAGCGGTGTCCAAGGATGATTTCATAAGTGCCGTGGATCGTATCGTGGGCGGTTTGGAGAAGAAGACCAAGGTGATGACTGCCGAGGAGAAACGCACAATAGCTCTCCACGAGGCTGGTCACGCCACAATCTCGTGGAATTTGCAATATGCCAACCCGCTCATCAAAGTCACCATCGTTCCGCGCGGACGTGCGCTCGGAGCCGCCTGGTATCTGCCCGAAGAGCGTCAGATAACGACCAAGGAACAGATGCTCGACGAGATGTGTGCCACTCTGGGCGGACGTGCTGCTGAAGAGCTCTTCACCGGACATATCTCGTCCGGCGCGATGAACGATCTGGAGCGTGTCACCAAGCAGGCATACGGCATGATAGCATATATGGGAATGTCCGACCGTCTGCCTAACCTCTGCTATTATAATAATGACGAGTATTCCTGGCAGCGTCCTTACTCCGAAGCCACAGCTCAGCTCATCGACGAGGAGGTGAAGCGTATGATTGCGGAGCAATATGAGCGCGCCAAAGCTCTGTTGCTTGAGAAGATGGAAGGCCATCATGCGCTGGCCGACCTGCTCGTGGAGCGAGAGGTGATCTTCGCTGAGGATGTGGAGAAGATATTCGGCAAGCGTCCCTGGACAAGCCGCACAGAGGAACTGCTGGAAAATTAAAAAGGAAAAATTAAAAAGTAAAAATAAAGCGGCCCTTCGTATAAACGTTTAAACGATAAAACGATTATTCGACAAAAGAAAAGGCCGCAAATAATATAAACCTTATGAAGAATCTGATTATACGTGCGTTGACTGGAGTGTTGTTTCTGGTCGTGATGATAGGTTGCATGACATGGACCCCGCTCTCCTTTGCCCTGCTGTTTCTGGTAATAACGACACTGAGCATCTGGGAGTTCAGCGGACTGGTGAATATGAGAGAGGGTGTGGATCTGAACCGACATATAACCACGGCCGCCGGAGCCTACCTCTTTGTGGCCTTCTTCTCTATGGGAGCCGGAGTGGGCGGAGTGCGGTTGTTGCCTCTGCTGTTTCTGCCCTGGATTATAACCATTGTCTATCTGTTCATCAGCGAACTCTATCTGGAACGAGAGAACCCCCTCAACAACTGGGCTTGCACCGTTTGGAGTCAGGTTTATGTGGCACTGCCGTTCGGCTTGCTCGCCCTGCTCTTCTTCTCTCACGGATGGTTTATACCTCTTGCCGTGTTCATATTCCTCTGGTGCAGCGACACAGGCGCCTACTGCACAGGCAGTCTGATTGGCCGTCACCGTCTCTTCCCGCGCATCAGCCCCAAGAAGAGCTGGGAGGGAAGTATCGGAGGCGGAGTTCTGGCAGTTGTCGCATCGCAGGTGATAGCTTGGTGCGGCCCTGAAACAACCATAGACGGCGTCACCACGGTCTTCGGCCTCACGGCTTTGCAGTGGGCCGGCTTCGCGCTGGTCGTTGTGGTCTTCGGCACCTGGGGCGACCTTGTGGAGAGCCTGCTGAAACGTCAGCTCGGCGTGAAGGACAGCGGCAATATCCTGCCCGGACACGGAGGAATGCTGGACCGTTTCGATTCCTCGCTTCTTGCAATTCCGGCTGCAACGGCCTACCTCTACACGCTTTATTTGTTATAATAAAGGTTAATATGAAAAGCTCACATTAAACGATACCACGGTACAGATGTCTGAACAACAGACAATCAATCACAGAAAACGTACCAACAGACAATGAATCGTATTATCCTATCAATCCTATCACTGTTCATCGCAGCCGGAATCAGCGCACAGAAGATAACCGTCAGCGGAACAATAGTTGACCAGACAGGCGAGAGCCTCCCTGCCGCCACCGTGGTGCTGCTAAATGCCAAGGACAGCGCTCAGGTCACCGGTGTGGCATCGAAGACCGACGGTAAGTTCACTCTGCCGAAAGTGAACGCCGGAACATATATCCTGCGTGCTTCGTTCGTAGGCTTCCAGACCGTTTACCGGAACCTCACCCTAACCAAGCAGAACACGTCTGTCAATCTCGGTAATATCACCCTGAACGACAACGCCAAACTGATGAAGGAGGCTGAGGTAACAGCCCGCGCTGCGCAAGTCGAAATGAAAGCCGACACCTTCGTTTATAACACCGCCGCCTACCGTCTGCCCGAAGGGTCTAATCTGGAAGCCCTCGTGAAGAAGATGCCGGGTGCCGAGGTCAGCGAGGACGGTACAATCAAGATCAACGGCAAGGAGGTGAAGAAAATTATGGTCGATGGCAAAGAGTTCTTCAACAACGACACAAAGATGGCCATGAAGAATATCCCGACCAAGATGGTTGATAAGATCAAGGCATACGACAAGCAGAGCGACTACAGTCGTGTTACCGGCATCGACGACGGTGAGGAGGAGACTGTGCTCGACCTGAGTGTAAAAAAAGGAATGAAGGAGGGGTGGCTAATCAACGCCGACCTGAGCTATGGCACACATAAGCGCTATTATGAGAAACTGAATGTGAGCCGTTTCACCGACTATTTCCAGTTCAGCATTATCGGACAGATGAATAACGTGGGCGACCGTGGCTTTGGCGGTTTCCGCGGCTGGGGCGGTGGCGGAATCGTGACGAACAAGAACGCCGGAGCGAACTTCGCCTGGGATAACAACCGTCGCGAAAACGAGAACGGACGCCTGCAGTTGGGCGGTAACGTGCGCTGGAGTCACACCGACACCGACAACCAGACACGCACCAACTCCGAGACCTTCCTCTCATCGACCACTTCACAGTGGGCCAACAGTCACAGCATCAACTTCAATCACAGCACAAACGTGAACGCTGACTTCCGGCTGGAGTGGGGTATAGACACCCTCACGACCATCATCTTCCGCCCCTCCTACAGCTATTCTCGCGGCAAGAGCAACGGCAGCAATAGCAGCGTGACGTTCAACAGCGACCCATACGCAGCAGGTCTGGAGAACCCGCTCTACGACTATTCCACGATTGTGGGAACGGCGCTAGACTCAATCCTCGTGAACAGCAATGTGAACGAGAGCCACAGCACGAACTCCAGTTATAACGTAAACGGTAACCTGCAGTTCAACCGTCGTCTCGGCAAGGCCGGTCGTAACATAGGCCTTGACATGAACGGAAGCATCTCCCGTTCGCAGAGCGAAAGCTGGAGTCACAGCGACATAAACTACTATCAGCGTCAAACGGAGAACCTCTACAGCCAGTATAACGAGAACAAGTCGAAGAACTGGAATTTCCGCGTCCGCGCCAGTTATTCAGAACCGGTGTTCAAAGGCGCAAACATACAGTTCAGCTACGCTTTCCAACGCCGCTTCTCCGACTCCGACCGTAACATCTTCACCACACAGCGTTTCCCCGCGCTGCTCTCCACGGATTTGAAGAACGAGTGGGATCAAGTCGTAGGTTCTAAGTTCGAAGGAATGTCAGAGAGTCAAATCAGCTCAATTCTCGTCAACGACCTTTATGCAGGCACCCTCGACGGCAGTATAGTGAATCTGTTGCAGGACATAACCAACAGTCAGTATGCCACTTACAACGAGTACAACCACGATGCCAGCATAATGCTGCGCTATAAACTGGGCGACTGGCAACTGAACGCCGGCGTCTCGCTGCAGCCGCAGACCACTCACATGGACTACGCCAAGAACCAGCTCGACACCAGCGTGGTTCGCAATGTCTTCAACTGGTCGCCGCGCGTGAACCTGCGCTGGAAGATCAGCAATTCGAGCCAACTGCGTCTGCGTTACAACGGACGTATGTCGCAGCCCTCGATGACGAACCTGCTCGATGTCACCGACACCTCCAACCCGCTTGCAATCAGTAGCGGTAACCCCACGTTGGTGCCGTCCTGGAGCAATAACTTCAACCTCTTTTACAACGGTTACGACACCGAGCGGCAGATGGGTTGGATGATCAATGCTGGATTCAACAACACTCGCAACAGCATAACAAATGCCACCATATACAACGAGACCGAGGGTTCGCGTATCTCTCTCCCGATGAATATCAACGGCAACTGGAGTGCGAACCTGATGAATATGTTCAACACCGCGCTCGGCCCGCAGAAATACTGGAATATTCATAACTTCATCCGTTTCAACTACTCCAACAGCGTCGGTTACATGAGCACAGCCTCGGACTATGTCATAGATCCGAACAACGTCGATTACAAGGTGCTTAGCACTATTCCTATGGAGAAGAGCACGACCAAGTCGCTGGATATCAATGACAACCTGCGACTCAATTACCGTCTCGACTTCATGGAGATAGGTGTGAACGGCGGCTTCAACTACCGTCACTCGCGCAACGCCCTGCAGGAGAACAACAATCTGGACACTTGGGGATTCAACTACGGCGGTAACGTACAGTTCAACCTGCCGTGGAACATGACTATCACATCGGACATCTCCATGGAGAGCCGTCGCGGTTATTCCGATGCGTCGATGAACACCAACGAACTCATCTGGAACGCCCAGATCCAGCAGAGCTTCTTCTCAAACAAGAGTCTCACCATCAGCCTCGAATGGTTTGATATTCTGCAGAACCGCAACAACATCAGCCGCGCCATTAGCGCCATACAGCGCAGCGACAGCTGGTCCAACGCCATCAACAGCTACGGAATGATACATGTCATTTACCAGCTCAACCTGCTCGGTAACCGCGAAGCTCGTATGGGCGGCTTTGGCGGCCCCGGTTTCGGTGGTCCCGGTTTCGGTGGCCCCGGCGGTGGAGGTCCCGGCGGTCGTGGTGGCGGTGGTGGCTTCGGCGGCGGCAGAGGACGATAAAAAGACCCACCACCAACCCCTCCCGTTAGGGAGGGGAGACTGGAGGGGGGGAAGGTCTTAAGAAGTTAAAGCGGCCTCTGAATCCCGAAAAATCGTTTAATCGTTTAATCGAATAATCGAAAGGCCGCTAAAATAATAATTCGTGAAAATCGTGGTTAAAAAAATACAT
>Ga0247610_10008927_pt1 | contig 10136 bp, 7 predicted proteins | sample 174DNAGHGhighgp2_FD_193483 | JGI IMG/M metagenome (GOLD analysis project Ga0247610, IMG submission 193483) | Sheep rumen microbial communities from Palmerston North, Manawatu-Wanganui, New Zealand - 1742 DNA GHGhigh gp2 | ecosystem: Host-associated > Mammals > Digestive system > Stomach > Rumen ... | reverse complement strand
AGACTCACGATGTGGGCGGTTTTACCGTATCTGACGTGCTGCGACTTGACCCATTCCAGAACGAGGCCGTTGAGCTGCAGCTTACAGGTAAGGAGCTGGCCGACATGCTTATGAAGTGCTACGAGAACGACGGACACTCGTTCCCATACGTGGGCGGCATGAAAGCCGAGTTTACCGTTGACCCTGCAACAAAGGCAATAAAGAAGCTGGAGCTGCTGGATATGAACGGCAAGAAGCTGAACCCGAAGAAGACATACAAGGTGATGACAAACAGCTACAGCGCCGCCATCTGCCCAACAAACCGTAAGGATGCTGGCCGTGGCATCGGCAGAATCACTGCCGAGCTGGTGATTGACTATCTGCAGCACCAGGGTCATGTGAGCTATCAGGGAGTAAAAAGACTAACCCAGAAATAAAATTATTAATAAACAATCAATAATCAATTTTAAAATCTTAAGACATTATGGCTTATCAAGAAGTAACAACAACGGGTTACGGAACCCGAGTAGGTAACTCGTTTAAGGCGATTGGTAGTGGAATTCTGCTGTTCTGTTTAGGTACAGCACTGTTGTGGTGGAACGAAGGTCGCGCCGTGAAGACAGAAAAAATGCTCGACGAAGCAGGTAGTGCATACGTTGAGATGGAGAATCCTAACAAGAAGGATGCATCGCTGGAGGGCGAGCTGATTTGTGGTACTGCCATGGCTACCACCGAGGACTCGTTGATTGACAAGGACTTTGGCGTGGGTGCCAAGGCCATTGCGCTGAAACGTAACGTGGAGTACTACCAGTGGGTAGAGCACTCACAGGAGAAGAAGGAAGACAAGTTGGGTGGAAAAGAGGTTACTACCACCACCTATACATATACTAAGGAGTGGACATCGCGCCCAGTAGAGAGCGCACAGTTCAAGGATCCTGCCTATCAGAACAAGAACATGGTGCTTACCACCGTTGAGGATGCCGAGCAGTATGCCGAGAACGTATCGTGGGGTGCTTACAAGCTGAACGAGAGCCTGATTCACAGCATCCACTCGAACGAGGGGCTCGACCTCGCCATCGCAGAGGACCTGCTGAAGCAGATGGACAAGAGCGCACAGGCTGCCTATGAGCGTTTCTATGGTGTACAAAAGAACACATCACCAACACCCAACACCCAAAAACCAACACCCGCAATCCCTGACTCAATCAAGGCTATGCTGCCTGATTCGGTGAAGGCACAGCTCGACTCGCTGCAGGCCGTAAACGACAGCATCAACAAGGCTATGGCTGCTGCTGAGAACAAGAAGGATCTGGAGTATGTACATCAGGCTGGAAACATTCTGTATTACGGTCGTGTGCCCGGAAGTCCTGAGGTGGGTGATGTTCGCGTGACATTCGAGAAGGTGGTTCCTGCAAAGGTTACCGTTATGGCTGTGGTTGACGGCGACAGCTTCAAGCCATTCAAGGCTAAGAACGGCAAGCGCTTCCAGACTCTGGTAATGGGAAAGAAGAGCGGCGACGAGATAATAGAGGCCGAGAAAGAGGCTAACAGCGCAATACTGTGGATTCTGCGTATAGTAGGTATACTGATGGTTATCGGCGGATTGAAGGGTATCTTCGGATTCCTCGAGACCATCCTCAAGGTGGTTCCATTCATCGCTGGTATCTTCGGATGGGGTGTCGGCATCGTATGCACCGTTATCGGTGTGGTATGGAGTCTCATCGTAATTGCCATTGCATGGCTGTTCTATCGTCCGCTGTTAGGCATATCACTGCTGGTTCTTGCAGGATTCCTTATCTGGGTATTCGCATTCAAGGGCAAGGATAAGCTGAAGGAGCTTGCTGCAAAGGCTAAGGCAAAGAACGAAGTACCAGCAGTATGATGAAAACTCTGTTACTGACAACAATACTGTGCTTGTGCGCCATTTGTGGCGTACAGGCACAGACTGTGAAAAACGGAACCAGATGGTGGGACGGAAAAGCGCTGTATACAGCAACCGTTGACAAGGATGGTGACGTGACAATGAAGGGCATTACGCAGGTTGACGGAAACAAGAAATTCTGTCTGGCCAAGGGCGATGACGCGGGGTTGTATTATCTTACAAAGGATAATCCTGACGCTGAGATGCCCGTTAACGGTACTATGGGTAGCAAGGTGATGCTGGTTACCGAGGGTAGCAATACTTTTTTGCGTGTGCTGAACCGCAAAAGAGAGGTTACACACCAGCTTACGCTTACCACCAAGACGCTGGCCGAGCTGAACCCGATAGACGAGCGCGACTTCTCGAGCGGACCTGAATATAACCAGGACCTGAAGGAGCTGGTTGAGGGCGAAGGCGGATATTTTGCAGGAGGTTTGGCTGATGACGGTCGTGGTCCCGACGAGATTGACGGCGTGGAGACATGGACCGTGAACAGCGCCCGCGAGTTTATTAACGCTCTGGGTAGCAACCGCACTATCATACTGGCTGAGGATGCTAACATCAATCTGTCGGATATTCTGGAGATTGAGGCTGCTTTCAAGGGCTACCCAAATCGCATGTGGTGCGTGCAGAGCAGTGACTATACAGGACCAAAACCGCTGGTTATCAGCGAGAGTGAGAGCGACGGACAGCAGCTGGCTCTGGTTAACATGGAGAACCTTGTAATTAAGGGTGCAGGAAACTCGAGCATCGAGGTTAATCCGCGTTATGCCTTCTGTCTGAAGTTCGTTAACTGCAGCCACTGCGTGGTTGAGAACCTTACCATCGGACATACCATTGGCGGATTCTGTTCGGGTGGTGTGATAGGTGTCGAGCAGTCGAGTCTTACCGTTAAGGATTGCGACCTGTATGGTTGCGGTACCTACGGACTTGATCTGCGCGATACATATAACTTCAAGCTTATAAACTCTAACATCCACGATTGTACCTATGGCATTATTCAGATGAGAAACTGCACGATGACATCGTTTGAGAGATGCGACTTCTTCAGCAATCGTGAGTACGGACTGATTGAGGGGTGGGCAAACAATGGTGTGAAGTTTGACGACTGCCGTTTCTTTGCCAACTGGGCCGACTCGAAGCTCTTCTACTTCGACACGCCATTCGCCCTTATTAATTGTAAGGTTTATCATCCCAAGGAGAATCTGGGACGTATGGTGGAGTGTATCAACAAGGGCACGGAGTTCTTCGACAATCCTCTTGACAAAAGTATTACAAGTCGTGGTGTAGGTCCTGACCAAAAGAAATAGAACGTATGAAGAAACTATTGATAATAGCAATATGCATGGCTGGCGTGATGATGGCTTGCACCAATAAAGGCAAGACGGCACCCGGCGACGGAGCCGACAGCGACTCGGTGGCAATCGACTCGCTGATGGCCGAGGCCGACACTACGCCGATGCCAATGTTCATATATGTGGCAAGTGCCAAGAATATGATGATGCTGTATGGCGACAGTGATTCTATAGAGAACAACTTCCGTCGCAACCGAGCATTGTATACCAAGCTGCTCAACAACGAGAACAAGTGCTTAGGCATTAAATACGTAGGCGAGCAGACCAAGGATCCTGATGGCAACTTTGCATCGTATGGCGAGATTCACGGACGCGAGGATATTCCTGCTGCGGGAATGAAGTACGCCTTTACCGACGAGAAGTTTAATCCGCGCGACATGGGCGGTATGTATGTGGCCGTTACCGATGAGTATCTGGCATCGCGCAAGGTTATTGACATGCGTGGTGTGGATGGCGAAAAGCCTCTGCCAGCAAAGGTGGTGAAGCAGCTTGAGGCCGAATACAAGATGAAGGCCCAGCGCTCGCTCATAGCCGCTCAGGGAAATAAGTACAGCTACGGAATACTGCAGTTCAAGGGCAAGTATAAGACCGACAAGGAGTTTGGGCAGAAGGTTGACAAGTGTCTGGCTCTTGAGGTTGTTATGGCGGGTGACAAGGTTTACTCGCTGCCTGTAGAGGGTTATCTGTACGAGGGACAGTGTACCTGGCATGCCGACGACGATGGCGAGTATTACCCAAGCGGCATAACGCTGTTTGAGGCCCCCGACGATGCTATCGAGATAGCCTATGTGAAAGGCGCTCCCGAGAGTGTTACTATAGGTATGTATTACATTCGTGACGGCAAGATGACCGACGAGCAGTATGAGTGCTACCACTCGCTGATAGACGAGGACCAGCCTCTGTGGAAGAAGGATATAGCGCAGCTGCAGAAGCTCTACGTGGCCGACGACCCACGTGAGAACAAACCCCACCCACTGGTAAAATATCGCTGGATTGACCTTGACAACGACCAGAACCAGGAGTTATGGATGCGTGCTGCCGACGATAAGCATGGAGCATTCTTTGCCCACGTGGGCGACAAGTGGAGTCTGATAGCATGTGAGGACGAGAGAATGAAACCATCGTTCCTGTTCGACTACAGCAAGTCGGGCGAGGGCTATCTGGTTGTGTCGGGTAGTGCTGGCGGTCCGTCGGTAATCTCGAACTACTACGAGATCCGCAAGAGTAAGCTTATACACAGCATGAACGTGCTGTATGTCTATGGCGAGATAAGCGAGTGCAGTCTGGACGACAAGGAAATAAAGCATGAAGCCGCTCGGAAACGTCTGGATGCCATGCCAAAGGCTGAAGAAGTGGCTGTGTACTGGCAGGAGTTTAACGAGAAACAAAAATGATTAGATAATGGATATAAAAGAGGTTACTAACAAAGGATTGAAAGGTTGCGGATGCTTGTCTATCGGCTTCTTCCTGTTGCTTATTGTAATAGGTATCTTTGCTCCCGACCCTGAAGATGAGGAGGTGGAGAAACTTAAGAAGGAGCTGGCCGAGAAGGTGGCAAGTGAGACCGAGCAGAAAGACACAGTGGTGGTGAACGACGTGCTTGAGGGCGACCCATATCAGGAGCTTGACGACCTGATTGGATTGGGAAGCGTGAAGGAAGAGGTGCGTTCGCTGGCCAACTTTGTTAAACTGCAGAAGGAGCGCGAGGCCAAGGGACTGAAGACCGCAAAGGTTTCTTACCATCTGGTGTTCTACGGATCGCCTGGTACTGGTAAAACAACGGTGGCTCGTATCGTAGGCCGTATCTACAAAGACCTTGGGGTGCTGAAGAAAGGTCACACCGTTGAGACCGACCGTGCTGGACTATGCGGACAATATGTAGGACAGACGGGACCTAAGACCGACTCGGTTATTGCCAAGGCTCTGGACGGAGTGCTGTTTATCGACGAGGCTTACTCGCTGGTTCCAGAGGGTGGTGCCGGAAACGACTACGGTCAGGAGGCTATTTCTACCATACTTAAGCGTATGGAGGACTATCGCGACCGCCTGGTAGTTATCGTGGCTGGATATAAGAACGAGATGCAGCGCTTTATCGACTCTAACCCCGGACTCCAGTCACGTTTCAACCGCTACATCGACTTCCCCGATTATTCGGGCGATGAGCTCTCGCAGATATTCAAGATGTACATGAAGAAGAATCAGTACACACTCTCGAAGGAGGCTGAGACTTACCTCAAGGAGCGTTTCGATTACGCTGTGGCTCATAAAGACCGCAACTTTGGTAATGCCCGTTACGCACGTAACGTGTTTGAGAAGAGTATTCAGGCTCAGGCCAACCGTCTGGCTAACGAGAAAGACTTGGATAAGGATAAACTTACCGAACTTACGGTTGACGACCTTAAGGGAGGTTTCGCTTCGCGCGCTAATATATAATAATAGGTGTTAGGTGATGGGTGTTAGGTGTTAGATGATGGATATGAAGATGAAGAAGATGATTACGATATTGGGACCAACGGCTTCGGGCAAAACGCCCGTAGCCGCCCATCTGGCTGCTAAGATCGGTGGAGAGATAATCTCGGCCGACTCGCGCCAAGTGTATCGCCGAATGGATTTAGGAACAGGTAAGGATCTTGCTGATTACGGCGAGGTGCCGTATCACCTTATCGACATCTGCGAACCGGGTACCAAGTATAATCTCTTCCAATATCAGCAGGACTTCTTCGACGCCTATCAGGACATACAGAGTAGGGGAGCAGTACCCATTCTATGTGGCGGCACTGGTCTTTACATCGAGGCGGTGCTAAAGGGCTACAAACTATCGCCCGTGCCGCAGAACCAGGAGCTGAGGGACAGCTTAGAGGGCAAGTCGCTCGACGAGCTCACCAAGATGCTTGCCGACCTGAAAGCCAAGACGGGCTCGAATATGCATAACACCACCGATGTCGACTCGTGCCAGCGTGCCATACGCGCCATTGAGATTGAGACCTATAATCTCGATAATCCCGTGCCGCGCAGAGAGTTGCCACCGGTTGATTCGCTCATCATCGGTGTTGACATCGACCGCGAGTTGCGTCGCGAAAAAATCACCCGCCGACTAAAAGCGAGACTGGACGAAGGAATGGTCGACGAAGTGCGCAAATTACTCGACGAAGGAATTGCGCCCGAAGACCTTATTTACTACGGATTAGAGTATAAATTCTTGACAGAATTCATCACTGGCGTAATCACTTACGATGAGATGTTCACCCGTTTGGAGATAGCCATACATCAGTTTGCCAAGAGGCAGATGACATGGTTCCGTGGCATGGAGCGCCGCGGGTTTACCATCCATTGGATTGATGCCACCCTACCCATGGAGGCGAAGATAAATGAAATCTTAAAGCTCTATGTTTAATGTTTAATCTTTAATGTTTAATATATACCGATGGCAGTAGAATCAACAAGATGGGGCATACTTTATTGCCCGAAGACAGGACTACTCTTCAACCCTCGCAAGCGTTGGGAGAAGATACAGAAGGTGCTCGACGAGCGCAAGGTGCTTTACGACTTTGTGCAGAGCGAGACAGCCGACAGTGTGGAACGACTGGTAAAGATGATGATATCAAATGGCTACAAGACCATTGTTATCGTTGGTGGCGACTCGGCACTTAACGACGCTGTTAACTGCCTTATGATGGAAGAGAAAGCCGTGCGCGACGAGATTGCACTCGGCGTTATACCAAACGGCGTGCTTAACGACTTCGCAAAGTTCTGGGATTTTGACGATGACGAGATAGAACAGACCATAGATTGGCTGATACAGCGCCGCATACGAAAGATTGATTTGGGCTGCATCCGTTACACAAACAAGAAAGGTGACAAATGCCACCGATATTTCTTGAATTGTATTAACATCGGACTTACTGCCGACATTATGAATCTGCGCCGACAGACACGCCGACTCTTCGGCTCTCACACCCTTGCTTTCATCGTGTCGGTATTCGTAATGCTGTTCCACCGTATGGAGTATAAGATGAAGCTGAAAATAAACAGTGACGTAATCGATCGCAAGGTGATGACGGTGTGCATAGGTTCTGGTCCCGGATACGGCCAAACCCCTAATGCAGTGCCATATAACGGTATGCTCGACGTGAGCGTTGTGTATCACCCAGAGGTGGTTCAGCTCATAGAGGGCTTGTGGCTTTTGGTGGCTGGCCGATTCCTTAATCACCGCAGTGTTCACCCTTATCGCACACGCGAGGTTGAGGTGGAATACGCCAAGAAAGCCATTGTGGGAATAGACGGGCGAATGATGAAAACACCCGTTGGTTCGTACAAGATAACCGTGGAACAAGAAGTTGTAAATTTTTTGATACCAAGCTAAGAATTAAGGCCCGCAAACGATGCGAGCCTTTTTCTTTAATTATCAATAATTGTTAAATATGTCACGCAAAACCTTGTACTATGGGGATTTTTGCCTACCTTTGGAAAATCAAACTTGAATATTTACTAATAAATACCTTTAGACAGGAACTATGAGCTACCTACGTTTAGAAAAAGCCGTGATGACTAACTTGCAAGAAAGTCTCCGCCGTGAGTTCCTCCGAACAAACCGTTCGGGCGCCTATAGCAGCTCTACACTTGTAGACTGCAATACGCGAAAGTACCACGGATTGCTGGTAGTTCCCGTACCCGAGTTAGACGATGAGAACCATGTGCTCTTGTCATCGCTCGACTGTACGGTTATCCAGCATGGAGCCGAGTTCAACCTCGGATTGCACAAGTATCAGGGCAACAATTTCAGTCCTAACGGACACAAGTACATCCGTGAGTACGACGCCACCGAAGTGCCTACTACTACTTATCGTGTTGGTGGTGTTATTTTAAAGAAGGAGATAGTCTTCCAGCACTACGAAGATCGCATCCTTATCCGTTATACCTTGGTCGACGCACACTCTGCTACTACCCTGCGTTTCCGTCCGTTCCTGGCATTCCGAAGCGTTCGCCAGTTCACACACGAGAACTCTACAGCAAGTCGTGAGTACAGCGCTGTTGATAATGGAATCAAGACCTGTATGTATGCCGGATATCCCGACCTTTACATGCAGTTCTCGAAGAAGAACGAGTTTATCTTCATGCCCGACTGGTATCGCGGCATAGAGTATCCTAAGGAGCAGGAGCGTGGTTACGCCTCAAATGAGGACCTCTACGTGCCCGGATATTTCGAGATGCCTATCAAGAAAGGTGAGAGCATCATCTTTGCTGCTTCTACATCGGCTATTAAGCCATCGGCAATGAAGAAACTCTTTGACGACGAGGTGGCCGACCGTGTGCCACGTGATAACTTCTATCACTGTCTGGTTACCGCCGCCCACCAGTTCCACCGCAAGGAGAAGAACAAGGACCGCTACCTTATGGCCGGATATCCTTGGTTCAAGTGCCGCGCACGCGATACATTTATCGCTCTGCCCGGACTTACACTTGCCATCGGTGAGATTGACTATTTCGAGAAGGTGATGAAGACAGCTGAGCGTGATCTCAGAGCATTTATGTCTGACAAGCCTACATCGGGAAAGATATACGAGATTGAGCAGCCTGATGTCCCCCTATGGGCAGTCTGGGCCATGCAGCAGTATGCCAAGGAGGTGGGCCGCGACAAGTGTTTCGAGATGTACGGAAAGCTGCTTCAGGACATCATTAAGTTTATCCTTGATGGCAAGCACCCCAATCTGCGTCTCGACGACAACGGACTACTTTATTCAAATGGTCGCGACAAGGCCGTTACATGGATGAACTCTACCGCCAACGGTAAGCCGGTTGTTCCACGTTCGGGCTACATCGTAGAGTTTAACGCCCTTTGGTACAACGCCCTAAAGTTCTGTGCTTCAATGGCTGCCGAGAAAGGCGACGTGAAGGGTGCTGAAAACGTAGAGGCTATAGCCGCTAAGGTTAAGGATTCGTTCGTCGATACCTTCCTCAACGAGTATGGCTATCTGCTCGACTATGTTGATGGCAATATGATGGACTGGAGCGTTCGTCCTAACATGATTTTTGCTGTAGCATTCGACTACTCGCCGCTTAACCAGCAGCAGATGAAGAGTGTTGTAGATATATGTACGCGCGAGTTGCTCACACCTAAGGGCCTCCGCTCGCTCTCACCAAAGAGTGGCGGTTATAACCCTATCTATGTGGGTCCGCAGACTCAGCGCGATTACGCCTACCATCAGGGCACCGCATGGCCTTGGTTGGGCGGATTCTATATGGAGGCATGCCTCAAGCTCTACAAGCGTTCGCGCCTGAGCTTCATCGAGCGCCAGTTGGTGGGCTATGAAGACGAGATGGACTATCACGCCATCGGCACCATCTCTGAGCTGTTCGATGGTAACCCGCCATTCCACGGCCGTGGAGCCATGTCGTTTGCTATGAACGTGGCCGAGATTCTGCGCACGCTTAAGTTGATGGAAAAGTATTCATATCAAAAGTAAGGAGGGCCAGCTATGAAAGTTTTAATGTTTGGATGGGAGTATCCTCCTCACGTATTCGGCGGTCTTGCCACTGCCAACTATGGTATTTCCGAAGGTCTTAAGGCCCAGGGCGATATCGAAACGGTGCTTTGTCTGCCTCACCCCTTTGGCGATGAGAGTCAGCATGCATGTCGCATCGTGGCTATGAATGCTGTGCCCATTGCCTATCGCGATGTGAGCTACGACTATGTTAAACAGCGCGTGGGTAATATCATGGATCCTGATTATTATTTCAAGCTCCGTGAGCACATCTATGCCGATTTCAATTATATGAACGTTAACGACCTCGGAGCAATGGAGTTTGCCGGTGGATATCCGGGCAATCTGCACGAGGAGATTAATAATTACTCTATTATCGCAGGTCAGGTGGCTCGTGCT
>Ga0247610_10008925_pt1 | contig 10137 bp, 6 predicted proteins | sample 174DNAGHGhighgp2_FD_193483 | JGI IMG/M metagenome (GOLD analysis project Ga0247610, IMG submission 193483) | Sheep rumen microbial communities from Palmerston North, Manawatu-Wanganui, New Zealand - 1742 DNA GHGhigh gp2 | ecosystem: Host-associated > Mammals > Digestive system > Stomach > Rumen ... | reverse complement strand
TTGTTCGGTTTGGGCTGCTCGCGGCTCGAGATGACCAAATTTGCACAGATGGCCGAACACGAGTACGCCGGCGTCAATTGCGGCATTATGGACCAGTTTGCGTCGATGCACGGAAAGGCTGGCCACGTGGTCCGCTTGGATTGCCGAAGCCTTGATTTTCAGTATTTCCCGCTCGACACGACCAATCACTTGTTGGTGCTTGTCAACACAGGCGTAAAGCACGAGTTGGCGTCGTCGGAGTACAACAAACGCCGCGCGGAGTGCGAGGCGGGAGTGAGGATTCTGCAAAAATACTACAGCGGTGTGCGCTCGTTGCGTGATGCCACAATGGAGATGCTCAACGCTCATAGTCAGGAGTTTGGCGATGTGGTTTATCGTCGTTGCTCGTACATTGTTGAGGAGAACGAGCGACTGATAGCAGGTTGCAAAGCATTGTCCGACAACGATTTTGCCGCATTCGGGCAGTTTATGTACGGTTCGCACGAAGGTCTGAGCCACAAATTTGAGGTCAGTTGCAAGGAGTTGGACCAACTGGTTGCCATTGCGCGGACGGTGCCCGGCGTTCTTGGCTCACGAATGATGGGCGGCGGTTTCGGCGGCTGCACAATCTCACTTGTGGAAAAAATGAAAGTAGCTGATTTTGAGCGTGCTATCAAGGCAGGATACAAAACACCCGATGGCAACGAACCTGTGATTTACGAGGTTGTGATTGGCGACGGAGCGAGGCGGCTCGGGTGAGCGCAAAATTCGCGCAGAGAACGCAGATGACACAGATTCTCACAGATTTTTAGGATTATTTATCGAACAAAAATACTCTAACTTTGTGCAGATAGGCCACGGCGCTTCTCAACTTATAACTTAAAACTTATAAACTTAAAACTATGAAGAATAAAATCTTGGTTACCGGCGGCACTGGCTACATTGGCTCGCACACGGTTTGCGAACTAATCGGGCAGGGCTATCAGGTTGTCATTGTGGACAATCTGTCGAATTCCGAACGTTTTATTGTTGACCGCATTGAGCAGATTACAGGCACTCGTCCGGCGTTTTACGAATTTGATTTGAAAGATGCCGCCAAAGTTAACGAACTCTTTGATAAAGAACCTGATATTAAGGGTGTTATCCATTTTGCTGCGTCGAAAGCTGTTGGCGAGTCGGTGAAGATTCCGCTCACTTACTACCGCAACAATCTCACTTCGCTTATTAATTTACTTGAGGCAATGCAGCGTCACGGAGTGCAGAACATTGTCTTCTCGTCGTCGTGCACGGTTTACGGCCAGCCCGACAAACTGCCTGTCGATGAGTCGGCGCCAATCAAGCCAGCCGAATCGCCCTACGGCTACACTAAACAAGTGTGCGAGAATATTTTACGCGATACAATCAAGTCCGAAGGCGGCAACCTGCACGGTATTGCTCTGCGCTATTTCAATCCCATTGGCGCGCACCCGTCGGGACTGATTGGCGAACTGCCGCGCGGCGTGCCAAACAACCTGATGCCGTTCATTACGCAGACGGCCTACGGAATCCGCCAGCAGTTGAGCGTCTTTGGCGACGACTACAACACGCCCGACGGCAGTTGCATTCGCGATTACATTCACGTGGTTGACTTGGCAAAGGCTCACATTGCTGCCATCGACCGTATGATTGGCGGTAAGAATAAGGCTGATTTCGAGGTGTTTAATATTGGTACGGGCAACGGATATTCGGTGCTTGAGGTGATAAAATCGTTCGAGAAAGTGTCGGGAGTGAAACTCAACTACAAGATTACCGGCCGCCGCGAGGGCGATATTGAGCAGATTTGGGCCGACACCACCATTGCTAATAACGAACTGGGCTGGAAGGCACAACTCTCAATCGATGATATGACGCTCTCGGCTTGGAAGTGGGAGCAGAATTATAGGAAAGGGTAGTGGAAAGTGTGTAAAGTGTAGAGAGTAAGGAGTAAAGTTTAGAGTGTATTATAAAAAAATCCTGCCAAACATTGTCTGGCAGGATTTTTTGTTTTTTATGCGTGTTGTTTAGAACATCCAACCAATGCTGGCGATGAACGAGTTGACACGCTGAGCGGTTTTGAAAGTTTGATTTCCAAACACAACTTCATCGCTCAATTTGCTAAGTCCGAACTCGTAGCGGACATCCAAGGTGAGTTTGTTGACCAAATCAAGGCCGGCACCAAGCTGCAAACTGAACAAGGCTGATTTTTTAGCGTTCTTAAACCCACCCGAACCTGCATATCTGCGGGCTTCACTACTGATTTTCGAATCCGATTTCAAGTTGAACGATGCTACAGGACCTAATCCCAAACGGGCAGGACCGAGCTTGGTGCCCACAATTACAGGAATGTCAATGCGGTGATTCTTAACATCGGCATCGTTGCGAGCGGTAATGTCGCCTTCGGGGTTGATTCTAATGTGAGTGCTCATGTTGGTGTAGTAGATTTCGGGCTGCACAAACACTGCCAAAGCGTTAATACGTGCGAATACTCCGACATGATAACCTAAATCGGAAGCGGCTTCTTCCATGGTGACTTTCATATCGCCATCATCGGTTTTAATGGTCTCGGTTACATCTTTCATCTTTAATTTCGTAGAGTTAAGACCGCCTTTGATACCGAACCCTAACTGGCACATTGCCACATTTGCCGTGAAAAGCAATGCGGCTGCAATAAGAATCTTTTTCATAATCATTCGTTTTAAAATTATTGTGCAAGATAATGCCGATTTCTTTTCGGTGGACACTACGGGCCGTAAAAAATGACGAGATGGCGCTTTTTTGTGCCTTTTTGAAAAAAAAATGAAACAAGTGGCGGAAACATTAAACAAAAATTTACATTTGAAAGTCGCATTTTGCGTTCGTTCGGGCGCAAGGTGGGCATCGTAATAACATTAAAACTAAACAAAATGGAATTAAAAAACGACGTAGAGCAAAAAGGGTTCTACAAACTTTCGTGGCTGCAACGCATCGGCTTTGGCTCGGGCGATATGGCGCAAAATCTTATTTATCAAACAATTAGTATCTGGTTGTTGTTCTTTTACACTAATGTTTTTGGCCTCGATCCGAAGGCGGCTGCACTTATGTTTCTTGTGGTTCGGCTTGTTGACGTTTTATGGGACCCTGTAGTTGGAGCACTTATAGATAAGAATCATCCTAAATGGGGAAAGTATCGTTCTTGGCTTATTTTCGGCGGTATCCCGTTGACAGGGTTGGCAATACTTTGCTTTTGGAATGGTATTGAAGACCACAAATTATTATATGCATATCTTACATACGTTGGTATGTCTATGTGCTATACGTTGGTCAATGTGCCTTACGGAGCAATTAACTCTTCGTTGACAAGAGATACTGATGAAATCACTAAATTGACAGCAACACGGATGTTTATGGCCAATTTAGGCGGTCTTATCGTAAAGACTGTGCCACTGATTGTTGCAGGCATTTTCTTGTCACAAAACGGAACTAAATTCGGTGGAATAGTTGACTTTTTCAAGCAGACAGCTGCCAGTGACAATGTTCTTAAGAGTCCAGATTCGGCTAATGCGTGGTTTATAACAATGTTGATTTTTGCATTGGCAGGTTTTGCATTTCTTATATTTTGTTTTACTCAATCTAGAGAAAGAGTAGTAATGGATGAGAAAGATGCTGCCGATGTTAAGGTGTCTGACTTGTTTACTGAGTTTGTACGTAACCGGCCACTGCGTATATTGGCCTTTTTCTTCATAACAGCTTTTGCAATGATGAGCATAAGCAATGCTGCTGATTCATATTATATGTCATATAATCTCAATGCAAATTCAGGTCAGACAACTTTATTTATGTGGTTAGGTACAATTCCAGCATTCATTTTTATGCCATTGGTTCCAGCAATTAAAAAGTTGGTCGGGAAAAATGGAATGTTTTATATTTTCTTGTTGTGCGCTGTTGTTGGAATGACTCTTCAGTACATTTTCACAAGTACAGAGTTGTTTGTCGGTAACTTTTGGTTGTTGTATGTTGTGCAATTTATCAAATCGACAGGTATCATTGTTGCCACTGGTTATATGTGGGCTCTTGTACCAGAAGTTGTTGCATACGGAGAATATACAACAGGCCATCGTATTGCAGGAATAGTCAACGCATTGACAGGCATCTTCTTTAAGGCAGGTATGGCTCTTGGCGGTGTGGTTCCGGGCTTGGTTATTGCTGCTGTTGGTTTTTATGCGCCTCAAGATAAAAATATGTCGGAATTGGTTATTTCAGAAAAATTATATATCGAAACCATTTCTAAATCTGGTGTGAGCGGAGCTATTTCTTTTTCAGATGCGTTTGAAAAAATGAATGTCGCAGCAAGCGATACACTTTCAGAGAAGCCATTAAAAGATTATGCAATATCATTTGAGTCACAAGCAAATATATTCGCGAATAAGGCTGCGGAATTCTTTAAAATGAATAAAAAAGATTTTAATAAAGATATGAAGAAGGCTGCAAGAAGACTTAAGAAAGATTCAAAACAAATGGCAGAAAAAGCCAAAGATTTAGTTAAGTATTCAAAAACTCTTGAGGCTAATGGTAATACCTATATGGCAAAAGATGCGCCAACTCTTATGAAGAAACCTATTCAAACCAATATGGCAAAACAAGGTATTCTATGGTTGGTTACAATAATTCCGGCAATTTTGCTTTTGCTTGCTATATGGATTATCAGTAAGTATGAACTATCTGATGAGAAAATGGATAAAATAAATAGTGAAATCGAAGCTCGTGCAAAAGCATAAATGAATTCTAACCAAAGACGGGAGGGAAGCCACCCTTCCGTCTTTTTATTACCATAACTATGAATATCAGATTATTATCGATGGCTATAACGGCTGCGGCAGTAATGTCGGCTTGCAGTCAGGTGCCGTCAACACAACCCGCACAGACCGCTACCGACAACGGAAAACCGACTATGCGTCAGGCATTTGACGGAAAGTTCCTGCTTGGAGCGGCCGTCAACGTTCGTCAGGTGAAAAGCGACGACCCGAAGGTGCAGTGCGTTATCCGCGACCAGTTCAGCGCGCTTGTGCCCGAAAACTGTATGAAGCCAGAGGAGATTCACCCCAAAAAAGACCTGTACGACTGGCGCGATGCCGACGCTATTGTTGAACTTGCGCAGCGCAACGGTCAGGCTGTTACTGGCCACTGCCTGGTTTGGCACTCACAGTTGCCTTATTGGTTTTTTAAAGACGATTTAGGTCAGCAAGTTACTAAAGATGAACTGATTAGCCGAATGCGTGAGCATATCACCGCAGTGGTGTCGCGTTACAAAGGCAAAATCAAAGGCTGGGATGTTGTGAACGAGGCTCTGCTCGACAACGGCGAGTTGCGCCCAACGCAGTTCTATCGTATTATCGGTCCCGAGTATATTAAAATGGCGTTCCAATTCGCCCACGAGGCCGACCCCGATGCCGAACTCTACTACAATGATTATGGTATGGACAATCCGTCGAAACGCGAGGGCGCTATCCGTATCGTGCGTGAGTTGAAGGCTGCAGGCTGCCGCATTGATGGCATTGGAATGCAGTCGCACGTGGCTTTCGACACCAATCTCGACGAGTATGAGAAGAGCATTGAGGCTTACGCTGCCGAAGGTGTGAAGGTGATGGTCACTGAACTCGATTTGAGCGTATTGCCTTGGCCGCAAGGTAATTACGGTGCTGCGGTGGAGACCAACTTCGAGTATATGAAGGAGATGAACCCCTACACCGACAGCCTTCCTGCCGCCAAAGCGCAGGAGCAGACCGATTTCTTTGTGAAACTCTTCAAAATCTACCTGAAGCACGCTGATGTTATCGACCGCGTAACCTTCTGGGGCCTGACCGACGCCGACAGTTGGAAGAACGGCTGGCCAATGCCTGGCCGCACCGACTATCCGCTCGCTATCGACCGCAACTATCAGCCGAAACCGTTTGTTGATGCGATTATCAAACTGGCGATGGAAGAGAGTAGATAATTGACAATTGAGAATTGACAGTTGATAATTAATAATTAGCAATTAAAAATGAGCAAGTTAGACGGATTTGAAAATACACTAATGCCTAGTGCCTAATGCCTAATGCCTTTTCAACTGCCAACTTGCACCTTATAACTTGTAACTTGAAACTAAATCAGTAATAACCAAAAACTTAAAGCAATGACACAGAAACGTTATTTATTTCCTGCCGACTATATGGCAGACCCAGCCGTTCACGTGTTCAACGGCAAAATATTCATTTACCCGTCGCACGACTGGGAAGCAGGTGCCGAAGAGGACGATGACGGCGGTCACTTCCAGATGAAGGACTATCACGCACTCTCGATTGACGGCGACCCGATGACAGGCAAAGTCAACGACCACGGCGTTATTTTCGACGTGAAAGATGTGCCTTGGGCCGAAAAACAGTTGTGGGACAGCGACGTGGTTGAGAAAAACGGCAAGTACTACTACGTTTTTTCAGGCAAAGGTTATGATGGCGTGTTCCGTCTTGGCGTGGCTGTGGCCGACAAGCCCGAAGGCCCGTTCAAGCCGCAACCGCAGCCAATCCGCGGTTCGTTCTCAATCGACCCTTGCGTGTTCAAAGACGACGACGGCACCATTTACACCTATTTTGGCGGACTCTGGGGCGGCCAACTTCAGTGGTGGCAGCCGTTTGCACCTGGTTTTGAGCCGATTCACGGCAAGCACGGCGACAATAACGGCCTTGTTGATATGGGAGCAGAGCCGACTCGTAGCGGCGAACTCTTTGCCAAGCCTGATATGCCAGCGCTTCCGAGTTTTGTTGTGAAGATGAGCGACGATATGCTGCAGTTTGCCGAAGCACCACGCCGTGTGCTGATTGTGGATAAGGACGGACAGCCGCTCAAGGCAGGCGACCCGCACCGCTTCTTTGAGGCTTCGTGGATGCACAAATACAACGGCAAGTACTACTTCTCGTACTCAACTGGCGACAGCCACTTCCTTTGCTATGCAATCGGCGACAATCCGTACGGACCGTTCACCTATCAAGGCGTGATTCTGACACCTGTTGTGGGCTGGACCACTCACCACGCCATTGCCGAGTACAAGGGCAAATGGTATCTGTTCCACCACGATTGCGTTCCGTCGAACGACAAGACCTGGCTGCGTAGCCTGAAAGTCTGCGAGTTGCAATACGACAAGGACGGCAAGATTCAGACAATCGAAGGACTTGACAAGTAAAATTTAAGTTGTTAATAAATGGAAGAGAGTTCGTCGCGATGACGGGCTCTCTTTTTTTGTGGCCTAAAAAAACAACCCCGACTCAATGCAGAATCGGGGTTGCTTGTGTTTTTGAATAACTGTCAGCGTTTGATAAATCTTTCGCTTACGTCGCCGTTTGCCGTGTGGATAATCACAAAGTTCAAGCCTTTGGGCAGCCTTGTAATGTCGTGTGAGCCTTGAGCCGCTTCACGCCCCAGCACCGCGCCGTTGGCCGACACAAACGATATGCTCTCGTATTCGCCGCCGCTGATAGTGATATAGTCGGTTGCGGGATTCGGATAGACGACAAATTTGATGTCTTCGGTTTCGGCTTCGTGGTGCTCGGCAAATACCACAGGAACGGTTTCCGAGTAACTGAAGTTCCCGTCGTAGTCGGTTTGTTTGAGCCTGTAGTAGATGATGCCCGCGTGCGATGAGAAGTCGGTGTAGCGGTAGTTTTGCGGCTCTGTCGTTGTGCCAGCGCCGTCGATTGTAGTCAGTTCGGCAAACTCAACAGCGTCGATGCTGAACTCAATAGTGAAGAAGTCGTTGTTCAGTTCCGAAGCCGTTTCCCACTCAAACCTGACGCCGCCGCCAAACTCATGTGCGTTGAAATAGACAAGTTCGATGGGAAGGATCTGATTTTTAAGACTTTCCAGGCTTCCCATTTCTTGTTCGAAAGCAGCCTTTCCTTTTGGGGTAGCTTTTAAAACATTTTCAGGGGTGACACCACCGAATGAATAGAAACTGGGATTATTCCCTGGGTCAATATATTCGCAATTTGAATCTGTAGTGCCAAAAGCGGTTTCATATATATCATAAATACCTTCAACAATTAACGTGGCATTTTTAGCGTCAATATCACCAGTGTTGGGAAATACAAGTCCAAGTCCGAATGGTGTACTGCCGTCTTGTACTAAATTGCCTTCCACAAAAGATGTCGAGTTCTCTTTGAATGTGATTTTCCCGTTCTTTTTAACTATTAAATCACCAGTAGGGTTAGAGTCGGATTCATCTTTGTTTACGAACAATATGGCATTAGAGTTTATTGTCAGATTTTCATAGACTTCAATCTGCCCACCCTCAAGTCTGCCGTTGACGGTGATGTTGCCATCGTCGGTTAGCAGGCCTTTGACAATCATCATTGCATCGCTGCCGATGGTCAGGTTTTCGTTTATTTTGGTTTCGCCGGCCTCCAGATGACCATTCACTGTAATGTCGTCATTGCCGGTTAGTTTGCCTCGGACGGTCAATGTTGCATTATTGTTAACTGTCAGGGGGGAGCCGCATTCCACCGAGCTAGCCTGCAGTTGGCCGTTCACTGTAGTATTTGTGTTGATGGTCAGTTTGTTGTCGATTGTAATCGATGCGTCCTCGCCAATTGCAATGCTGTGGTTGACATCCATGCTGTTGGCCGTCAGGTCACCATTTACAGTAATATTGCCATCGGCGGTAAGCTTTTTGTCAACAACCAAATTGCCGTTGACCACCACATTCGAAAAATATTTCGGAGTAAACCATTCGCTTTGATAATCGCCTGTAAAATTGCCCGTTACATGCAAGTCCCCGTTTATTATTAGCGTACCTTTGCCGTTTACTGTTACATTGCCTTTTACGGTCAGGTCACCGTTTATGGTGTAGGTTCCATTTATTGTCAGACTTTCGTTCAGAGTTTGGGTGCCCGATTGTGTTTCGGTGCCACTAATTGTCTTTGCCCAAGCGCTAAAAGTTGGCGCAAGAACCAGTGACAATAGAATCAGTAGAAAGTGTCGCGTTCTCATAACTCTTTATTTTACTTGTACATACACGAGTATATACGGCGATGCCTCTAAAAAGTTTCGCTGTTTTTTTAACAAGATTGGATAATTGGATTTCCAATCCCAATGCCGATGCCGCGGGTGCGAATCTTACATTCGTTCCGGCACTTGAATTCCCATCAGGGCCGAGCCTGTTTTGATGACTTTGGCTGTCAGTTTGCTCAATGCCAGACGGAACTCGCGCACTTTGGCGTCTTCTTCCTTCAGAATCGAGCAGTCGTGATAGAACTGGTTGTATTCCTTTGCAAGACTGTACAAATGGTTGGCAATCAGTGCGGGACTGAAGTTTGTACCGGCATCGGCAACCACTGCGGGGAAGTCGAAAATGAGTTTTGCCAGCTGCATTTCCTTCTCGTTGAGTTGGGTGGCGGCATCAATCTTGTCGGCAACTTTCAAGCCAGCTTCTTCGGCTTTGCGCAGCACCGAGCAGATGCGCGCGTGGGTGTACTGAATGAACGGGCCTGTGTTTCCGTTGAAGTCGATTGACTCTTTCGGGTTGAAGAGCATTGTCTTTTTCGGGTCCACCTTCAAGATGAAATATTTCAGCGCGCCCAAGCCTACCATATTGTAAATCTGCGATTTGTAATCATCGTCGAACTCTTGCAGCTTGCCCAGTTCGTCCGATGTTTCGCGGGCGGTTTTCACCATTTCGGCAATCAGGTCGTCGGCATCCACAACCGTGCCTTCGCGCGATTTCATCTTGCCTTCGGGCAGCTCAACCATTCCGTACGACAGGTGGGTGATGTGGTCCGACCAGTCGAAGCCCAACTTTTTCAGTACGAGTTTCAGAACTTGGAAGTGGTAAATTTGCTCGTTTCCAACCACATAGAGCAACTCATCGAGTTTGTATTGCTCAAAACGCTGATGCGCCGTGCCAAGGTCTTGCGTCATATAAACCGAAGTGCCGTCGCCACGCAGAAGCAGCTTCTGGTCGAGGCCGTCGGCGGTGAGGTCAATCCATATTGAGTTGTCATCCTTCTTGAAGAGCACGCCGTCTTCCAAGCCCTTCATCACAATCGACTTGCCGAGCATGTAGGTCTGCGACTCATAATAAATTTTGTCGAAGCTGATACCCAACGCTTTATAGGTTACATCGAAGCCTGCGTA
>Ga0247610_10008924_pt1 | contig 10137 bp, 3 predicted proteins | sample 174DNAGHGhighgp2_FD_193483 | JGI IMG/M metagenome (GOLD analysis project Ga0247610, IMG submission 193483) | Sheep rumen microbial communities from Palmerston North, Manawatu-Wanganui, New Zealand - 1742 DNA GHGhigh gp2 | ecosystem: Host-associated > Mammals > Digestive system > Stomach > Rumen ... | reverse complement strand
CACCTACTCCACCCCGGAAGACTTGGCTGACCAGGTCCTTGCCGCATTCACCAAGTTGTTGGATGACTTGTTCCCGTTGGGGGAGTTGTCGGCCCTCGAGAAGGAGCGGTTGGGACAGCGTGCGGTCCTGAACAATCTGAGCCGAGTCTATATCAAGACCGAATCGAACTTCGCGGTCATCGACAAGTGGATGGAGGACTGGGAGAAACACCAGCTGGTCGTCACCGGGGCGAGCGGCCTCGGCAAGAGCGCCCTGGTCGCCAACTGGGTGAAGGAGAAACTGGCATTAGGGGATAAACTACCTTACCGGATCATATATCATTTCGTCGGGTATGGCGGAAGTATAGGAAGCGACTGGCACGTGGTTAGGGCACTATGCGATGAGATACGGGACCGGTATGGATTTGAAGCCGACGAGAATGAGCCTAAGACGGATGAAAAAGCACTCGAAGACCTGTTCAATCGAGTGGCTGTTGAAGGTGACAAGCCCCTGCTCATCGTCCTGGACGGAATCAACCAGATCATCGACGTGAACCACGCGAAGCGACTGACCTGGCTACCCTTTCCGCCCAAGAAGGTCAAGATTCTGTTCACCACGCTGGAGGACGACGAGACAATGCAAGTCTTCAAGGACAGGCATTATCCCATTTTCACACTCCAATCCTTGACAAAGGAAAAGCGTGTGACAATGGTAAGTACATATCTGGAGAAATCGTATTCCAAGAATCTGTCTCCTGCGCAGTTGGAAAGAATCGTGGATGATCCGCAGAGCGAGAATACACTCGTGCTCAAGACGCTATTGGATGAGGTGGCCAACTTTGGCTATTTTGATAGACTGGACGAAAAGATTGACGAGTATCTCAAGCCGGATAGCATAAGTGATTTCTACCAAGTTGTGCTGCAGAACTATGAGGAGGATTTTGGCGAAGAGCTCGTCAGGCATTTCCTAAGCCTGATTGCCGTTTCTCGGAACGGCCTTTCCGAAGATGAGATTCTGGAGCTTGCAAATATAAAAGACAAACCCATCCTTTGGTCCCAGTTCTTCTGCTCCTTCCGCCAGCATCTGGTCGTGAAGAACGGACTTGTTTCCTTCGCGCATAGTTATATCCGTGAGGCCGTAGAAAAACGTTACATAATAGGACGGAGTGAATGGGAAAACACTCTAAGAAAGAGGATTATTGAAAATCAGACTGGAGTTCAATCAACTCGGGCGATAGATGAAGTCTCATATCAATGTTACATGCTTGGTGACTATGCCCGGCTTCACGCTTTTTTGTTGTATCCAAAGGTCTTTTCTTATTTAAAAGAGACAGATGAAATTGGTCTTGGTAAGTATTGGAACAAGTTGATTGATGAAGAAGGTTATTCCTTTAAAGATTACCTCAAGGTATTATCCAAGATGCAGAATAAAGATAAAGCGTCTTTCTTGTTATTATTGGGCAGGTTTTTGCGTGAAACAGTCGTCAATCCAGAATTATCCTCTCTTTTCTTCGAAACAGCGCTCCCGTTCATCAGTGATCAAAAGACAAAAGCGGATTATTATTTTGAATGTGGAGAGTCGTATGAATTACAGGGAAAATATCAAAAAGCATTGGATTATCTTGGAAAATCCCTCAAAATCCGCATCAACCTCTTTGGGGAGAATAATCCTCTTGTCGCAGAAACATACAACAGCATCGGTTTGGCATATAGTGAAAAGAGAGACTTGCAAAAAGCATTTGAATTCGTAAATAAGGCAGTTGTCATCAGTAGCAATCTTAATGGAGTGAATCGTGCATCAATCGCAACATATTACAATAATTTGGGTGAGTTTTGTATTGAATTAGGTGATGCTCCAAAAACAATAGAATATCTTTGTAAGTCCTTGGATATTAATTTGGAACTTTTCGGATACTATCACCCTAGTGTTGCAAAGAATTATGTTAATCTTGGCTCGGCATGCTGGAAAGCAAAAGAGAAGCAGATGGCTTTGGAGTTTGAAAAACAAGCGCTAGATATTCAACTGGCTCTCTATGGTGAGAATCATCCGGAGGTGGCAAATTCCTTTAACAGTATCGGAGTTACTTATGAAGAACTCGGAGATATTCAGAATGGATTACAATATGAAGAAAAAGCCCTCAAGATAAGACGGGCGCTTTTCGGAGAGATTCATCCTGATGTTGCTGATTCATACGAGAATGTCGGATATGCCTACAGATCCGCCGGACAAAAAGCAAAGGCTAACGAGTACTTTCAGAAATCCTTAGAGATATTTAGGCAGTTGGCCAAAAGAGAGAAGGACTTAGGCTATGATGAAAGGGCAAAGACCATTATTTCGCAGATTGAAAAGGCATATTAACCGTTTCTGTTCTTCGTGATTTTTGATTGACTGTTTTATGCCTGGCAACTTGATAGAAAACCGCACAATCAGGGTCTTCATATCCTCTACGTTCTCAGATATGGGGGATGAGCGGACGGAACTGATGAAGAGGACCTTCCCGAGACTTCGGGCTATGGCGGCTAAAAGAGATGTGACCTTGACAGAGGTCGACCTCCGCTGGGGCATTACAAAGGATGAGAGCGAGTCCGGGAAAGTTGTCGATATCTGTTTGCGGGAGATTCAAAACTCTATTCCCTTTTTTATCGGGATTATTGGTAACCGATATGGATGGATCCCTTCCTGTGGGGATATCGAAGATAGTACATTTGATCGGTTCGTCCAGGTGCGGTCCTATGTGGAGCGCAAGTTGAGCGTGACTGATATGGAGATGCAGTTCGGGGTTCTTGAGCATAAGGATGACCTTCACGCTTTTTTTTATATCAATGACAACAAGGAGGAGCGTGACAATAATCCCGGGAAACTTGCAGAACTGAAGCGTGCTGTCCGATCAAACGGACGCTACCCGGTGTCAGATTTTGCAAGTCCGGAAGATTTGGCCGAACAGGTTGAGGAGGCCTTTGTTCGTTTGTTGGATGAGCTTTTCCCGGATAATCATTCTTTGTCCTTCTTGGAGAAGGAGCGGATTTCACAGCGGTCATTCCTTAATCAATTGGGCCAGAGCTATGTACGGGTTAAAGAAAACTTTGAAAAGCTGGACAACTTCCTGGCAGATGAAAACCAACAGTATCTGATTGTCACTGGCGAAAGTGGACTTGGCAAGTCGGCGCTTGTAGCCAACTGGATAAAAGGGCTGATTGATAAGAACCAAACCAATCGCAAGATTATCTATCATTTCATCGGGAATGGCGGCAGCCTTGGGAGTCACCACCACGTGGTTAAGACGCTATGTGCCGAACTGAAGGATCAATTCAAGTTGGAGGCGCCATTTGATGAACGGGACAGAGAGAAATGGGGCAGGGATGATAGTGTCACCCTTGAGATGATTTTCAGTCGAGTATCCCAAGACAAGGAGGGATGCTTGATTGTCCTCGACGCCGTGAACCAGTTGGTCGATATGGACAATGCCAAGAGTATGCTATGGCTTGGTTTTCCGCCCTTGAATGTTAAGGTCCTCATTACGACCCTCAAAGATGACGTCACATTTGATGTTTTCAAACGGCGAGAGTACTCGATTTATGAAATCAAGTCTCTAGGACTCAGGCAGAGACGAAAACTTGTCAAAGACTACCTCAAGAATTCTTATGGTAAGCGCTTGATAGATGATCAAGTGACAGCAATCATAAACGATCGTCAGAGTTCGAACACACTTGTACTAAAGACGCTTCTAGACGAATTGGTTTCTTTCGGCTCCTTTTCGGATTTGGAGAAGAGAATTCAGTATTATCTGGAACCCGAAAGTATCCCAGATTTCTATCAGCGGGTTTTGGCACGTTTTGAGGATGATTTCGGAAAAGATACCGTGAGTCATGTATTGAGCCTCATATTATTGTCTAGAGAGGGCCTGCCGGAGGATGCTATTATCGCCATCGTCAAACTTATGCCTATTCGTTGGTCTCAGCTCTATTGCAGTCTCATATCTCATTTGAATGTGAAGATGGGTATCGTGTATTTCTCGCACAGATACTTTTCAGAAGCCGTTCAGCAGCGATATTTAGCTGAAAAGAACGATTATAATAGAAGATTGCGAGAGGAAATCATTGGCTATTTTCGGAATGTAGACAGCGGCTCCGCTTGGGCCGAACTGGGATATCAATATGATAAACTTGATGACAACCAGTCACTTCACGCGCTCCTTATTAAGCCGGATCGTTTTTTGTACTTCTACCATGCGAGGGAGATAGACTTGGTCCTATGGTGGTACAAACTTGAATCTACAGGTATATACTGCTTTGAGGAATATTTGGATAATGACCCACTTGTATTGATAAACAATTCAGAATTTGCCATTTCCCTATCAGCTGTGGTTCGCTTTCTTTATTATCATGAACGAAGATTAATCAGATTTGAAGAAAAGATGTTATCGGTTCGTTTGTCATATTTGGGCAATGTTCATTCTGATGTGGCAGATTCTTTTGAGAGTGTTGGCCATTGTTATGAAAACGTAGGGGACTTTGATAATGCCCTAGAAGGCTATGAAAAGGCATTATCAATAAGATTAACTCTTTATGGCGAAAGTCATCTTGATGTCGCCGAATCGTATAGCCGTGTGGGCCATCTTCTGGAACACGATAAAGAGAAATCTCTTAAGTGCTATGAAAAGGCGTTGTCAATACAATTGTCCATCTTGGGAGAGAACCATTTAGAGGTAGCCGAGACATACTACAGAATCGGGAATGTTTTGGGGTCGAACAGGAAAGCTTTAGACTGTTTTGAGAAGGCCCTGCTGATAAAGCGATCAGTCTTAGGCGAGAGACATCCGGATGTCGTCGACTTATATGGTTTCATTGGAGATGAATATGCTGGATATCGAGATGATATATTTAGGGAAACACCCTTATCTCCAGATGAGGAGGAATTCTACGACAAAAAGGCTTTGGAGTATAAGGAAAAGGCTTTGTCGATAAAATTGGCCAGTCTGAGCAGTCATTCTACCAAGGTCATCTTGACTATGCTCCTTTCGCCTTCGACTATCCTTACCAATGCTGGGATTGATTCGGTAAAGAAACAATTCCAGTTAACAGGTCGACTACGTGATAACCTTTGCGAGATTTGTCATTCTTATTCAGCCGTCGCATATGAATACGCAAAAAAAGGCGATGATGATAGGGCCTTTGATCTATGCAAAAAATCATATCTAATAGAGTTGTTGCTATATGGAGATGAAGACCTCTCTATTTCGCCCGCGACAGTATACTCCAGTCTCGGACGCAGAGCATGGATGTCGCATGACTTGACGATGGCCGTTGAGTGTTTTGAAAAGAACTTATCGGTAGTTTTGTCTATTATGGGGGAAGGGCATATCTATACCGCAGAAGCATTTGATGAAGCCGCATCCGGACATGAGAAGTTGAAAGACTACAAGCCGGCTATTGAATATCGACTTAAGGCATTAGAAATAGCTGAGAAAACTGAAAATACGGATATGGCAGCCACAATAATGAATGAGTTGGGGCGGTCGTATAAAACGCTAGGGCAAATAGATAAGTCAAACGATTACTTCCGCCGTGCGGCTGAGAAGTGGAACGAGCTTGGAAACTTTAAGAAGGCTGGAGCCAGTTTGTCTGCAATAGTTGAGAATAAGTAACGGGTACACATATGCTAAGCAGCGGATACATAGAGGACGGCCGGGTGTTCTTCTTTGACGGGGCCGATAAGATTTACCAGAAAGAATTCAGGGGGAAAAAGATAAGCAGTGTCACCATTCCGGAAACCGTGGTGGCCATCCAATCAGAAGCATTCGCGGGTTGCAAAGGTCTGTCGGCGATCACGATTCCCGATTCGGTCAAAAAGATCAGCACGCACTGTTTTGAAGGGTGTACAGGATTGACGAAGGTCGTTCTTCCAAATGGTCTCAAGGCAATTGACGAGTATGTGTTCAAGGATTGTACCGGGTTGGAGGAGATCGTCATTCCGGACAGTGTGACCAAAATCGCAAAAGGTGCATTCTCCGGATGCAGTTCTTTGTCGAAGGTGGTCCTTTCCAGGAAACTCAAGACAATTTGTGAAAAGGCTTTTGAAAAATGCAAAATCGAATCGATGGATTTTCCTGATTCATTGGCGACGATAGAAAAGGATGCATTTATGGAATGTCCTTTCACCAGGTTGCATATTCCTTCGACAATCAAATCCCTGAGCGGATTCCATGGCACACCGCTGGAAGAAGTAATCCTCGAAGAAGGTATCGAAACAATTGGCGAGGAGTGTTTCCGCGGATGTGCATCCTTGGTGTCCTTGTCAGTCCCGGAAAGCACCAAGAAGATTGATCGCGCGGCTTTTATGGACTGTACCACCTTGCGGATGCTGAAGCTTCCCAAGAAACTCGATGTTTTGGAAGACGAGGTTTTCCGGAGATGCTCCCAATTGGAACGGATTGATATCCCTGAGGGTGTGACAAAGATACATCACTTGGTTTTTGCGGGATGCGCTTCCACACACGTCCACCTCTCATCCACCGTTATGGAGTTTAACACAATCAGCGATCAAGAAAGAAGATATAGTTTTCATCCATACTATTACCAATGGGGCTTTAACGACATGGCCTCACTCTCGGTTTCAACGGCCAATCCGGTTCTTGCAATCGAATCCAATTGTTTGGTCAACAAACAGAAGCGAGAATTGCTATACATCACTCCCGATGCGACTGAATTTCCAAAGAACTTGAATTCCATCAATCTCTCCTTCGGCTCTCTGCCTCCGCTGCTCGACGTTGAGGTGTTGATTATCCCCGAAGGGGTTGTTCACATCAGCAATCTGCCTTTCGGCCAGATGAAAAAACTGAAGAAAATTGTGTTGCCGGAGACGATGCAAAGCCTTGGCAGTCATTTTTTGCGCGACTACCCGTTCTCATCCATCTCGGTCCCGCCAGCGCTTCTCCTTGCTGACGATCATTATTATTATAATTGGCCGCAGAAGGTGAATTTGATAGGGGTTGAGTCGGTCAGTGAAGAATTGAGATCCTCGATTGAGAAGCGGTTTTCTAACGGATGGCCCTGGGGCAGAAGTGGAACATGTGTCTATCTGGGTGGTCAGTTGGTTTTTCCTGCCATCGAGGTGCTTCAAGCCAAGGAGGAAGCCAAAGCACGGGAGATACTGCAGCAAAAGAAACAGGAGATGGCCGAGAAGGTCGAGGATATGACTCTGGCCTCTCTTTGCCGAGCGACATTTGAGCCCGGCGGCTTCGCTTTCGACTATCTGGACTCCAAGAACAGACTTACTGTCACGATATATGATTCGTTGAAAATGCACTATGTTCTTCAGATGGATTCGGCCAGGGATGATCTTGCATTTCTGCAGGATGTGGCTACGTCTTATCGTGATGCGTTGAATTCTTATATCTCCGCATCGTCCGATCCTCACCTCGTCACCCGGTCTGAGTGGAAAGGATATGAAGGCACTGCGAAGTATATCAGCGGAGAGCTTTTCCCGGGGATGCTCATCTATCTGAAACTGGATCGGGACTCGGTTCTGGAGGCATTTCAGGCGCTGGACAATCTGGAGGCCGCCCATGAAGACATGTTGCGTAAATATGGAGAGAAGGCGGAGAATCTGGTCGGACCGATTAAAGAGTATTAGCGGTTATGTATGGCAATAATTATATAAACGTAGAAGGGCACGCGGAGATTCCTGCTGGCGTTGATAAGATTGGTCAGAGAGCTTTCAAAGGCATTAAGCAGCTGAAGAGTGTCTCTATCCCCGATAGTGTTTCCGCCATATCCTGGTATGCCTTTTCCGGCTGTAGCTCGCTGACTTCCATCACGATTCCCGATTCGGTTAAAAAGATCGGTAAGTGCAGCTTCGAGCATTGCCATGCCTTGACGAAAGTCGTTCTGCCCAAGGGAATCATGGAGATCGGAGCCGAGACCTTCTATGGGTGTTCGAGTTTGCAGGAGATTGTCATTCCGGACACTGTGAAAAGCATTGGGGAAGGGGCTTTTTCCCAATGCTCGTCCCTCAGGAAGATTGTTTTGCCCAAGAATCTAGAAACAATCGGTGAGGATGCCTTCCATGGATGCCCTCTTCAGGAGATTACTCTTCCCGAAGGACTGGAAAGAATTGGGGCCTATTGTTTCCGGTATTGTACTTGTTTGCCGGCTTTGACAATCCCGGAGAGTGTAAAATCAATTGATCGAGGCGCCTTCTACAACTGCCATAAACTGAAAACGCTTACACTCCCAAAGAAAATGGAAGAATTGGGAGACGCCGCTTTCTGTTGTTGCTGGGCCTTGGAGCGAATTGACATTCCCGAGGGTATTACAAGGATCGGCCCCGATGTCTTTTTTGCCTGCGAGGCCGCACACGTCCATTTGCCGTCCACTCTCAAAGAGTTTTGCCCGGATGGAAATGAATGGAAGACCTTGTCGATTTCCCCGGACAACGAGGTGTTGACGATAGAGTCCAACTGTCTGATTGACAGGAATAAAAGGGAGTTGTTGTATGTGTTTCCCGAAGCCACGAAACTCCCGGAGAACCTGAAATCCATCCATCTCAAGGATAGTGCCTTTCCGTCTTTTTTTGACGTGGAGGAATTGATCATCCCGGAAGGCATAACCCACATTAGTTCACTCCCGTTCCATTCAATGGAGAAATTAAAGAAGTTGGTTCTGCCAAAGACAATGCAGAGTATCGGTAAAGGATTTCTGAAATCTTATCCGTTCCCTGCCATTTCGGTACCTCCGGCTCTCCTTCTCTCTGAGAATTTTGAACCCTGGCTAACAGTGTGCAGGGTGGATCTTATAGGAGTTGCATCGGTCGATGAAAACCTTAAGATCAGAATTAAAAACAAGTTCCCGATCAATCGGTGGACGGAGAGGATTCTGAGCGTCTATGTCGACGACCAATTGATTTATCCGTCTGAAAGTTTGCTGAAACTCCGTGTGGAAGCAATGGAGAGGGAAAAACGGAGCGAAGAATTGGAGCGAGTCGAAAAAGAGAAAAGGGAGCGGGAAAAGAAAGCCGAGGACGCGACGTTGGAATCAATGTGTGAAGCCATTATCGGAGCGGCCGGTTTGGAATATGATTACCATTGCTACACGGAATACTCTTTTATTCGAAACGATCCGCGAATCAGAGTCAGTGTATTTAATGTGCTGGATATAAGTCTGGATCTTCATTTGGAGACGGCTAAAGAAGACTTGGAATTCCTCTTGGATGTCGCCACCTCTTTCCGGAAAGCGATGGCAACATATCTGGATTCGGCTTCCGCCGATGGCATCAGAATCAATTACAACGAGTATGGCGATAGAGGGAACCGCGGAGCGAAATATATCAGCGGGGAACCCATTCCGGGAGTTTCCATTCACATTCGCGTTACGAAGGATATGGCGAAAAATGCATTTCTGACACTGGAGAATCTGGAGAATGCGTATAATCAATTGATACATAAATATGGCAACAAACTCGGGAGTTTGTTAATTCGCTGATGGCACATGAATTATGTCTAACATTAAAGTAAACATTACGGAACTGCTCCAAGTGCTGGACGATACACCGCCGGAGCACAACATTATGCTTATCGGTAATCACGGCATCGGCAAGTCCGAGATCCTTACCAAGTACTACTCGGACAAAGGGCTGAAGGTCGTTGCACTCTTCTTGGGGCAGATGTCCGATCCAGGGGACTTGATTGGCCTCCCGCACAAGAATGAGGACACCGGGAAGACGGATTTCATGCCTCCTTACTGGTTCCCGATTGACGGGAAGCCCATCGTGTTGTTCCTTGACGAACTGAACCGCGCCCGTCCGGAGATTCTTCAGACGATCATGGATTTGGCCCTCAACCGGAAGTTGGCGGGGAGGGAATTGCCGGAAGGAAGCCGGGTCATATCGGCCGTAAATGCCGGAGATCAATACCAGCTCACGGACTTGGATCCGGCCCTTGTCAGCCGGTTCAACATCGTGGTGTTTCAACCGACCGTCCAGGAATGGCTGCTTTGGGCAAAGAAGGCTTCGCTTGACCCGAGGGTGATATCCTTCATAGAAGAGAATCCCTTTTGGCTCGACAAGGATCCCGACAGAAAGGAAAACGCTGATACCGGACTGGAAAAGACCCCGGACCGTCGTGCGTGGAAGAGGGTCTCAGATGTGCTGAAAGGCGTAGA
>Ga0247610_10008923_pt1 | contig 10137 bp, 7 predicted proteins | sample 174DNAGHGhighgp2_FD_193483 | JGI IMG/M metagenome (GOLD analysis project Ga0247610, IMG submission 193483) | Sheep rumen microbial communities from Palmerston North, Manawatu-Wanganui, New Zealand - 1742 DNA GHGhigh gp2 | ecosystem: Host-associated > Mammals > Digestive system > Stomach > Rumen ... | reverse complement strand
CTATGTGAATCGCATTTATTGGTTCAGCATGGTCATCTTCCCCCTGTTGACGATGGTGTTCTTCACTACGTTGATGAAAGACGGCCTGCCGCAGGACATGCCCGTGGGCGTTGTCGATCTCGACAACACCTCCACCAGCCGTTCGCTAGTGCAGAAGCTCGACGGCTTCCAGAGTTCGCAGGTCGTGGCCCATTACCCGTCTGTGGCAGCCGCCCGTCATGCCATCCAGGAGAACGAGATCTACGGCTTCCTCTATATCCCGAAGGGCACGACAGACCAGTTGCTCTCTGCCCGCCGTCCCAAGGTGTCTTACTACTACAGCCAGGTGTCTATCTCGGGCGGTTCGATGGTGATGAAGGATCTGAAGACCGTCACCACCCTCGGTTCCGCAGGTGTCGGCATGGCCATGCTCAGTGCCAAGGGCATGTCGCCGCAGCAGATACAGGCGTTCCTGCAACCCGTGAAGATCGACCTCCATCAGGTGGCCAATCCCTGGGGCAGCTACAATGTCTATCTCTCCACCGTCTTCGTGCCAGGCGTGATGATGCTCTTCATGTTCCTTATCTCTGCCTACTCGCTGGGTATGGAGCTGAAGTTCGGACGCGGTAAGGAGTGGCTCGCCAAGGCCGACAACAACATCGTTGTCGCCATCCTCGGCAAGTTCCTGCCCCAGGCGCTCATCTTCCTCGTGCTTATCTTCTTCTACGAATATTACATCTACTGCGTCCTCGACTTCCCCCATCAGGGCGGTCTGTGGAAGATCACCCGTCTGGCTCTGCTCGAGGTGTTCAGTTCCATCGGCTTCGGCATCTTCATCTTCGGTCTGATGCCCTCGCTGCGCATGTCGATGAGTATCTGTTCGCTGTGGGCCATGCTCGGCTTCTCCATGGCGGGCTCCGCCTTTCCCATGATGGGCATGGACGAGCCTTTGCAGTCGCTCACGTGGCTCTTCCCCCTGCGCCATTACTACATGCTTTATCAGATCACCGTCTTCAACGGCTTCCCGCTGCTCGACGCGTGGTTCCATTTCGTGGCGCTCGTGGCATTCATGCTCTCGCCATGGTTCGTCATCTACAAGATCAAAAACGCAATGCTCACCTATGTCTATATTCCGTAAACTCTCTTCCGTATTCCCCTCCTTGTTAAGGAGGGGCTTGGGGTGGTTATCCGATGCCGCCTATGTCTGGCGGTTTGAGATCTCGCAGGTGATCCGCGACGAGGGTGTATTGCTGTTCTGCCTCGTCGTGCCGTTGCTCTATCCCATGCTCTATTCGTGGATCTACAACAATGAGGTGGTTCACGAGGTGCCCGTCGCCGTGGTCGATCTGTCGCACTCCCATCAGTCGCGCCAGTTCATCCGCATGTGCGACGCTTCGCCCGATGTCCGTGTCGCCTATTATGCCGTCGACCTCGACGATGCCCAGTCGCTCGTCAGCCGTCAGGTGGTGAAGGGCATCTACTTCATCCCCGAGGACTTCGCCACCCATCTCAACCGTCTTGAGCAGGGCACCATCAGCGTCTATTGCGACATGGCACTCATGCTCACCTACAAGGCCATCTACCAGACGGCAATGGCAGTCTCGCAGGAGATGGGCGCGGAGATTCAGAAGAAACTCGCAGGCAACTATACCGTCCGTGAAGACCTCATCACCACCAGTCCGTTGGAGGTGACCGATGTGGCCATCTTCAATCCCCAGGGCGGCTATGGTTCCTCCGTCCTGCCCGCAGTGCTCATCCTCATTATCCAGCAGACGTTGGTGCTTGGCATTGGTCTGGCTGCAGGTACAGCCCGTGAGCGCAGTCGCTACAGTGACCTCGTGCCCATCCACCGCTGTTACTCTTCTGTGATGCGCATCATCTGCGGCAAGGCTCTCTGCTATCTCATGGTCTATGCCGTCATGGGTACGTTCCTCATCCTGGTTGTGCCGCGGATATTCCACTTCCCGCAGCTCGCCGCCTGGCAGGATCTGCTGGCGATGATGATACCCTATCTGCTGTCGTGCGTCTTCTTCGGCATGACGGTGTCCTGTCTGGTTCACTACCGTGAGAATGTCATGCTGCTCGTGGTGTTCCTCTCGCTGCCGCTGCTCTTCCTGAGCGGCATTTCGTGGCCGCAGTCGGCCATTCCGGGCTATTGGCAGGGTGTCTCCTGGCTCTTCCCCTGCACCTTCGGCATCCGGGCCTACACCCGCCTCAACTCGATGGGTGCCACCCTCGGCGATGTCATCTTCGAGGTACGTTGCCTTTGGGCGCTTGTGGTCTTCTATCTCGTCATGGCCTACATCGTCTATGGCTTTGAGATGCGTCTCTCGCTTCGACATGCCAAGCAGCGCATAACTGTCCTCCGGAGGAAGCGTCAGGTTCGCTCCGTTTTAAAGGAAAAGACAAAGAACCCCGAAGCTTAGTGCTTCGGGGTTCTTTGTCTTTATTTCATGCCGACGATTTTCGTCTTGGGCTGTTCCTTGTTGCGGCGGTTGACGACGGTGACGACAGCCTGGGCGAGGTTGATGAAGGCGAGACCCGTGGCGGTGTCGCTGCTGAGGGCGGCGGGGGTGCCGGCATCACCATTGTCGCAGATGCTCTGCACAAGAGGGATCTGGGCGAGCAGGGGGACTTTCATCTCCTCAGCGAGGTGCTTGCAGCCTTCTTTGCCGAAGATATAGTATTTGTTCTCGGGCAACTCGGCGGGGGTGAACCATGCCATATTCTCGATGAGGCCGAGGATGGGCACGTTGACCTTCTCGTTGCGGTACATGTCGATGCCCTTGCGGGCGTCGGCGAGGGCTACCTGCTGGGGCGTCGAGACGATGACGGCTCCCGTGATGGGGAGCGTCTGGAGGAGCGTCAGATGGATGTCGCTGGTGCCAGGAGGCGTGTCGAGGATGAAGTAGTCGAGCTCGCCCCAGTCTGCATCGGCGATAAGCTGCTTGAGGGCGCTCGTCGCCATGCCGCCTCGCCAGAGCGTGGCAGTGGTGGGGGAGACGAAGAAACCGATGGAGAGCAGTTTCACGCCGTATTTCTCGATGGGACAGATGAGGTCGCGACCGTCTTTCTTGACGGCGTAGGGGCGTTCATCTTCGACATTGAACATCTTGGGCATGGAAGGGCCGAAGATATCGGTGTCGAGCAGTCCCACGCGATAGCCGAGACGGGCGAGGGCGATGGCGAGATTGGCAGAGACGGTCGATTTGCCGACACCTCCCTTGCCGGAACTGACGGCGATGATGTTTTTGACACCAGGCAGCAGCTGTTCGACCTCAGGGCGCGGAGCGGATTTGAACTCAGTGACGATCTCGACAGAGACTTCTTCTGACTCCTGACTCCCGTCTCCTGACTCCTTCTTGCAATAATACTTAATCGCTGCCTCGGCAGCCTTGACGGTGGATTTGAGGAAGGGATCGGTGTCGCGGGGGAATTCCAGTACGACCTTGACCTTCCAGGGCTCTCCCTCCGTGGCAGGGGCGGCGACCGACGGGGTGTCGGCCACCATGCCACTATCTACGAGGTTTTTCTTCGTGCCGGCATACGTCACCGTTGCCAGCGCATCCATGATGAGTTGAGGATATAAAGTCATAACTTTTCCCGATAGCCAGTGATGTGCTTCCAGTCCTTATTGGCGATATAGACGGACAGACTGCCACGCGGGATGATGTAAGCGGGCATGCAACCCTTGAAGGTGCTCTTGGAGATGGAGGGGGGAGCAGGGGAGTTGAGGATCACTTCCTTGAGCGACGGACACTTGGCGAAAGCCGAGCCGCCGATCTTCTTCAGGGCCGTGGATAGTTCTACCTTAGTGAGCATGGTACACTCCATGAAGGCGTCGCTGCCGATGCTGGTGACGGCTACGGGCAGCTTGATGCTCTGCAGCGAGCTGCACTTCTCGAAGGCATCGTCGCCGATGCTGGTCAGACTGACGGGCAGGTCGATGCCCTGCAGGCTGGTACACTCCTGGAAGGCCTTGGTGTCGATCTTCTTGATAGAGTTTGGCAGTGTGATGCGGCGCAGGGCGTTGCAGCGGTAGAACGTCTTGCTATCGATCTCCGTGATCATACCGTTGATGGCCACGCTGTCGAGTGTGGAGCAGCCCTCGAAGGCACTGCTGCCGATGGACTTCACCATAGTGGGGACGATGATCTGACGGAGGGAGGTACATTCCTCAAAGGCTTCAGAACCGATCTTCGTCAAGGCTGAGGGGAGGTCGATCTGCCCTAAGCTCTGGCACTTCTCGAAGGCACTGTTGCCGATGGTCTTCACCGTGGCAGGCAGAGAGATAGAATCCAGACTGGTGCAGCCCTGGAAGGTGTCGGAACCGATCTCGTCGAGACCGCCCTCGATGGTGACAATTTTGAGAGCAACGCAGTTCTTGAAGACACCGCTGCCGAGCTTCGACAACTTGTCGAAGTTGACAGCCTGGAGGCTCTTACATTCCTCAAAGGCATTGCTGCCCATCTTCTCCACCTTTGTCAGGTCGATTTTCGCCAGGCTCTGGCAGTCTTCGAAAGCAGAGTTGCCGATTTCCTTGCAGTCCTCGGGAAGCTCGACGTTGGCGAGGTTCTTACAGTCGCGGAAGGCATCGGTGCCGATAGACTTCACACTCTCTGGGAGGGTGATGGCGCTGAGGCTCTCACAGTCCTTGAAGGCGGTGTTGTCGATCTTGTCGATCTTCGCCTTGATATTGATGTTGTTGAGTGACTTGCAACCGTTGAAGGCCTGCTTGCCGATGGTCTTCACACCCTCGGGAATCTCAATCTCGGTGAGGGCCTTGCAGTTCTCGAAGACTTCATCGCCGAGCTTCGTGACACTCTGCGGGATGGTGACGGAGGTCAGGTTCTCGCAGTCCTTGAATGTCTCGTCGTCGAGGATGGTCACGCTCTCAGGAATCTGGACTGAGGTGAGCGATGAGCAGTCTTCGAAGCAACTCTTGCCGAGGCTGGTGATGCCTGCGGGAAGAACCACCTTCGTAAGTTTGCCGGCTCCTTGGAAGAGACCGTTGGGAAGGGTATTCGTAGGTACGGGCGTCTTGCCCTCGGTGAAGACGGCTTCGGAGATGTCCACGCTGGTCACGACACATTCGCCTTTCTTCTCGTTGGCCTTGGTGCGGTTGACAATCTGCTGTAAGAGCTTGATGTCGGCGGCATTGAGCGGACCGCTGACCTTCAGTTCAGAGATCTTGAACTTTTCGTCGTTTCCGATTTGTTCAGAGAGTTTTCCGACGGCATCCACCGTCACATTCTTTGATACTTGTGCGGAAGCAGTTAAAGGTGAAAAGGTGAGAAGGTGAAGAAGTGAAACACCTATCACCATGCCTTTTGCCTTTTTAATAAAACATTTGTTTGCCATAATCTAAATTATTTAATGATTGTTTTTTCCCCTTTTCACTCTTTCACTCTTTCACTTTTTCACCTTTTCACCTTTATTTCGCTTTGTCAAGGGAACTCCGCTTGGTGCGGTGATAAGAGCGGTAGTCGTCGAGTTCGATCTCGACGTCAGGTTCTGAGAGGGTGCCCGTGCGGGGCAGGCGCCATTTCATGTATTTGATGTTCAGACCACGGGCAATCCACATGGATTCGTAGTAGGTCTGGATGGTGAGTAATTGAGAATTGAGAATTGAAAATTGAGAGTTATGATTACCATACAAATCTTCAGTTCTGTACTCGATGGGCAGATGGTTGTGTTCCACCATGTAGGTGGTGTAGGTGAAGAGGAAGTTCGAGTCGGTCTTCAGGTGGATGATGCCACCGTCAACGAGGAACTTGCGATAACGCTCCATAAAGTAGGTGGAGGTGAGACGCTTGCGGGGATTCTTCATCTGGGGGTCGGAGAAAGTGAGCCAGATCTCCTGCACCTCGTCTTCTGAGAAGAAGCGCTCGATGATCTCGATGTTCGTGCGGAGGAAGGCGACGTTCTTCAGACCTTCGTGGAGGGCCTGGGTAGCGCCAGTCCACATGCGGGCACCCTTGATATCGACGCCGATGAAGTTGGTGTCAGGGTAAAGTTTGGCCAGTTCCACCGTGTATTCGCCCTTGCCACAGCCGAGTTCGAGGACAATGGGGTGGTCGTTATGAAAATACTGCTCCCGCCAGTGTCCCTTCATCTCAAAGGGAACATGTTCCACTACCGAAAAGGGGTATTGGAACACGTTCTCATAGGTATCCATGTCGGCGAATTTCGCCAGCTTGCCTTTGCCCATTATTCAATGACGACGGTTGTCCAGCCGTGCTTGTCCTCGATCTCACCGTACTGGATGCCACGGAGGGTGTCGAAGAGTTTCTTAGACATCGGACCGGGCTTCTCGCCGAAGCTGTAGCGCTTGCCGGTGTCGAGGTCGTCAATATATGAAATAGGTGAGATGACGGCGGCTGTTCCGCAGGCACCTGCCTCTTCGAAGGTCTCGAGTTCCTCTTCGGGGATGGGGCGACGCTCCACCTTCATGCCGAGATCCTCAGCCACCTGCATCAACGACTTGTTGGTGATGGAGGGGAGGATAGAGCTGGACTTCGGGGTGATATAGGTGTTGTTCTTGATGCCGAAGAAGTTGGCGGCACCGCACTCGTCCATGTATTTCTTCTCTTTGGCGTCGAGGTAGAACTCGCAGGCATAACCCTTCTCGTGGGCCAGGTTGTTGGCGAAGAGGGAAGCGGCGTAGTTACCACCAACCTTGTACTTACCTGTGCCGAGGGGAGCCGAACGGTCGTAGTCGCGGATGATCACATAAGGATTGGCTGCGAAACCACCCTTGAAGTACGGGCCTACGGGTGTGACGAAAATCAGGAAACAGTACTCCTTCGAGGGATGCACACCCACCTGGGCACTGGTACCGATGAGCAGCGGACGGATATACAGGGTGGCACCACTCTCGTAGGTGGGAATCCACTCCTGGTTCAGGCGTACCACCTTCTTCACCATCTCCGTGAAGAGCTCGGTGCTGACCTCAGGCATCATGATGCCACGGCAGGTGCTCTGCAGACGGGCTGCATTCTCGTCGACACGGAAGATACGCACCTTGCCGTCGGGACAACGGTAGGCCTTCAGACCTTCGAATGCCTCCTGACCGTAGTGCAGGCAGGTGGCTGCCATGTGGAGGTTCAGATACTCGTCGGAGCAAACTTCGATTTCACCCCATTTACCATCGCGATAGTAACAACGCACATTGTAGTCGGTCTTCATGTAGCCGAACGACAGACTACCCCAATCTAAATTCTTCATATCTCTTTTATTTGTTAAAGTTTCGATTCTGCTTGCAAAAGTACACATTTCGTGCCACATTCACAACATTTTTAGCCGAAAACTTACTTTTCGGCAAGGATTTTCTTGATTTCCTCGTCGGTCTTGGTCAGTTTGTCCTTGCAGAGCTTGATGAGTTCCTGGGCGCGCTTCAACTGTTCAGACAGCTGATCGATGTCGAGTTCGTCGTTCTCCATCTTGTTGACGATGGACTGTAATTCCGCAAAGGCGGCTTCGTATTTGATCTCTTTCATTTGATGATGGATTTGATGGTTCCTTTTTCTAATCTGGTCTCGATCTCGTCGCCGGATTGTAGTTGCTGGGGGGAGCGTACTGCCTTACCGTTGTGCAGGGTGATGCTGTAACCGCGCCTGAGGAGCAGGATAGGATCGAGATTCTTGGTTTTCTCCTCGATGAGTTGCAGACGATGCTGTTCAGCCATCAGGCGACGGTCAAGGATAATCGGCATTTTCACTTCCAGGGCATTGATCAAAGACTGTTGTGTGATGATGCTTTGTCTGATGGCGGTTGTCATACGGCTGTTGAGACTGTCAAGACGGGCTTCCTGACGGGTTTTCACGTTGGTGAAGAGTCTGGGCAATATCTCGGCAAAGGTGGAAAGCCGTGATTTATGAAAAGTCAGTTTCTGCTGTGCTAAGCGTACTATTTGTTCTTGGGCGTCGTTGATGACGTCGAGCACGGTCTTCAGGTGGTCTATGAGCAGGGCTGCAGCGGCGGTGGGCGTTTTTACCCGGATGTGGGAGACCATATCGAGGATACTCTCATCGCGGTCGTGTCCGATGCCGGTGATGATGGGTAGAGGGAAGTTGGCGACATTCTCTGCCAAAGCGAGGGTGTCGAAACCACTCATGTCGCTCGTGGCACCACCACCTCTTATAATCACGACGCAGTCAAATACCTCACAAGGGGTCTGACCCTTTGTGAGGTCGAAGATGCGGTTGAGGGCATTGATGATACTCTGCTCCACACCTTCGCCCTGCATGATGGCAGGGAAGAGGCGGGCCTGGAACTGGAAACCATATGGATTGTCAGCGAGCTGATTGCAGAAATCACCATAGCCTGCGGCTGTTTCGCTGGAGATGACGGCGATGCGCTGGCAGAAGAGCGGGAGTTGTAGTTCTTTCTGCAAATCGAAGACACCTTCTTCTTTCAGTTGTCGGATAATTTCCTGACGTTTGCGGGCCATGTCACCCAGGGTGTAGGTGGGGTCAATGTCGCTGACGATCCATGAGAAGCCGTAGGCCTCGTGGAACTGGGCAAAGACTTTCAACAGCACCTTCATACCTGCATGGAACCGTTGCCCGGTGGTGCGTTCAAAGCCAGGGCGGATGAGCATCCATTTGTTGGCCCAGCATTTGGCTGAGGCTTTGGCGATAGGCGTGGCGGTGCGCTCGTCTTTCTGAATGAGTTCCATATAGCAGTGACCGCGAGACTCGCGACATTCCGACAGTTCTGCCTCTACCCAATATTCATTGGGCATCTCACTCTCAATCACCTTGCTCACCAGGTGATTAAGCTCATATAGGGTTACATGCTGCTCACTTTTCACCTTTTCACCTTTTTACCTTTTCACTTTTCCACCTTTCCAATCATGTAGGCTCGCCAGAAGTTGGGGATGCCGTAGCCGAAGATATTGTCAGGATCTTTGGCATTACTGCCAGTCTGTCTTACCAGTTCGATGATTTCCAAGGCAGTCTTCTCAGGCAGGGCTTGCCACAGACAGGCGACAAGGCCCGCCACCAGTGGCGTGGAGAATGAGGTGCCCATATCCCTGATGATGCTGCCACGGCCTGAGATGAGCGATGCCGGACTACCGAGTGCCATGACATCAGGTTTTACACGGCCATCCTGGGTAGGACCGACACCACTGAAAGGGGCGTTCTTCTTCCCCATGTTTACAGCGCCTACCGTGAGGATGTCGTTGGCATCGGCAGGGAAGGAGATTTTCTTCCAGGGGCCCATGCCACTGTTTCCTGCCGAGTTGACGAGGATAATACCTTTCTTTGCCAGCATCGAGGCCGTGCGGCTGATGAGTGCCGTCTGTCCGTCGAGATCACGCTGGTGGTAGTAGTCAGGGGCATCGTCGTAGTCGTTGTAGCCGAGACTGGAATTGATGATGTCAACACCTGCGGAGTCGGCAAATTCTGCTGCCATCGCCCAGTAGTCTTCTTCTACGGGCTGTTCCGTCTGTTGGTCTTCGCATCGCAATAGCCAGTAGCGAGCTTCAGGGGCAGTGCCGATGAGGACGTTGGGTATGTTGGCAGCCATCGCAGAGAGCACCTTCGTACCGTGGTCTGTCTCTTGGTAGAAAAAAGGACTGTTGGGATAGACGAAGTCCTTGGTGCCTATGATGTTTCCCCGCATAAAGGCTGGGATGACATTGACATTCTGGAATCCTCCGTCGAGTACGGCAATGGTCATGCCCTTACCTCGGAGTCCGATGTTGTGCAGACGCTGACCTAGGAGCATCTCCAACTGATCCTTGCCGTTGCCGTAGGTCACGCCCTTGATGCTGTCCCAAGGGTTGAAAGTCTCGTGATAGGTATGTTTGACGTAACGGTCGATGGAGTCGGGGGATGTCCATACACACTGGGACTGGGTGATGCAGTCAAGTGTAGCCAGGTGTTTTAATAAGGTGGTGTCGTTGGAACGTACGAGAACGGTATTGTTCCACCGGCTGGTGCCGACGATAACCCATTCTGCCTTTGAACGCTTCTCTCCCGGCTGGGGTTGGCTGAGACTGTTCTCTATCTGCCGCAGATATTTGGCACTGACGGGTAAGTCGGTGGAATCGATGCTGATGCCCTGACGCTTACGGCGCTCGACGGCTTTATGCGAGAGCCAGCGGCCAGGATGTTCGAGGGAGTAGGGGGAACCCTGCTTGTCTTTCAA
>Ga0247610_10008921_pt1 | contig 10141 bp, 3 predicted proteins | sample 174DNAGHGhighgp2_FD_193483 | JGI IMG/M metagenome (GOLD analysis project Ga0247610, IMG submission 193483) | Sheep rumen microbial communities from Palmerston North, Manawatu-Wanganui, New Zealand - 1742 DNA GHGhigh gp2 | ecosystem: Host-associated > Mammals > Digestive system > Stomach > Rumen ... | reverse complement strand
TTATCTTAAATCCTTTGGTGGTTTTACAGATATTGAAAAATTGGTTGACCCTATTCAAGCAAAAGCATCTAATGAGTGGGAGCTTAAAATAGTTAATGCCGAACTTAAAGAATTAAAATCAGATGCAAATAAAACGGTTCAGGAAATATATCAAGAAACGGCGGAAAAGGTTGAACAAGACGGGCATTTGTATCCTGTAAAATTAGTCAGTCAAGCAACAGCTAAATTGAAACAGTATAATGCTCAAATAGACAGCTTTATGAACAGTATAGAAAGTTTGCCTGTTAATATTGATATTAGTTGGCTTTGTCAAAAGGTTGAGGCTTTTTGCAGAAAAATAAACGCAGCTATTGCTATTGTCAGATATAAAATTGTTTCAGCATTGAGTAAAATGTTTAAACAAGCTAATGTTTTTCAACAAGTGGTTGACCCTATAGCTAATTTTAATCCTGCTGATATTTTTTCTTGTTTAGGCTGGATAAAAAATGTTATAAAATTCTTTTTAGGACCCTATTTAATTGTAATCCAATTTATAACTGATTTTATGACCTATACACCACCACTTATTGCAGAGGCAGTAAAGCTTGCTGCAAATGCAGCCTCAGTTCCTGTCAGATTAGCCTCTAAAATAGATATTACGGTACAAACAAAAAAAGCTCAATCAAGTCCTGCTGTATCATCAGCAATTAATTCTGAAGTTTCAGGTACGACTTCTTCCTCTGCTGTATCTTCAGCCATTGAGAAAGACACTAATCAAGAATTAGCCGATTTATATAAAGATTCATTTAATATTAAAGTTGAACCCATAACTCTCGGTGAGGTTATGGGTGGTGGAGCACAAGAACCACCGAAAGAAACAGAAAGTCCGACTGTTGCCAAGAAAAAAGAACTGTATGAAAAAGAAGCAAATAATGCTTTAAAAGAAGAAGAAAGCATTTGGCAAGAAATGGTAAATCAACTTAAACAAGTACATAATGTTGATAGTGGTATGTGGGTAACGGCTTTTCCAGAAAAATTGAGAAAACTCGAAGGAAGCGGCTGGTTTATGGAAAGAATAACATCAGGACACGTTGCAAATGTGGCTTTGACTGATAGAGAAATGGCTATCAAACTTTTTGGTAAAGAAAAAGTTGAAACGGAAAATTATCACTTCTTACCGATTGATACATCGAGATATCCTGTATATCATGCCGTAAATGTTCTTGATGTGGCACGGAATAAAAACTTAATACTTGACCGTGCTAAAGATAAAGTGAGAAGTTATTACTTGGCGATATCTAACGGAGATAGTACAAGAGAAACAGAACTTAGTCCTTATATTAATTTCTTTAAAGAGTTAAATACAAGAGATGAAGTTAATTTTGTTTATTCATATATTCAAAAATACGGACAGGCTGTTCAAGCTACGGTACTTGCTGAGGCTAAAGTTGAAGAAACAGCTAACCAACCAGCTTTGTAAGTATAATTAATTAGAGGACTTTATGAAGAAATATTCAACTAAAAATATAAACGACCAGCTTATGCCTGTTGCAAATGAAATAAAAGATAAATTCTCTAAACTTCAAGAGCAGTATAAATTTAATATGGATTTCGCTTTTCCAGAAATAACTTTAGAAGAAATTATCGGCAAAAACGAAAAAGAAGATAATGCCTAAAATTTTCTGTCCGTAGTTTTTTAATTAAAATATAGGGTTTTCCTTATACATTAATTCAAAAAGGATTACGAAAAGAGATGGCATTTTTTAGTGATTTAAATTACCTGAAACCACAAGGAGCACCAATATTAGAAGATATTAAGTGCATCTATCAGGCTATTTATACACTTTTTGCCACAAAAAGAGGTTCAAGACTATTTCACCCAACATATGGTGCAAATCTTTCACGTTATCTTTTTGAACCTTGTGATGAAATTACGGCAAGGTCAATGATGTACGATATAATAGAATCTCTTAAATCAGAACCCAGAGTAACATTAAATACTTCACTTTCTAATGTATATCCTGACCCTGTAAACAGACAGTTTATTATAGTTTTAAAATTTGATATACCAGGGTTCTCTGATTACGAAAGAACGCTGACACTAACGTTTAAACAGAAGGAAAATTAAGGCATGGCAGACTTTATTATATCACCATATGCAATCTCTTTTAATAGTATTAAAAATGCATTACAAACATATATAAATGATAAAAATGTTTCAAGTGTTACCGATACGTGGTCTGATTTTTACACTGCCGGAGCTGGTCAAACTATATTAGAACTGGATGCTGCCGTAGCCGCTTTTTATGCTTTTCATTTTTTAATCGGAAGAAGAGAAACATATCTTCCTGTTGCACAAAACTATTCAAGTATTGTAGGTGGTGCTGAATCTCTTGGATATAATTCAAGCAGGGGACATAATGTTCATGTATCCTTCACAATTATACCTAATACGACAAGAACACTCCCAAGATGGTCTGTAGTGGGTTCTTATGCTGAGTACGATATTGTTAATTTAGATACTGTAATGCTTATAAAAGATACTCCTGTTACAATAGACTGTGTTATAGGAAACTCCTCAGCTCAATCTATTACAATCACTTCGAGTGAAGTTCAACAGTTTACTTTTACGGCTGAAGATACTACGGATGATTGCAGATTAATCTTAACCGATAAAGAAGTTCCTATGTCTACGGAATTAAGAGATGCCGTAAACGATAATTATGTAGTGCTTACAAATCCTTACGGTTCTGTAGATGTGTTCTATTTAAATATGGGTGGTGACCACGTATCATATTCCGTACATAATGAAGATTTATTCGGTTGGACAGGTGTTTCAGGTAACGAAGGAGATACGGTTGATTCTCACGTAAGTATTTATAAAGATATTTTATTAACTCAACCATTAAAGAACACAAGTAATTTTGTTTATACAGGTAATACATATCAAAGTAATTATTCTTATTCTACACATGATATATTATATTTCCAATATATTCAAAGGAATAGTCTAAAATATGCTAACATGTCAATGTCTACAGCAGTAATTGATTACGGTGATATTACCGATATGAATTTAATTGAAGATTTTGTAGATGTTCAAAGTAAAGATAGTATTAAGCTTGCGGCTTCAATTTATCATGAAACAAATAATGTAGTCAGGGCAAGAAAAGATTTTGCTAAACTTTTACTTCAAGATAATACTCTTGGTTTGATTGATACAAATGACCACGATATAAATCCTGGTCTTATTGCTGTTACATATTTAAAAGAACCTGATGAAGAAGGAAGTAATCTTCTAACAACAGATGAAAAAGAAAAATTTATGGAAAAAGTTGTAAAACTTTGCCCAGATGGTGTTTCAGACATTTATATAGAAGACCCGATACCTGTTATCAGAACACTTTCGATTAAACTATGGAAAAAGACTGACGAAGTTTTACCAGCTAATTTAAATGATTATATTGCTGAAATTTTGAACAAATATAAAAATAAACTAAGTATCAATTTAGACCTAGAAGATGTTGAATCAGCATTAGAAGAAATACCAGGTGTTAAAATTGCACGTGCCTCAATAGGTACAAAAGAATATGCTAAAAACACTAAATATAAACTTTACGATATTGTTGAAATTGAGGATATTTTAATAGGTACTGAATATGAAACACAGAAATTTATGTGTATAAAAATTCAGACTAAATCTGGAGAAAGTGAGCCTGATTGGGGTTCTGCCGCTGATATAGGTCAAACAGTATCTGATTCAAATTTATTATGGGAACATACTAATAAATATGTAAGTTCTGTTCCTTATAGATGGAAAAGTGGTGGTAAATTCAGTAAATACGGTGATATTGCTGTTGGGTATAATATTTATCCGAACTGTACTTCCTATACACAGCCAACTTGGGATAAAGTGACCGTTATTGACGGTAACGTTACTTTTAATAAAATAAAAACATATGATTATTTTTTAACAAATTGGAGAGCAAACACTTCTTTTGATGTAGATGAATTTGTTTTATTTAATCGTGAAAATGATTATGCTGTTTATAAAGTCACTGAAAAACGGTACAAAACAGGCAATACAGAACCTGATTGGACGTTAGCTGAAGAAATAAATGATACTGTACAGGATAATGCTGTTACTTGGACAAAATTCTTTAAAGGATATGCTGCTGAGAACGAATATTCAGTCGGAAATACAATAGGTATTTTGATTGATGGTAAGATTTATCCGTATGTTTGCTCAAAAGCATGTAACTCTGAAACAATATATGCGAACACACAGAAAACGGGTGTTGAAGAAATACCGTTTGACGGTTCTGTTCAGATAAAAGAGTGGGTTGAAAAGGAACGTACTGTTAGAAAGATTGTCGGATATGATGATGACCATGACCCTATATATAAAAATGTAACAGAATATTATTGGGAAGCCGGTGATATTATTTGGACTCTTGATGAAAATAATATTATTGAGGCTGATGAATTTTCTGAATGGCAAGCCTATACAACATTCCCTGTTCTTACTTATACTCAGGGTGGTAATGATTTCTTCCGTGCTACAAGTATCGGAAATTCTACTACTGGAGAAGATTGGTTCAGCGGATTAACGAATTGGCCCGAAACATACGTTGATAACAATATTGTCTGGGAATTAGACTCTGTTACTGTCGGATATAAAGATACTAAAATAGCAGGTACTACATGGTTATCAGATACAGAGTATTCTAAAGGACAAGTCATTATTGTACACGATAATAATTATCATTATGTATATAACGTTACCCATACAAACGATAATTTAATTACTACAAATAATGTCATTTATACGGTATCTACCTATACAGGCACAACGGGTACGACTCCAAAATGGTATTATACAACCAAAATAAACGGAGAAGATACAGATGTTCAATGTGATAATGTTGAAGATAATGATATCCTTTGGACAAAAACAACAAATACGGCTACAAAAGAATATTCAGAATATACAAGATACTTTATCGGAGATATTATTTCTACAGATTACGGTAACTTTGTATTCTCATCTATTCTGGGTACATCAGGAGATGAGGATGTAGATTGGACAAATATAGTAAACGGTGTTGTTGAGGATGGAAACATCTCTTGGCAGAAAATAGAAGATTCCACAGTTCTTGAATTAGATTGGAATGAATATTTAGAGTTAGATTATACACTTGAAGATTAGGATATAAAATGGAACAAACAATACAACTTCCTGTTACATATACTGTAATGTCAGACGGTAAACCTATAACAGTAACGGAGAACGTTACAACTACCTTATATAATAATGAAAGAGATGACGAAAAGCTTATCTCTTCAATGACATATGTTCCTGATTTTCAACAAGATGCACCTATATTTAAGGATGCCACAAAGTTATTGGATTATTTAATTTCTGATACTGATGATGAAACCATAAGAGTAATCTATGAAGCTTATTGTGATACTTTATATAAATGGTCGGCATATCACAAGCTTAGTTATGGTGCTAAGTTAGCTTATTTAAAAGAAAAAGGTTTTGATTATGTCTTAGACCTTTTATTACACATGTATGATGATGAATATTCCGAATTGGAAAGTATTTATAAAAGTTTAATAAACGGTGCTGTTATAGAAGATATTCCTTACGGTATAACTATAGACGGGGATAATATTTCAATAATCACTTATGATGAATTTGTAAGGTATAAAGCTGATGATAAACTTACAAGATTAGTTTCTTTATTTAATTTAATTAATGCTTTAAAGGGTAAAACTCTTGGCTTAGAGCTTGTTTTACAATTAGTTGACATGCCTGATTATTTATATTTACCTTGGAACATCATCGCTGATTATAAAGGTGAGTGGGAAGAAGATATTTCTAAATTGCCGACACCTGGCAGTGGTGAAGAAGTGCATGCCGGAGATTGTTATTCTTTGACTAAAGGTGATACTGTTAATTATTATATTTTTAACGGGGTAGCTTGGCATCAATGTGATATTTATACAAACTATACAACTAAACGAGAACCGATTACCGCTATCTTAGAGGTATACGGTGCTTCAAATACTGATTTACAAAAACGTCTGGCTACATTTGTACGTTCTTATATGCTGCCTTTAATTGACGTTACGCTCAGATTTACAGCTAAATTCCCTACAGTTTGGTGTTATCCGTCTGGTATTTATGATGTTTATAAAATGTTTTCTGTTTGGGATTATTACGACAAACAAGGTACTCATTATCAAAAAGACTTAACTAATATAGTTTCGGAGGAATGCTGGTATTATTCTGCAATGTATCCGAGAGAAGATATATTCTTCGGTGTTCCGGCTAAGGATATAGCTTATCAAGGTAGTGTTAATCTTGCTAAATCATATTATGAAGATAGAGATGGAGTTAAACATTATCTGTATGGTTCAGACCCAACGATTAATGAAAACATCGTAGGTACGGCGCTGGATAAAATAACACAAGAAGGAACAATCACAGATTATCAAGGAACTTTTGTTCAAGTACCTCTTGAAAACTATGTTGAAATAGATATTGTAACAGGTGAGCAACAAAATCCTCATTATGAAGATGATGAATTTATTCGTGATAGATTAATTGCTTATTACAGATGCCTTACAATCGGTGGTATCCACTTAAATATGACCGTTGAGGAAATAGAACAGTTACTTATTGAAGATTTTGAAAAAGAATATTCAGAATACGAAGTTTATTTGGGTAAATCCACAACAATTGAAGCCACATCAGGCAGAAGTTATGTGGAAGATTTTGATGCTTATATTGATGAACGTGTAGAAGAATATATTGATACACTTATTGATGATTCCCACGTTCCTGAAAATACAATTTATGAATTTGCTGAAACCTATAAAATATTAAAAAACCCTGAATCTTCTTATTATCAAAAATTCAGGGCTGAATCAAAAATAAAAAGTTTATTAGCTCAATATCCGGCACTTTCAATTTTAACAGAATACACATCTTTCTATGATTTTGAATACAGTGAACCGACTATACGTGCAAATACAGGTAAAGAAAATCATCATTTAGTCTTCTGTGAAGAAGGTTTAGATACAAATTACTGTGGTATCGGTGATTTAGGTATATTAGGAGCGAATGATTACTTTATATACAACGGCATGTTAATGTATCATGGAGATATTCTTAAACAAGTTGGGGAAGACAAAACTTGGACAGACGTTGGAGCTTCTCATGCTGTTTCTGAAACGTATTATACTCCTGCCATTAATGACGGTAAATTATGCTATGTCTACAAAGGAGAAGTTGGTTCTATTGAAAGAGATATGAATCACTTAGCAAATTATACCAATTTTATTGTTAAACATCCTCAGATTTTAGTTGAAAATATGGATTTAGACCTATCTGTAGAAACTATTGACGAAGAACTTGTTAGAAGTTTCGTTGAAGCTTGGGCTGAAATCGGAGAATATTGGGATAAAGTAGAGGCTGACGGCTGGACTCATATCACAGGATATATTAACGATTTTTATACTGCTTTCGGTATATGTGACGGCAGATTATATAAACTATATAAAAATCCTTTATACGGAAACATTAGAGAAGACGGTACGGAAGAGCCGTTCATGGTTTATCAAATAATTGATGATGATACAGAGTGGACTTACTTAACCGGTGCTGCTTACTCTGAAACTTATGAAGCTTATGGTATAAAGAATGAAAAACTTTATAGAATTTCCGCTGATGAGATTACAGAAATTAAATGGACTGACCTTGAAAAAATTACGGGTATTGAAAATGTAACCTATGCCGATAATACAGTTACATATAATACTTTAATAGGTCAAGATACTATTAAGATTGAATCCCACGTTTATACACATTATGATGAATATGAAACCGAAGACGGTACGGATGTTTATGAGTGGGATGAAACGATTGTGGATAAAATCTTATTTAATGGTTTAGAACAAGATTTTACACAAGAGGGTTCACTTTATACTACCGAAAATTTAGAGATAACCTTCTACGATACTATTCAAAATATCAATGTTGAAACAAAAGACTATATTTGTGTGATAAATTTTGAAAATGATTCACCTTCAAGTTTTGTTTTGACTCAAAATGAAGAAATAGTCGGATGGAAGTCGGATTTTGATTGTATCTCACGTTACCATCATTGTAATAACGACTATACTACATATGGCATTTGTGATGGAGATTTATATTCAATAACAAATGAAACCATAAAAATTTTAGATGATACAAAAATTTGGACAGCAATTTGCGGTTATTATAACTCAAATTCTCCAAGAACGTTTGCATATGCTATTTCTAACGGTATTTTATATGAATTAGAAGATGATGAAATTCGTGTAAAAGATGATACAATGTATTGGACTCAAATACACGGATGTACTACAGCAACGAACAATTTTGTTTTAGGCTTAGCAAAACATAATTCTGAGGATAGTTCTGGATACGTCTATAAAATAAACGCTAAAATCTTATCGAAAATTACCGATGAAGGCGGCTGGACAGATACCTTCGGAAGATATACAACATCAACGGCTGTTTCAAACCAATGTTATGGTTACGGTGTAAAAAATAATAAATTATATCAATTTACAAAAGACGGAATATCAATTATTTCTGGTTTTTGGAAAGAAGAAAGTACAGGAGCTATAGTTGATTTAAGAGATTTTAATATTGAAAATATTAAGACTAATCTTCCAGATGGTACCGTTCTAAATAGTATTCAAGAAATAAAAGAAGGTGTTCCTTTTGCTGACACAGTATTATCTGATTATGATATTTATATCACATATACTACAAAAGGATTTGAAAACAACCACAGATATATAGTAAGAACCGAAGTTACCGAATCTAATTATACTTACGATAATCCTGAAGCTTGCCGAAAAAATGTTTCAGAAGCTAATTGTAAAGGGTTATTTGATAATAATACAGGGTTGATGGACGGATTTATTTCCGAAAATGTAACCGTTCACGGTACACATATTATTGATGGTTACGGAGTAGCCTACGGTTTTAAAAATGAAAATACTTATTTAGAACTCCCTACTCTACGAAACACCTTAGATATTATATTAACTTTTGAAATAACTTGTGAAGATAATTCAATCTATCCTGTTTCCGTAGCGGAAGACGGTACTGGTATTTACTATGGTTATCACTCTGGAAAATACGGTATTTTGGCTAAATCGAATACAGGGTACACAAATATTTGTGAATTAAGACAAAACGAAGAGAAGAAAGTAACAATTAAATATACAGTTAATGGTGGTCATACTGATTTATATTTAAATAATACAACCTACTCGAGAGTATTCACGTCAACAAATTCTAATTATATTAATCTGCCCGTATATTTAGGCGGAGACGGTACATCCTTTGGTAATAGCACGATTTATTTAATTGATTCTAAAATAGTTGGCAGAGATAATACACTGCCTTTATATGAAAACGGTAAATATTTCTCATTCAAATCTCAAACTGAGGATGTAGTTTTAGACGTTATTACAAATGATGTTCAAGGAACACAAAATGTATTAGAAATTACAAAAGAAAACGGTGAAAAATTAGAATATACAATGGATATTCTATACACAATGATGCAGCCTGAGTGTACAATAGGTGATTTAAGTGTATCAACTGATTATAATATTGATAAAATACGTTCTGAAGAATATGAAGGAGTTTCATATGCTACTCTGAATTATGTGGGAGCATATCAGCTTGACCCAGAAAAAATCACTTCACGTAAACCTCTTGGAACTGATTTTGATATGACAGGTATTGCATCTAATCTACAAGTTGGAGAAGTTAATTTCTTTAAACTCAGTACGGATGTAAATACTCCTATTCAGATAACTACAGGTAAGAATGTTAATTCTCAATATCTATATTCTACTGAGGAAAATGATGCTTATACAAACAGATATTTGCTAAAATCGACTGTTGAAGCTTCTACGGATTTGGATTGCAGAGCAGTACCTTCCGGTATAATTTACGAAGTGAACTCTGATGCTCCGAGAGTTGTAACGAGAACTTTAACATATAATAATGATACATTTAATTTAGATACTGATAAAGTATTTACAGAAGGTGAAAATTATTATAATTTTGATTCATACAATGCTC
>Ga0247610_10008920_pt1 | contig 10141 bp, 16 predicted proteins | sample 174DNAGHGhighgp2_FD_193483 | JGI IMG/M metagenome (GOLD analysis project Ga0247610, IMG submission 193483) | Sheep rumen microbial communities from Palmerston North, Manawatu-Wanganui, New Zealand - 1742 DNA GHGhigh gp2 | ecosystem: Host-associated > Mammals > Digestive system > Stomach > Rumen... | reverse complement strand
CGTCTCTTAATGGTGTGTTCTCGAGGTCGCGCTCATGTAGGCTCACGACATAACTCTGAATCATCCCCTGGCTGATGGTGCTCCAGCTCTCCTTCGGGTCGATGTCCTTCACGTACTGCACGAAGTCGTGCAGGTCTTTGCCGTAGGCTACTACGGTGTTATCCGAGTAGCCCTTGACGCTGCTGATGTAGTTAAGAAATTCGGTAATCATATCTCTAACGGGTTTTTGGGGTTAGTACTGGCTCTATTATCTATCGTATGATGCTATGTGTGTCTTACGGCCGCAAGTGTCGTTGTCTTCGTGGCGGTAGATTGATACCATGCTACACGTGTCTCCTAATTGGTTCCTGCCGTACATCATTGCGTCGGCATCGGCTTTGAAGTGACGGTATTCAGATTCCCAACCGTTCTGTTCTCTCTTTAGAATATGGTACATTTTCATTGTTCTAATGCCCTTCCGGGACTTGGGGTTTATTGTTTGGTTGTTATTCCCACGGTTCACTTACTCCGATTTCTTCCAGTGCTTCCAGCCAATCTTCGGCTAACTCATGCCATGCTTGGCGGGTTTCTTCCTTTAGGTTGTCTTGCTTCATCATCTTTCTAATGCCCTTCCGGGACTTGGGGTTTACTTGGTTTGTTACTTTGATTTTACTTTTTAGGTTCGGTGTTCCACGTGGAACTTATTGTCTATCAGCGTGTTAACCCTCACCTTTCTACCTGCAAAATTACAAAAAATAATTGACATATACAAGTATGTATATACTTATTTTGTTAAGATATGTAAATACATATCGTTAAATAATGTTAATACATATTTAACGGCTCACCGCTTGAAAGTCCATGCGTACAGCAACAATCCAGCTATCCAACACAACACGAAGATTCCTGCATCCATTTCCTTTTTAACGGCAGGAAGATTACTTTTATTCCTGTTTTGGCCTTAAAAAAACTTAAATCTTGCTAACGTTCGCCCTGCGGGCATCACGCCGTTTGTCAAGAAAAAATCAGTTAAACCCGCCCAACGCCTACTGACCTCCCGCCTAACTCCCGCCTTGCATGCGTTCACGTTTATTTGTACCTTTGCGGACGTTAAGGAGCCTACCCTGGCTACTGCCCCCCGGCTCGATGTCTCACTTTTAATACTTCTATAATATGGCTAAATCAGATTCATTCTTCGGTCTGCGACGTGGCTCCACGAAGACACTCACCTTCTCAGTCTTGAAGGGTAAGCAGATTACTAAAGACCGTGTCGAGGGTGGCAGGAACCCACGCACCCCCGAACAGATGGTTCAGCGTATGTGCATGGCCACCGCGTCAGCTGCCTACGCCCTGATGAAACAAATCGTCGACCACTCCTTCGAGGGCATCACCTACGGTCAGACCACCATGTCCGAGTTCATTCGCGTCAACGCTGATGCAATACGTCAGTCATACCTGGCTGGAGAGGTTGACAAGTTCTCCTACAACCCCTACCGTGACCGTCTCATGTATGCAGGCGCATACATTATGTCGCGTGGTACGGCTAAGCCCATCAATTCTGATAGTATCGCTGCTGATTCAGGTGCTACCTCTGACAAGTTCGACATCTTGGCTTCGGTTAGTGGTACTGGCACATTAAGTGCTGATAACTTTATGTCGGCACTGGAGATCAAAGTTGGCGATATGTGTACAACATGCGTCCTCTACGAAGACGATACCGATGCGTCGGCAAAGTTCGTATTTGTGCGAATCACGGCTCTGAAGGGTGGCACTGTTGCTCTCAACACCTCCAACTTCAGTGAGTACTTCAAGGTAGAATCGAACACCAACGCAACCATCCAATCTATCGAGACTGGTACGGTTGACATCAGAGTAGATGCACCTGGCTTCATTCCGACATCATCACCAAACCTTGCCTACTGCAATATCCATAGCGAGAAGCAGAACGGAAAGTGGCTACGTTCGAGTGCTTCAATGAACGTCACGCGTTACACTGTCCGACCCTCTGCCCAGGACGCTCTCGATACATATCCCGTTGGCCCATCGTACGTCTTGAACGGTGGTTCCATCGAGGAGTAACCCTCTACCCGCTGCCGGGCGGTTTCCCCGCCCGACATCCGGCACTAACAAAACAACTCATTTCTAACTTTCAAACATCATAATTTTATGGCTACTTCAAAATCATTCTTCGGAAAGCGTCGCGGTTCTACTAAGAACTTCACCTTCGCCGTCTACAACGGCAAGCAGGTCACGAAGGAAAAGGCCGAACAGGTCAAGAACCCACGCACCCTTGCCCAGATGCGCAACCGCATGATTCTCACAACTTCCTCAGCTGCCTACGCAGCCATGAAGGAAATTGTAGACCACTCCTTCCAGGGCTACGTCTATGGCCTGCAGAACATGTCTCGCTTCCAGTCGGTAAACAACAAACTGCTGCGTGCCAACCTCCAGGCTGCCACGTCACGGTTCGCTTACGACAACTATGGCGATGCCCGCGTTCTCCCCGGTGCATACGTCATTTCGGAAGGCTCCCTGGCTCCCATCCCCTCGGCCATGTTCGCATGTGCCATCACGGGTGCTAATTCCGTTGCCTTCACCATCCAGCCGGGCGTGACCGCTGCTGAGCTCACCGCTAACGCCATCATTTCTGCCCTCGGTCTCGCCGTTGGTGAACTCGCCACGCTATGCTTCCTCGCAGACTGCGGCACCGATGCTGGCTATAAGTTCGGCTTCATCCGTCTCACCGTCAAGGCCGCTGGCGATGTACAGTTGACCTCAGAGAACTTCGAGGAGTACTTCCTCATCGAGTCCAACAACCCCGTCGCCATCACGTCGGTTGCCGATGGCACCGCCGTCTTCACCGCCACCATCGAAGGTGTTGTGGCCGAGGGTGGTCTCTGCTACGGCTGCATCCACTCCGCTCAGCAGAACGGTACGTGGAAGCGTAGCGACACCACGTTCACAGTCGCTGATGGTACCACGCTGGAACCCACCGCCGAGCAGGCCATTGCGACCTACCCCGTCGGCGGCTCCAAGATTCTCAACGGTGGCGAAACAAATTTTTAGCAGGGGGCGGCGACACCCCCTCACCAACGCCAATTCCTGTTGAAGGTGTAGCACAGATATTCGCTGATGCTGATTGCATGAGTTACGCTACTGGTAATGTCAATGAGGTTTATGTTCGGTTAAACCGTAGTTTTGGTATTAATGACCAGGAAACTTTCGGTTCAATAACGGGCAAAAAGTTGTCTGTGGAAACACCGTCTACTGAAAATCCAAGCGATAATTATACCCTTAACTACTGCATAGACTTTTCTTCTGATAACGGTAGTACGCCGTTTGCGCAAGGTGACGTTATAAAGTTGACTTCTTCATCTTCCTATGATGTCAGCGACTGGCCAAAAGTGTACAACGAAAACTAAATTATTCTCGATGGATGGCCACTCCGGCCACCCATCGAGTTTAGAAAACTCCAGCTGCTTCCCTCTAAGTTTTCTCACGACCTAACTCATTGAAACTCACCATATGTCAAAACACCGCAGAATCGAGTACCTAACGGCCGTCACCTCCTTCATAGTAGCCGTGATCTTCGCTTTCGTCTCACTGGCTATAAGCGATGCGCATGAGATTGCGGCCGGAAACTGCACCATCATTGCACAATTCCTACTACTCACAGCGTCCATCTTCGGCATCGACTATAAGTTAGGCTCAATCGGTTCTACTTCGCCTAATTCTTAACCATAATGCGTCAAATTACCAAAATCATCATCCACTGCACGGGCAATCGCCCACACTGCAAAATGCAGCCGTCCGACTTCATGCGGCACCAAGCTAACACGGGCCTTGGCTACCATTACATCATATTCGAGGATGGTACCATCTTCCGGCAGAATCCCATCGACCGCGTGGCCAACCATTGCAGGAACCACAATGCCAACTCCATCGGCATTGCTTACGTTGGTGGCTACAACGAAAACGGTGTCACCGCCGACACTCGTACACCGGCACAGAAGGCTGCACTAAACGCACTCCTGGTTGCACTGGAGCGACGTTATCACGTTCCTATCTACGGCCACCGCCATTTCAATAACGGCAAAGTCTGTCCTTGCTTCAACGCGGACTCAGAGTATGCGCTCCTCCAGCTATCTGCCAGCAGCACACCCACCAAGTAACAATATCCTCGATGAAACGTATATGGCTCCTTATATGGGTACCTACTGCAATACTGACTACACAGTTGGCCTTAGTGTCATGTCATCATGGCTCTACCCAGGTATCATCTATATCCCAGCTTGGTTCCACCGAAATTTTACGGTCACTCGCCGCAAACTTACAGATAGATATCATTGACACAACCCTGTTCACACCCGCCACAAGCCCCACAGAACTGCCATACAAACACACTGACAACACTCCCGTTTCCTTACCATTCAACATACATCGCCATACACATATACAGATGACGGCCAACGCCACCGACACGACACAACACCGCTCCTACCAAACCAACACCAAGAACGAAACAAGCCATCCTATTGAGTATAATTGTAACACGTTTAGGAAGATTGTCTCTTATCCTACATTTATTTTAGCGTTAATCTCAGTCATGTTATCAATAGCGTTTGGTAAATTTATGGTTAAGACATTGAAAAGGTGGCTGTCGTGATGACATCCACCTTCATTAAACTACAATTTTTGATTTTCTAACTGTAATATTTGATTTTCCTCTTGCACGTTTCAAACTTTCGTCCTATCTTTGCAGCCGTGAGAGGATAGCAGGCAACGCAGAGGTGCGACCTGCGAACGTATCACTAACGGGTCAAGCAGTACTTGGCGGCGGTGGCACTCTCGCAGTGTTGCCGCTTTTTGTTTATCATAACAGCCATGTACGATGTCATCAGATTAGCTTAATGCCGATTGTGTTCAAGACCCGTTGTTAGTTGTGCTTATATTATAGAGACCGGGAACTATTCCCACTCTTATGTTTCACTTAATAATAACTCAGGTCTTATGAAAGCCAAGTACATTTTTTCTCATGAGACTGGAGCCATCACCACAGAGACGGTGTTCTATACCGTTTATATCGGTGACTCGGCCTACGGCCAAAGGCTCCTACAACGGTGCCAGGCACTGACGTTTTCAACCAATTACTTTTTCGCGAAAGCGGATGCCAAGACAAGCGAATTCCTTCTAAATGTCGCTCAATCTCTCTACCCCGGTGTTACATTACCACTTCTCAGATTGAACACCGTACAACTATCAGAACGCGAATTCTCAAAATTGCTCACTCAGAAGGTGTTTCGTCGCGAAAAATCTTCGCAGAACTCTAGCGCCATGTTATGCCAACTTGATTCACATTTCTACGCTAAGCATCACACACTATGGAGCAGGAAATGACACTATCACAGTTAGCCGTCTATGTCATAACGATAGCGGCTTTGTTCCTACTTGGAGCACATATAGAATACATCTTCGGTTATTAACCCTTTAATTTCATTCAACTTATGTTCAAAGCAACAATCATCGGCAATCTTGGAGCCAACGCCGAGTTACACAACGAAAATGGATCAGAGTTCGTAACATTCAAAGTCGCACACAACGAGCGCTTCAAATCTAAGGATGGTTCCACCAACGAGCGCTCAGTATGGGTGTCCTGCATTCTCAATGGCCGTGCGGATGGTCTCATGCCATACCTGGTTAAAGGTGCAACGGTGGCCCTATTCGGCGATTTACGCTTAAAGACCTACCATTCTGCCAAGATGCACGCATTGGTAGCTGGAGCAGACCTTTTCGTCCGATCAATCGACTTGGTCGGTTCACGTCCTGACAACATTCCATCACGTCTCTACGACACGGAGGGCATCGAGCACTCCATCTCGAAGTGGTACTACTGCGACACCGCCAAGGGCCAGCAACTGCTCACTCAGTCGGGTGATATGTACACAGTTGATGCCAATGGATGGGTATCACCAACCGATGGTACCAACCAGCCTGCCGACGATTCCCTGGTCGATGGTGCTGCGCAACCATCCGAGGGCGAGGTTTTCGAGGGTGACACCAAAAAGTAGGCCCTATGAGCGTCACATCTTATTCCTACGACATCAAAGGTCAGTCGGTGAAACTAATCACCGACTACCTTTTATGCGGTTATTCGGTATTCTACGAGGCGAAAACAACCTCGGGCGGCTACTACGTTCGGCTCCATCACCGCCATAACGGCAACAGACTATCGGTTTACACTACGGAGGATAAGGTGGAGGTACGAAAAAATGGGAAAATGGTTAAAACCGTCTGCTTACCCCGAAAAACGTAAAAAACCAAAGGCAATTCGGTTACCGATATTATGACTACGAGGTGCATCAATGTAGACTGGTTGGAGGTGTATTGTTTGGAGGACATCAATGTCTATCCAATGGACGCTGACTACTTCCGTCGTGGTCTTTACCAAGTAATCGAGCGTGACTACGGCACGAAGGTTTGGGGACAGATGTTCACAATCTACGGAGACGATGGTGAACGCCTGGTTGAAGTTCGTCGGGCACCCAAGTCTACCACTGAAAACGGAGGTATTGGCATTCTTGATCCTCGCGCTTGCCATGTCCGTTTGTGCAACCGTACATGCTACTTCGCTGAGTGTGTCGACTGGTTCCGATGCTTCCTATACGCATCGGGCTATGAGGTGGTAAGAATCTCACGCATTGACATTGCCCTCGACTTCGAGCGTTTCGATTATGGCGACTATCCAGCCAAGTTCCTGCGACGGTACTTGGAGGGTAAGTACTCCAAAATCAATCAGACGGAAATATCACCACATGGACGTGACGCATGGAATTCCCGCGAGTGGAATTCCATTTCTTGGGGTTCTAAGACTTCCTGCATCACCACGAAGTTTTATAACAAGACACTCGAATTGCAGCAGAAGTCCGACAAACCCTATATCCGTCAATCATGGTACGCTGCTGGTCTTGTCGATGATTGGGCAAATCTCACCAAAAAGGCCAAAGATGGCACCATCTACCACCCCGAAATATGGCGCGTAGAGTTCTCCATCAAGTCGGGCACAAAGAATTGGTTTCTCATTGAAGACCAATCCGGCAAGCGCGTCAAGAAACGTTCCATCCGTCACACACTGGCTATGTATGACGATAAGCAGAAACTGCTGGATATGTTCTTTTCTCTCGCTGAGCACTACTTTCACTTCAAGGTGGTAGAATATATCCACGACACTAAAAGCGTGGCTCAGACCGCCCTTTCTGCCCTCACAATCGACTATAATCACCCACTCAACGCTAAGTTACCAAAGCAGGAAAAGAAGTTACAGCGCAAAGACAGATGTGCCGACAAACTGCTATTCCGCACATCGGAAGCATCCCTCTTCTTCAAGCTGGAGAACGTGGCATCCGCTGAGCACGCCCCTAACTACGTCAAGCGTCTCATACAACTACTCTACCGCTACCGGGAAGACCACACCATGCCCGATATTTATCGAGCATGCAACACTATTCTCGAGAATGCTGAAATGTATCGTCGGTTACACGACTTCCCCTACCCTTGGCCACAAGCCGAAGTAGACAGCCTACGCAAGATTGTCAACCAGCTTGTATATGATGGCGATGTCCCAGATGATGCCAAAATCACCGCCACCAATGGCCACAGATTCGTGCAAAATGACCTATTCTCAACCAACAATTCCAACAAATGATTACACCATGCCGTAAATGTTCCAAAATTGTGACGGTACGCTCACATGGCACCGTCACTAAAGAGTGTTGCCTACACCCGGGCGACCTCGAAGAAGCACGCCAGCAATGCGAATTGTGCTCCTACACAAACCTCATAGAGGCCGTGGCTGGACGGGACAAATAGGCGGTACAGTAGTACCGCCGTCGGATTTCCAAGAAATCTGAACCAAAAACCCCATCCACAAACGGCTTTCAGCAAGTTTTCCTCACGGGCGAATGCACGCACAAGCGCGCACGCCCGCAATAACCACAAAAAACCTCCAACAATGAAAATAGAAAACCTCACTGAGCTGTACGACACCATTCAAGATGTCATAGACAGCACAATTCCAACCATTTTCGAATACTTGTCATCCCAGATGCTCATATATGTCATAATGAACATCTATCTAAACAACGACACCTCAAAGTCCGTCACCAATCATGTGAACAACTCCATGACCATTATAGCGTCAGAAAAGAGCATCTCTGTCATTTGGGATGGCCATTCCACAAACTACCGCATCCGCGTCCCTCTATGCTTATACGAGAATTTGTCAGATGACATCGGCAACATTCTCTCCTGCATCGACATTTGTATTGATAGACTATTGGACCAATAAATAGCGACAAAATGAGTAAGAAAGAAACAACCTTCCACGAAATGGCCGTTAGACTTTGCGAAGGAGGGGCAGTAGAAATAAACGGCTTGGTTGTGAAGGCAAAAAAATACAAAACAGACATCATGCTATGTGATATTTGTGATATGGATTGTTTATGTCATGGAATAATATCAGACCTTTGTTCGGAATGTGATTCCTATGACGGTTTTCAACATATATTATACTTACCTAAACGATGAAGAACAAGCACATATCAACGACATTCCTCAATGCCATTACAGCCATTGACCAGGGAGAATCTTTCGTGGTAGATGGAGCCAGGCTAAAAGCCGTGCCCCAGCAATTCCCCTGGATTTACCCCTGCAAAGAGTGTAAGATGGGTGTCCGCTGCGACATGATGACATCAACCCTATGCAGTTACGCAGACTACCTATACGGCCAAAGAACCATTCTAATTGATGTATGATGAAACCATCCCAGATTAACGTCCTCATAGCTTGTGAGGAATCACAAGCCGAGTGCATAGCCTTTCGTGCACTCGGCTTCAATGCCTATTCCTGCGACATTCAGAAAGCACGCTACAATCCCAAACACCACATCATGGGCGACGTTACACCATACCTCAATGGACGTGCCTGGTTCAAAACCCAAGACGGCCATCGGCACCGCCTATCCAAGTGGCATCTGATAGTGGCACACCCTCCATGCACCTATTTATGCAAAGTCAGTAGTGTACAGTTGTGGAAGAATGGAGAAATAGACCAAGTTCGATTACACCAGATGGAGTTAGCAGCTGATTTCTTTAGAAGATGTCTGCAAGCCAAAGCCGATTATGTAGCCGTGGAGAATCCGCTTCCAATGAAGCGTGCAGGCCTACCAAAGCCATCATGTTTCATTCAGCCATCATGGTACGGCGTGAAGTATACCAAAAAGACCCTGTACTGGCTAAGAAACCTGCCCCCATTGCTCCCAACTCTGATATACCCAAACCCGAAAGAATTCGTCAGAGCAAGCCGTGGAAAATACCGTTCACGAACATTCCCTCAGGTAGCTCAAGCAATGGCCGAACAATGGGGAAAGTATATCCTGGACGAAATCAATAAATGATGCCCAACGCCGCTGGGCTGCACTACGCTCTCAATCGTCACGTCGTAGTGTGGCCCCGGTGGCTGACGTGTTCCACGTCCCGCGAGGGGGCACGGCCACCACTACTTCGTAGTGACGCGCCGTGCCCCCTCGCGGTGTGTGTCCTGCGGCCACACACAGCCACCTCACTACGTTTATTTATCCTCTTCCGGCTACGCATCCAAGCGGGTTCCCCTCGGTTCCCTATACCTAGATAAAACGCCGATAATAAACAATCAATAAATAAATAACTAACTAATAAATAAATAATAAACATACAATCATCAACTCTTAATCAAATTTTTATCAACTCATAATCAATTCTTTATCAACTCCCTGCGCTGGCTCACGCCGTTCCCTTTGGCGGCTAAAAAACGCGGGTTCCCCTCGGGTTCCAGCCGCGTTCCCCTCGCGTTCCATTCGGTTTCCCATAGTGTTCCCTTCGGTTTCCCCGAAGGAGAAACGCCCCCAAAACCCCTCAATAACCCCTCAAACAGCCCCTAATCAAAACCACGTCTGACGTTAGCGAGACCCTCGATAATACCCGCTTTGGCTGGTTCCCCCAGCCACCTCATCGCCCTGTCGGGTGGGTGGGGCCCCCCCCCCCCCCCCCCCCCCCCCCCGTCCCCCCCCGCCCCCCCCCCCTTCCCCCCCCCCGGGGGGCCCACGCGCAACGGGGCCCCCCGGGCGCCG
>Ga0247610_10008919_pt1 | contig 10144 bp, 10 predicted proteins | sample 174DNAGHGhighgp2_FD_193483 | JGI IMG/M metagenome (GOLD analysis project Ga0247610, IMG submission 193483) | Sheep rumen microbial communities from Palmerston North, Manawatu-Wanganui, New Zealand - 1742 DNA GHGhigh gp2 | ecosystem: Host-associated > Mammals > Digestive system > Stomach > Rumen... | reverse complement strand
AGCTACACTCGGTGGAGCGACCAGTGCATCACGCTCCACGTTGACGGCGAGCAGGTGAGCGTCATGGGCGGTCCGCTGGTAATCAGGGAGGAATCATGAACGACACCAAAGAACCGCGCTGTCTGTTGGACGAACGACTGCGCGAGCTGGGAATAGAGGTGGACGAGTGATTGACTACTTCCGTGGGAAGACGCTCGTATGCGAGCAAACAAAGCCGAGGACGTACTTCACCCCAGTATTCCAGCACACAGGTGACAGGCTGAAGTTGCATCACATGGAGGTGGATTGCATGGGATATCGACAACCGAAGAAGATGCTCCCAATTGAGCACATGGGCAAGCACAAACGGCGCATATTCGAGTTGGAGGACGAAAACGCCAAGCTACGCAAGCTGATGCGGGACGTCTACGTGCTCTGTTGGCACGGCATGGATTGCACCGAATGTCCGTGGTTTGACGAGTGTGACACGGACGGCGGATGCCCGTGGCTGAGCATCATGCACGACCACATGCACGAACTGGGAATCGAGGTGGCCGAATGAGCACTGAGCATGTGCTTGATGATGGAATCAAGTCAATCAAAGATGCTTGGCAACGTGAGCATACAGCAAGCTTCAACCTCGAAAGGATGCTTGAAAATATCGAGGCCGAGAACGCTAAGCTGCGTGATGAACGCGATCGCATGTACAAAGCCAACGTGGAGAAGAATGGCGAGATTCTGCGATTACTAGAAGAAAACGCCAAGCTGCGGGAGCTGTGCTTTGGACTTGCGAAGGTGGTTAAGAACGATGATGACACGTTCAGGCGGCTGCGCGAGATTGCGAAGCAAGAGCTTTCATACGACTTCATCGGAATGTACGACAGCAGTCTTGGAAAGATTGACCAGATTGCGCGCTTCATTGATAGCATGGCCGAGCTTGGAATCGAGGTATTAGAGTGAGCAGCTTGCTGGGAAAGATAGTCATTGCCAAGAGGTACGTCGGTGACAGGGAGATACCTTATGTCCTGGACATGAAGACCGGCCGGTCGATCGTCACTGACGAGCGCGTGGTCAAGGCGCTGGACACCGCATTGCAAAAGGTCGCAAGGCTTGAGATTGAGATCGCAGACCTTGGTGGCAAGAACAAGGGATTGCTTGACGAGCTGTACGGCCTGCAGTGTGAGATCGGCAGGCTTGACCTGGATAACAAGAGGCTGCGCCAGGCGTTGCTGAGGAAGGAGGAGGAAGATGACAAAGAAGAGGCGAAAAGCTAAGGTCAAGCTGCCCGTCGACTGCCATGGCACGCCGATCAACATTGGCGACTGGCTGATGTTCGATGATAGGCCAGTGCATGTCATTTCGCTCACGCTGTACGAGGATGGTAGCTGGACAGCAGGCGATGAGAATGACGACTATGCTTGTGACAATCTTGAGTATGGAACCGTTGTCAACCTATACGACGATTGGAGGAGACCGTGAGCTTCCTTGACGAGCTGGCCAGGAACATACGCGATGCCAGGCTTCTGAGAGGAATGACACAGAGACACCTCGCACAGAAGGTCGGCGTCTCTGTGAACTGTGTCAGCCAGTATGAGACGGCAAAGCGTATGCCAAGTCTCGACAAGATGTCCATCATGTCAGGTGTGCTTGATGTCTCGCTTGATGACTTGGTTCCAGATGTCTTGGCATATGATGATGTTGATGAACGTTAGACATGTATATACGATTACTTGGAGGATGAGACATGAATGTTTCGCTTGATGAGAATGCGATAATTCCTGTGCGTGAGCACAGCACTGATGCAGGCATCGACCTGTTTACTCCTGTTGCCCTTGTTGTGCCTGCTCATGGGTTTGCGTTCGTTGACACTGGTGTGCATGTGCAGCTTCCGGAAAACACTCGTGGCCATGTTTGCTCGAAGAGTGGCCTGAACAGGAACTTCGGCATAACCGTGGATGGCACAATCGACCAGGGTTACACCGGTTCCATTGGTGTGACGGTTCATAACGATGGTGACACCGACTATGTGTTCAGGTGTGGTGACAAGATCGCCCAGCTGGTTGTCGAGATGGTGTTCTACCCAGAGATTGTCCAGGTTGATAGGATCTCAGGAGGTGAGCGTGGTGACAGCGGGTTTGGAAGCACTGGTCGTTAATCCCGACGCATTTGCCATCACGCTTGCCTTCATCGTGATAGCTTTCGTGTTGGTGTGGACCTCCTATGACTGAGGACGAGCTTGACCAGGCTGAGGTGCTCTGGAGACGCAATGTGCCTGTCAAGGAGATAGCTAGGAGGCTTGGCTATTCCGAGCAGGGAGTGCAGTACAACCTTCGTAAGAATCGTGACAGGTTTCCACCTAGAAGGGTCAATCGCATCGGAGAAGTAGAGTCAAAGCTTAACATCTGGTTTGATAGGATACTTGCGGGGCGTGTGACCATTCATGACGTTGCCACCAAGTTTGGCGTGAGCGACGAGTCTGTCAGGAAAAGGCTGAGAATATATGAAGCCAGAATGGATGCAAAGGAACGAGAACAGCCTTAGGATCAGATTCAGGCGTTGCATCGACTGCAAGCATGTTGGTGAGCCTTGTGGCAGGACGAACTACATGGGCAGTGGCAAGGGTCGTGAGGTCATGTACCGATGCAGGCTCCATCCCACTGTCAAGCTCTATTCAAAGACATACGCATGCACTGACTTCGAGCATAGATGATATAATCTCCCTTGTACGCACATGGACAAGGGAGACATATCATGGCTCTTGCAGTCGATGCCGCAGGTAAGGTTGCGGCGAATCCGAAGACAGGAAAGATCCTTGGTGACAATGGTGGCAAGGCAGCCAAAGGCAATGCCTCCAATGGTGCCAACAACAAGGACAACGAGCTGCAGCAGACAGAGAAGCAGGAGTCCACAAGGGTCCGAAACAGGAACTATGACATACCCGAGCTGTCGACTCCGCTCTCGTCTGGCCGAGACGAGTCACGAAACATCGTAGACCAGAACGAGAGAAAGAGCGATGTCGGCTCGTTCTGGGACAACTACTTCGAGGACCAGAGAAACAAGGACCTTGAGACTGCCAAGGAACTTGATGACATGCTCTCTGATGGAACAGCAAACAGTGTGCTTTCCCCAACGATGACATCACGTAACACGTCGATTGACCAGGGTACGGAATACACCCCTGGAGAGGGAAAGACCAACAGGCTTGGTGAGGAGTATGCGTCTGACCCGAAGAGGATGACTGTCAATGACATGTACGAGGACTTGTTCCTCAAGGATGGAATGGATCCAGAGTCAGTTGACCTCATGCATTCTGGTGCGCGTATTCTTGACAACGACACCCAGCTTGTCTCGGATACCGTTGACGATGGGACCATGGACTATGAGCACCTTACCTCGCCTATGGTCAAGGGATCACAGCTCCAGCATTATGCACGTTCTGGCCTTGTGCCAGGTATGACCGCTGCGCAGATCGAGCAAATCGGTCCGGACTACATATATGACAAGACACAGCTTGCGAAGGACTTTGGATACCAACCTTATGTGCCTGATACGCGGACGATGGTTGATAACACGGCTGACTCGTTGGTTAACTTTGTCACCGATGCGGCTGGCGAGGTGGGTAATCTTAGGAACAGTGTGGCATCGGCCATCAATCCGTATACGATTTCATATGATGATGGCCAAGGTAACTCGTTTGACAACATCAATGGCCCGATGTTTGACAAGGGTCTGTATGGCTATTACACCAACGTGTACAATGACAGCTTCCTGTCTGGTAACAACCGCTTCTTCGAGGAGCCTGACAAGGATCTCGATGTCACATGGTACAACGATGTCACCAGGACTGAAGACCCAGAAGGCAATGTCCATTACCACTTTGGCAGCCACCCGATCGAGAACCCAGAGGATTGGGACGACTACTACGACGAGGCAACAGGAACGTATACGGTCCCATTCAGCGATGGGACCGAAGCGGTGATGACGGAAGACTATGCATACAACCATCCATTGGATGACCATCCAAGCTATTGGCTGCCGAACTATGTGATGGATGATGGTACGTCACTTCCGTATGGAACCGTTCTTGACATAATAAACGGCAGGTATGACAACGACTATGACAATGACGAGGGGATAAGGTACAACTTCAGCTCGTTGCTGCCGATGATACCAGAGAATCCGGTGCTATTCTCAAACAGACCGTCATACCTTCAGGAACAGCCGATCAACGTTGATGAGAATGGCAACCTTGACTTCAGCAACATTGTGTCGAACGCCTCCGACAGGGTGCTTGACTGGACGCTTGGGTCAGCTCCGATCATGATAGAGCAGACTCAATGGCCGGCTTCCTTGGCAAATGCCATGAGGGAGACGCGCGGTGTGTCGTCAAGCAGCTATGACCCAGTCACAAACTCATACAGCAGGTATAGGGCACCTAGCGATAATGTGATTGATGACGTCGTTCCGGTCCTTACTGCCGGGGCAGTTCCGGTCACGGAGAACATGGTCGGACCTGTTGGTAGTGCTGGGTCATGGGTCCCGTCTGTCATAGCGAACAGGCTTGAGAGGACACCCGGCTTATGGGGCACAGCCGGAAGGTTCCTTCGTGGCATAAACTCCGAGGGATGGGAGGAGATAGCTGGCAACCTGTTCGAGGAGCTTGGCGATTATGGCCTCAGTCGTGCCTTTGGTAACTATCTTGACGAGAACGGCAACGTCGTGCCTACCGAGGACATGGCTGCAAAGGATGAGTTTGGTAGGCCTTTGAAGCAGGAGAACAGTCCGATCCTTGATCGTCTCTATAACTTTGGCATACCGATGCCAAACCGTGGTGGAGCTGGTGGGCTGTTCCAGCCTGATGCGCTTGCCAACAATGCAAATGCATGGATCGGCGGGGCGGCGATATCGGCACTTCCCACTGCGATCGAGGAGAGCGCAAACTCTGCCGAGATCGCTGACAACATCGCAAGGCTGAATGCCTTGGGCGTCACCCCATACAAGGAGCCACGAAAGATGAGATATCGAGTGGCACCTGAGCGCTACCTTGAGCAATTTGGTAATGAGGAGTAGAGATGGCAAAGAGTCTTGATGCACTTGTAAAGGGTGTCTTGGAGAGGCTTGGTGGCACTAGCGGAAAAGAGGTAGGCGAGGTTGGTGGTGGCAACGAGGTTGCCCGTTCTGCGCCAAGGCCATCCGAGGGTGCTCGACCTGGTGGTGGCACCAACGAGGCGGCTCAGGAGCAAGCAGCACGACAGGGACGAGAGGTTGCCGGTGGCGCAGGTGGTGGTTACGAGGCAGGGACGGAAACTCCGTCATATACCGCCCAACAGCCGCAGCAGGAAGCGCAGCAGCCTCAGCAGGTGACACCACGTCCAGAGGTTCCCGTGGTTGGGTCTGGGCTTGATGACCTTGTCGAACAGGCTCAGGCTGCGGTCACTGGTAAGGCATATGTGCCGAAGGTCACCATGGATACCGTTGGTGACAATGCGAGCTACCTGTCCGGCATCGGTGAGGCAGAGGAGTCAACAGAGCCCAATGTGGCGATAGGTGACTTTGACTTCAACGAGCTTCCCGTGTCAAGCGAGTCTACACCAGAGGTAGACCTGACAGAGATGGCGGTGCTTAGGGACCAGGACAAGGATGATCGCAAGTATGACACGTCTGATGACATTCGTGTTCGTGGTCAGGTCAAGGCAGAGGCAAACGCGCAGAAGCGTAGCACAGGCCAGCCTGTCGAGCAGAAGCCGGAGGACAACGTCTCTGGTGACCCATATCGCAGGACGCAAGAGGTTGAATACACGAAGAATGCTGGCGTACAGCGACTGAACGAGTCTGCCATCAAGTCTGACCAGGAGCACATCGCAGCACAACGCTCGGGAAGTGACGTCGGCGCACGCATCTGGGGAAAGATCCTGTCTGACGAGAGGCTTAGGTTCAACGAGATAGGTGTCGGCATCGGCGAGATCCAGGCCGTGTACGAGCAGAACCCGACTTACCTTGACAAGCTTCTTGTCAACCTGTTCCCAGATGGCGCAAGCAACCATGACCTCTCGAAGGTGATCGATTCCATCAACAGGGTTGCCGACAAGCATGATGGCAGTGAGGTGCATGTCGGTGTCAACAAGCCACCAGACACGGACATATCGGACCAGCAGGACATGGTTCTGAGGGTCTTCAAGGACAGGTCGCGCGGCATATTCATGCAGCCGATCATATCTGCCATGTTCACCGCAGACTATGACGGTGACGATGCTAACATCTCGCTTGACCCGGTGGTCCCTGGGATGCTTCGCAGCACGATTGACCTTCTCGTGCATCCGGACGGTACCACGCACCTGAAGCCCGAGTGGTTCACGACCGAGCGCATAGCCGATGGCATGGACGAGAACGGCATGACTCGCAAGCAGTTCGTCACTGATGTCATGTTCGATGGCATCGCGGTCAACGATGCGATCATCCAGAAGGTCCTCGCGCTTGGTGACAACATCGACCCGAAGGCCAAGAACAGGCTCCTTGTGTACCTCATGCTTGAGATACGCAAGTTCGTCGGCACTGACAACTACCGATTCGAGCAGATCCTGCATGCGGTGTACAACACGTTCCAGTCCGTGCGCAGGTACGTCGTTGCCAGCCAGATAGACTCGCAGTTTGTGGATGCTCCCGTCGAGCCGAGGAACGAGGGTGACCGTGCCATCCTCAACTTCGTGGATGACATCGTGATCGGCAGGATCCCTGCCAACTGGTTCGACTTCAAGAAGGCGTTCAACTCGTTCGTCGGTGACGTCAGGAGCGGCAACTCGGACTTCCGCGTCTCGGCAAGCGTTGGCAAGAAGTTCAAGCTTGACAACAGGATCCTCGTTGGCGGCGAGTATGTCATAGACCTTGGCAACGAGAAGCAGGTCGAGACGTTCCTGCAATGCACGTTCGAGTATGCCATGGCTGAGCGCATGTCCCATGAGTTCAAGCGCAATGGCAGGTCATACTCGTACTCCAAGGAGCTGAAGGCGAAGGTCATACAGAAGGTCGGATTCAGCGATAGCACGGTCCGGCTTGAGGATGGATCCCTGGTTCCGAGGTATGCCAACACGGTCGAGTGGATAAACGAGTTCATTCGCGTGTACTCGCGCGAGGCTGCCATAATCAACGAGGCAAACCTCGTCGTCAAGTCGAACATGCAGATATCGCAGATGAGCAACCGTAACGTGGTGGCCACGATAAGCAGGTCGGGAAGGCGCGGCAGATACACGTACAAGGATGTCGTCGACGCTCTCGTAGAAGTGTATGACACTACGAGCATGAACAGGATGTTCAGGAACCTCTATTGGAACGACCGCGACCCGAAGGGCTGGGGTCGGGAGATGGTCGAGAATGCCCGTGGCTATCGCGATGATGACTCTGACACGAGCCGCAAGGGGTGGGTCGCCAACACGAAGTACAAGTCCTACTCGATCAGGAGGTTCTCCAAGGACAACCACATGGTCACCCGCGGCGATGTGCAGCGTGCATACCAGAGCTGCGAGATGCCAGTGCTTGAGGACGTTGTCGACCGCAAGACCGGCCAGCGTGTGTATAGGTGGAGGACAGAGTCAGTCAAGAAGGACAAGGATGGACGCATCGTCAAGGACGACAAGGGAAACGTCGTCACGGAGATAAGGTACTTCGACAACATAACCGATGGCATAGCGAACAGGTTCGAGTCAAACCTCATGCTTGCCATAGCCGACCAGAAGACATCGTCCGAGTCTGCGTATGCCACACGCGTGTACGGCCATGTCGACAGGAACCACAGGGTCAGCCCTGGCTTCAAGCATGACAGGTCCTACCAGAACTACCAGAGACAGGTCAACGAGGACACGAGCAAATACAAGTCCGTAAGCAAGAATGAGCACAAGACGCTCATGCAGATGAGGTTTGAGCTTTTGCAGGACATCAAGAAGCTTCGCGAACGCGGTGGTGACGGCAAATACCTTGCAATGGAGGATGTCGTCAGGGTGATCCTTGCGAGCGGCCCGGAGATGTTCTCGTACTTCGGCATGGACAGCATGAACGGTTGGGAGAACTCGAAGATCGCACGTGCCATGGAGAATGCCAAGGACGTCAACGAGCTTGGCGGAATAAACATGACCATGCACTACGCAATGAGGACCAACCCGATATTCGCATACAACAAGACATTGAAGAAGTTCAGGTCGATCCATGGCATGGCAGAGCTTGAGGCGCAGACCAGGAACGAGATAGCCTTCATGGAGCAAGAGCTTGCCTCGTCGTCACAGACATGGCAGGCGATAGTCATGGAGATGAAGACTGGCGAGGCATGGGAGGAGCTTCCGAAGAGATACAGGAGTCTCGTCGAGGAGGCCGATGGTGGTAGTAGGACCGCGCTCAACCAGCTCAACATGATCGAGGCGGACTGGTACTGGGCAAAGCCGCGCCACGCCACGATCGACGAGATGATGCGGGACTCAAGGATCGGCTTCGTCGAGAAGCGCAACATTCTTTGCGATGTGGTCAGGATGCACACCGGTGACGCGACGTTCAAGAGCTACGAGGTGTGCTACCAGCTTGAGGTCGGCTCGGCTGGCGAGTGGTCATTGAAGTCAGACGGACAGAAGCAGCTGTTCGAGACATACAACAACATGGAGCGCATGTTCAACCAGTATGGCGACGTGTCGTTCGAGAACATGGTGAACAACATCGAGGACGCCTACAAGGAGTACGGTGACAAGCCTGGGTCGCTCATGGGCACCATCCACAACCTCGCCCTGCATCCTGGCACCATGTGCAAGATAGGCTTCGACATGATGGCAGACTCGGTGTGCTCGGTCATGGACCGCCTCTATGACCAGACCGAGAAGTCGAAGACGCACCCATGGTCCAACGAGGCATACCAGGGAATATCGCTGCAACGCAATGGCGGCTACACGAACGAGATCTTCAGGACGGACGACCTGATCGTCGGTTCCCAGAACATCAGGCAAGTGACGGCATATGACCTGATCCGAGTCCTTGACGACCCGAAGTTCAAGCTCACCGGATACAACGACATCGGCGAGGTGGTCCAGGTTGACCGTGCGAGCCTCCTCGGCTTCGCGGACGGCGATGACTATGACGTGGAGAGCGAGGTCTGGAGGTTCCTGCGTGACAACCCGAGGATAGCCGGATGCCTTCGCATGCAGACGATAGCCGTCAGCGCAACGATGGATGCCAAGGCATACGTGGTCGCCGCGTGTGACACGACCGAGACGATGAACCGGTGCTTCGGTGACGGCACCGCGAGACACAATCCCATGGATGACGTGTCATACCTGATGTTCGACCACCCGGGATTCCATGCCATCGCCTCCCTAGCGACACCAGCAGTCGGATCGAAGGCATCGAACAGGTCACCGAAGATAGCGGCCGTCGAGAAGTACATGTGCTGGCTCATCTACAAGAACTCGACTGACGACAGGTGGTCTGCCGAGGAGCGCGCTGACGACGTGCTTGCCACGCTTGGCGTGACACGCAAGGTCCTTGAGGAATGCCTGATGTCGGACTATGACCGCGAGATCCTTGAGATGCAGCGCGATGGCATGGCTGGCATCGAGGACCTTGGCGGCGCACGCGAGGAGCGCGAGCGCCAGGTCGACGAGATGTACAACAACTGCCATACGTTCATTGTCAACTACCTCCTTGAGGTGGGCAAGGACCAGTCCGTTGACCACAAGGCCAAGATGAGGACGATCGAGAGGCCTGACATCAAGGTGGACTCAAGCTCCGTGCATTCGTTCTATGACGTGATCCAAGAGCTGTCCGGTGCCAAGACTCAGGTGTCGACCGGCATCGAAGGATACGAGACATTCCAGTTCGCCGAGTGGGCCCAGCTCATATCGTCGAAGGACCGCTATGCGACGCTCAACGCGATAATCAGGGAGCTTGCCGACGACCCGGAGCTTGCCATGACGTTCGATGGCGCGCTCACCAATGGCGGCATCCTGCGCATCCCGAACGGCGATATAAGGCAGTCGAACATACGGGAGCTTCGCGCTGCCATAGCGTCCGACAGCGACCACAAGGGCGACGACCTTGTCGTCCTGTGCCCAGAGAGCTATGAGGTCAAGGACCGCATGATCGACTCGCAGGGCAGGACGATCTCGACACAGCGCTCCTACATGATGATGAAGCG
>Ga0247610_10008918_pt1 | contig 10144 bp, 18 predicted proteins | sample 174DNAGHGhighgp2_FD_193483 | JGI IMG/M metagenome (GOLD analysis project Ga0247610, IMG submission 193483) | Sheep rumen microbial communities from Palmerston North, Manawatu-Wanganui, New Zealand - 1742 DNA GHGhigh gp2 | ecosystem: Host-associated > Mammals > Digestive system > Stomach > Rumen... | reverse complement strand
GCTCATTATAAAGCCTTAAATTAACTTCTGGCAATGTTCTATAATCATCAAAATTATTGATTTTGATTTTTTGCGTATATATCTTTTCATAACTTTCGTTATAAGAATCTGTTATATAATATGGAATTTGATATATTGCATATTCGTCATTAACTTCATAATCATACCTATTATTATTGTAAATATCATTCAAGAAATTTAAATCATCTTCTTGACCAATAATTTCTTCAAAAGTTTTTGAACCTAACTAAACGTTTGAACTATAAACATATTGCTATAAAAGCTAACTTGAGTCAAGTACTTCAACTTCATATGAATTCTCTAAAATGGTAGAGCTACAAAGAATTATATATGGCTGCTGACCATTATTAGATGCGTCTAAATACATTTTACCATCCTTCAGATTGATATTAAATACAGGTTCAGGATATATATCTTTTGTTTTTTGATATTCAGATAAATTATTCGTATTATACCATTCTGCTTCAATAATATATGAATTAGACTATAAATCATAAGTAGCTTTAGTCTTTTTACTATAATATTTAATCCCTTCTGGATCAGCTACCCATTGTATAATTTCATGGTGTCTATAATATAAACCTGCCGGATCAAGTATATCAAGTTTTATAACGTTTGAGCTTGGGTTTACAATATTATCAATACCAGAGAAATAGCTTACGTCAATATATTTGCTAATATGTCCTGGAGAAGGATCATAAAATGTATCATAATAATATGTCTCTTCTTCTTCACCTGTACATGGATCCTCTTCTGTACTTGAATCCAATACATATAATACATCATGGTATTCTTTACGTACTGTTTCATCTCCGCTAGATACATCAATATATAAATGTGTATCTTCACCATAATCACGGTATTCAACACCTGTATCAATTGTTTGTATCTTGTTGTATGGCACATAATCCTCTATGTATTCTACTTGTATTAAACCAGAAACATCTTGATATTTTAAAATATCTGGATCATAATTAATCTAAGGCTTATCTTCATATAGCTTATTAGAAACATCATTTAATGTTTTATTCTCTGTTGTGTTAATAAGCAGATCTCGGATCTCTACATTTGTTATCTACTTAAAGTCTACGTTATCCCAGTTTCTTATATAATTACCGTATTCGTCTCGCTTAATGACATATAAAGTTAACGGTTCTTCAGACATGAAACGCCCACGAATATAGTTTGCTTTATAATATGTGTTTTTCTATGTAGACGAATTTATACTATCTTCGTTATAATTCCAATATAAATGCGTATATCCATAATTAAAGTAATTAATATCCAGTTTATCATTATTTAAAAATTTCTATGGATCAATTATAAACCCTACAACACTTGCATTATAATCTGATTCTGTAAGAGTATAACAATTTCCATTATTATCTAATGCAATATTGCTATTATATAAAGTATAATAAGAATCAACATTACCTATATTATCTTTCTTTATATAAAGATTATCAAAAAATAATTTATTTCTGCCTAACGTAGTAAATATTAATGCTTTATCTCTCTATGAATATATTAAAAGTTCATTATCTACATCCTCTGGTACATATGTGCTTTTGCTTGCTATCATAGATATGAGGTTAACAGAAATATCTATATTTTCATAATTACATTTATAAATATTTGATCCATCGTTAACAACTATCTGTCTATGATAATTTTCTGGAAAATATGCATATGGTATATATGTGTATGTATTATCGTCCATATTTACAGAAGTATCATTCTGTATAATGGAAACATCTATTACATTTGCACTTGCATCGTAATAACAGATAGATAATTTAGAGTCATATATAAACTCATTTACATTATGAAAATTCGATTCTTCATTAATTAAATGAAGATTAAACATAGTATTATAAAAACTTGCATCTACGATAGTTATCGGATAAAGATATGTATGGTCATCATAACATGATTTAAGTGTCAATGGTTCATATGCGGTTATATTTTTTAGAAAATATGATTTTGTGCATGTCGTTAAATCATCTGTTATCTCAACCATAAACTTAATGGTAAAGTCATCATCTCCAATGTCTTTATCTGTTATATATAAAATATCGCCCGTTTTATATTTTGGATCAAGGCGTTTTTCATTTTGAACATAAGTTATATCATAATCAATATCTTCATAATCAATATCTAAATTATCCAAAACGTCATCACCGATATATGTAAAAAAAGAATCTAATGGACCAAAATAAAATCCATTCCCTTGTTTACCTTTTCGGCCAGGCAAAGCTGTTATCCCAATTCCAGGCAAACCATGATTTTTATTCATATCTTTATGCATTCATATCTATTTTATAACCAATTATATTTAACTGGTCCTTATGCAAATAAACCTCCACGTTATCTATTAAAGAAACTTGTATATTCTTTAAATAATATACCTAAAGATTATTCAACAGTTTATTCAAATGGATTTCATCGTAATCTTCTTTAAAATAATAAATCGATTCATTTTTTCGATAAACCTGAAAATCCTAAAACTATGTATTTTGAAAATGCACGATTATACTTGAATTATCTGCAACATAATTATCAAGGATATTCTCATTTGGATCTGTTTGTATGTCTATCATATATAAACATCCGAAATATATAGTTGAACTATCTTTTTTGGTATAACTGTATATAGAAGCATCTAAGTTATAACTTAACTATTTACATGTACCATAAAAATTAGTAATAGTATTATCTTTATACACAACTGGAGAATATCCGTATAACGATGTTTTTGTATCTGAATCCATTTTAAAATATGTATTTGCATCAAATACAATAGGATAATCAGATTTAAATACAAACGCGCTCAATGTATTATCATACTGTATATCCAAATTTATATTTGGCATGTTTTTATACATACTATTCAAATTAATAAATGAAACGGATCCATTAACATTATTTTTACGGTTTATAGTCAATAATCCATTTGACGGATCATCTTCATTTGGTGTATCAGACAATATAAGATAATTAGTTTTTAATTTATTATTACTATCTTTAAATATACCAGCTTCTTTATTAAAAATACCTAAATATATAAGATAATCTTCAAGATTAAATTCATCTGTATCAAACCCGTTTGCATAATCTCTTGTTAATTTATCTATGTCGATAAGTCTATAGATTTTACCATCTCTTGTTACAAACTAATCACCGTTTACATATTTTCTGTCAAGCATTGTTTCATCAATAGTTGTCGGTAACATACGAGATGTTATTTTATCTGCAAAATCGTTAAAGCCGTAAGAATTGTAAATATCTTCTATGTTATAATCGGTAAAAAATACACTTACACCTGGATCACCTTTATCTCCAGTTTTTCCAGAAATACCATATGTAGGTATTCCAGGTGCATATGTATCGTTATGTAATCTCTATGAAACTTTCATTTATTATTTCTTATAAATTTTTATATTTGGATATATATTCTTCCCTTCAATGAATGGAACTTTAATTGTAATTGTATAGAAATCTTCCTTCAAATCAGGTTCAGAAACGTTAATACCTGTAATCACATTATAATTATGCAAATCACTTGGTTTTAAAGTCAATATATTTATTGGCGTATGTGGTTCAATGTCTTTTGCATATACAATAACTTCTATGTTACTGTTCATATTATAATAAGAACTTAATGTATTCTTAATATAATTCTTCATACCTGTATATTGCGTATTATCAAAATAAACCCAATTCTCAGCGAACGCATTATTATTTATAAAATGGTTAAATATAGCAGCTGTCACATTTATGGTTATTTCTGTATTCGATGTGTTGTTACTTTCTACATTGTAGTTACTATCAGTTATTTGATAAGTTAATATATCATTAGCCGTGGAATATTCCCAAGTATCAAGCAATATATACTCATTCCTCATTACCATACATCTAGAACCGAAAAATGATTTATCGTCAATACCAGTTACATGCCCAGCTTGATATACAAAATTATCTTCGTCTGTATACTTCCTGTAATGCATAACATCCCAAGTAGTTTCTAATAGTGACTTTTTAGGAATTAAGAAATAATTCTAATCTAAAGTATATAACCTATTATCATCAAATACCTTATTACCCGTATAGTTTTCTATATAGTTAACATCTGTTACATTTGTATTTGCCTATAATAAATCGACTTTTAGAACTTTTGTTAATTCATCGTCAACGCTGAATTCAAGCATTCTATTGGTATTAGGTGTAAACCAACCATAATTATATTTAATCATATTAGGAATAGATAACTTAAATATTAATGGATTATAATATTCACTATTCTATATATACTTAACACCCGAATCTTTAGTTATTATATAAACATCTACATCATCATTAACTGATTTTGTATAACGTTTCAGTTTCTCATAGTTCGTTTCTTTAACCAACAGAACTTCTATATAATCTTGAAGTTTCTTTAGATAGGGTTTTGGTATATAATAGTTCTTATAGCTATTAGAAGTAAATTCATCAGCAAGCAACAAGAATATAGGTGTTCCTAAAATATCAGATAATCTGTTCATAACAAATGCGCTCTGATCTTTATAACTGATGAATAAATTCTAATTTGGTGTTAGATTGATATCTTCATCATCTATATGTCTCATTGTCATTATATTGAATTCCTATTTAAGTCCATAAATATCTAATAAATTACTATTCGAATAATGCGGTGTTCTTGGCGATGGACGATTTACACCTAATGGACCTGTATTTTGTCCGGTACTGGTATTAACTACCAATTCAGTGCCTGTTATCTATTCAATGATATTTGTTGCATCTTTGCTGAGTTTTGTTATTTTAAGGTTAATCTATCTTAATAACTATTTAGATAACTTATTATAATCTCCATCAGCTTTGGTTATTACGAATGGATAACTTTCTCCGTATAAGAACGGAATACGAGTCTAAAACCTAGGTAAGACTTTATACGTCTTAAACGGGAAAAAGTGGATCAATTCTTTTGAAAAAGATGTACCTTTAATATCAGTTACAGTATATAATGGTCCAGGATCATCATTACCAGCTATTACAGCATCTATGAAATGCGTTATATTAGATATTGCATTCCATGATAAATAACCAACTTCATTATCATCCAATTCGTTATCTAATGCCATATAATTACCATATTCATATATCGATTTATAACCGCTCTATACAAAAATAGTATCATTAAGCTCATAATCTTTAACCAATTTCGGTATATCAAACTAAATAAATAATGAATTCCAAAGATTATGAGGATCTATCGCCGACATTAACGATTCATGCATAGATTTCCTGAAAGTAAAACCAAAAATGGTACCTATATCTCTATCTGAGCATTTCATGTTCATAGCATATGGAGCTCTAACAACCGAATACTATTGCCAAGGCACTAATGAATCATCGTTAATTGTTTTAATATTATTAACGGCTTCATGTGCATAATCAATATAAAATCTATGGTTGATTAATAATATAAACCGTTCTACCTAAGATATAAACAGTTCGTTTCGTTTTGAAATATTGTAATCATTAATAACGAAAACTTCATAGTTATCATAAGCGTCAAGATGTATAAACGTATTAACAAGCTTGCTGTTAAGCTTTATTTCAAATTTAACGCCAGAAAATATAAACTCTAAACTCTATATATTTGAATTATAATATGCAATGGCTGTGTCTATATTAACATTGTCGATTAATAAATGCTTAATAGGATGTTGTATCTTATTCTTTAAAATCGCATCTCTATATGTTACAGGTTTATCATCTATGAAAACAACATTATCAATCTTATTTGTAATATACTGATTCTACTCATATACAGCAGGTGTATAAGTATTTTCAACAAAACTACCGACAAAATCATATTCCTAAGATATATTGCTAACGTCTAAAACATTGTTGTAATCAAGATATTGTCCATTTGATTTCCAATTACAATTAACTAACGGGTTAATTGGATATAATAGCTCTGAATGATTTATATCTTCTGGATCTCTAAACAAGTTTTTAATCTATATCTACGGTATATTAGTAGTATAATTATAATCTTGATATATTTGTCTATCGTTAATCTTTATCTCACTGTCTGTCTTTGCTAATATCTTTTCAGCGTATTCAACCAATACTTCTTTTTCCCCAGTTTCACTATTAACGTTTTCAAAATATATCATATACGTAGTTTCATTATTCGGAAGTATAATGAAATTAGATACAGGATACATAATTTTATCATTAATAACTAATTGACCATTAATAAGTTGATACATAACACCATGCTATAATCTATAATCGCTTTCATCAATATAAAGGATTTCATTGGCTTGACAATATACAGTTAATCTTGTTTCTCTGTGTATTGTTTTTTCTGAATTAACAATAGTGTCTATATCCTTTACATTGCTTATACCCATAATAGCGATATTTGCATATTTAGGCTTATATAACTGAATTTGATTATTTTTAAGTAACGCATCACCGATTGTCATAAGCATAGAATAATTGACATTATAAGGAGAAGAGATAATCTAAAATTCCTTAGTGTCAAATATAAACTGTTGAGCTGATGTATATCGTTCATATATATCTGGATCAATGATATTATTTCTTAAATAACCATTGCTGATATTAAACAACTGTATCGTTTCATACATATTATCATCAGTCATGGCGATTGGATATTTTACTTGTTTAATGAAGTTATAAACCTAATCGTCATATAATGTATATGTATTCTTTAAATCAGAAACAGACATAAATTTAACAATCGTATTATACCTCCATCCGATAGATTCAAATCCATAATTTGAAAACGCCGCATAATATCCATCAAAATAATCCGATTGATTTGTTAATGCATGCATTTTATATCTCTCAAACGCATTAAAGTATGATATAGAATCATCTTTTATATTAGTTGGATCACTTACTTCAACATAACTATACCACGAACTATTCTGTGTAATATAACGTGTATCGCCTTTAATCCAATCGTTTTCCTCATCAGTAATCTATGGATAATGATTAACACCGATTATATTTCTGTGAGGAATAAAATCAATTGATTCTGTATATCTTTTGTTTGTCGTTATCATTATTGTGCTAGCGTTAAAGTTATTATCTCTAACACGGAAATAATCATAAGAGAAATCATCAAAATCATGTGCAGCGATATGCTATAAATACATCTCAGAATGTTCCGAGAAAATAGATATACTTTTATTATTATATGATCCTACTTTAATAAAAGACTTGAATTTTTTAATACATGCTGCGATTCGTTCAATCTGTTCTGTAAGAGTTGCACTAACATCAGGATAGCTTAAATCCTATGAATAGAAAGCTATTCTATGGAATGTTGTATTCTCTGAATACCTACAATCATTAATCGTTTCTATAGGACTTATATAGTTATCCATATATTTTAACTCTTCATTATTAGATGATATAATTTCAAAAACAATATGTTCAACTGATGGAACTGTTCTTTCAACTACCTCTGTGCCTAAATCATTATAAACCTAAAAATATAATGGCTTATTCATAGCTATAAGCTTAATATGTTCACCGTAGTTAAGCGGTTCATTGAAATGCAAAGTTATAAAACTTTTATCTGATTCATCGAATTCTAATAAATCAGATTTTATATTAAGCATATTTTTCTCAGGTTTATTCTTTATATTTTCTGATAAGAAATTATTAACATCTGTTTCTGATTTAACCCTATCGGCTAAATCGTTTGTAACTGCATAGAATAACCTTGAAGAATATTGAGGTTTGAATATATCATGATATATATTTACATCTCCGATATAAGGATTACCGTCCCTATCATACTTCTTTAATCTGTTTGTAGCCTGATCAGGAATAATATATCCATATTTAATAAAATCATTTTCAGTAAGATATAAACCAAAGTAACGATGCATAGAATATTCATCCTATGAATTATCATTAAACATAAACTCTAAGTTAATAATATTAGGATATAATAAATTATTTCTTTCAAATCCTTGCATTATGAAATTATTAAATAACTCTTGTTTATTGCTATTCTCACTGCTTAAGATTTTTTCTGCAAAATATGAAGTTTCGCTCTAATTAGTCAAAATACCTCTATTGATAGAAATTCCTTTCCATATATTTGTTCCTTGCCTATATGTTGCAGATTGACGGTAATTATCTTCTTCAATAAATTGTAAATAACATTGACCGTAATTAGTTAACATATCTTTATAATTATTAAGATATTGTCCAATAGACGTATATAGCCTCAAGTCATATGTCATTACAGTTTCAGCTTTATCTAATAAGTCTTTAAACTTATTTATGTCAGTATAATTGCTATCATTGAACGTACCTAAATCAATAGGTTCATCATAACGGAATATAGTGAAGAAATCAGGAACATCTTTACCTATATGGAGAGGCGCAAGAATCTTCATATTTTCACTATATAAATTATCTGTATTCGTCTCTGCACCATATTCATACATAGTTTCATACTAATCATTAAAGTCATTATATACTTTATGTGCCTTTAATGAATTTTCAGGAACCTTGAATAATTCACTATTAGGTAATGTGGCGAATACACGTTTTATATCATATGGATAATTACCATCCGCTGGCACACCCTGTTTTCTGTAACGCTAGTCATTAAGTCGTGGTGAAGCCTTAAAAGTATCTAGATATATGTTATAGTCTGTATCAACAACAAGCTTAACATTTCCTGTTAATTTAGGATTTGTTCTTATTAACATGTAAGAATCCAATCCTGTATCAATATCTTGACCTTTATTTTCAAACGTTTCAAAGTGTTTTTCGTTTTCACCATTCGTTAATAGCAAATGCGCATGATATGGCGTTTTAATCGATATTTCTCTATAATCTGTGTCTCCTTGTGGATTTATATACTGTTCAATTTCTCCTGTATAAAACTAATCAACTAATGAAGTATCTAATAAAAATGTATTTGATAAAGTATATTCTTCATTAAGATGTATTGCGAATATCCACGGCTTTATATTTGACTATTGATTATATTTAACACTCGCTGCACCAACCGTTACTTTTGCACCATTAACAAATAATGCTTTATTTAACTCAGGTTTGATATTCATTATAAATAAGTCATAATAGCTTTTTGGTCCAATTATAGTAACATCTGAAGTTGCACCTAATATCATATTATTTAATTTTACTTTTTTAGGCGCGGCACCATATATACCACTCTAATGCTAAATATTAGTTGTATTCGGTATGATAACAGGTGTATCAGTCACAGCTCCGCTTACATGCATATTCTTATCTATAATATATTTGTTAATATCTGTAATATCATCATCTGGACGAATAATTATATTTTCGTCTTCACCTGTCATATTGATATACGGTATATCTAAAGTTTCATAATTATAGATATCAAAGTTATATGCAAACAATCCAAAATAGATCCCGTATACGCCGAATCTTGGAACCTATACATCAACAAATGTATCAACATCGTTTACTTTTTGTTTAATAGGACCGTCGTACAGCAAATTATTTACACAGAATTTATACTGTGTTGAATTACCTTCTTCAGTCGGTACAATCTTATAGTTATTTATATTTTCATAATCATCTGTTAGCTCATAACGTTTATTGATCGTGGTAACAATATGTGGAATTTGAGCACCTCCTTGATATCCTTGATTATTTCCCCGGGGTGCATTATATAAACCTCCTGCTTGCGCATTATTTTGATCAATTTCTACTAAAACGCTAGAATTTACGTTATTAATATATGGATTACGTGTATTAAATGAATATAACGTAATATCATAGTCATTTAAATCATCAGCGGCTGTAAGTTTAACATATATAACAGGATCCGATAAGTTATTTGAATAGTGTTCTTCCTGAATAATTTGGAAATATGACGTATTCTATATTTTATATTTCGCATAAACAGCTGTATAAGCACCAGAATAAGAAACCATATGTCCGCCTATACTGTTGTCTATTACAAACTCTAAATCTGTATTAACATAAGTAGAGTTTTCATCGTCCCATAACCCGTAATCAAATATTTCTTGTTGTTCTTTAGGTATCTATAAACAATATAATT
>Ga0247610_10008916_pt1 | contig 10145 bp, 5 predicted proteins | sample 174DNAGHGhighgp2_FD_193483 | JGI IMG/M metagenome (GOLD analysis project Ga0247610, IMG submission 193483) | Sheep rumen microbial communities from Palmerston North, Manawatu-Wanganui, New Zealand - 1742 DNA GHGhigh gp2 | ecosystem: Host-associated > Mammals > Digestive system > Stomach > Rumen ... | reverse complement strand
CCATCTACCGTCCGGGGCAGAAAGTGAACGTCGCCATGGTGGCCTTTCAGAACAAAGGCAACAAGGAAATCATTTCCTTGAAGAAGAAACGGCTCACCATCCATGTCACAGACCCCAATTACACCAAGGTGGCCGACACCACATTGGTCACCGATGAGTTTGGCACGGCCTCGTTTGCTTTTGACATCCCAACCGACAGGATGAATGGCGACTACCGCATTTCTGTTTCTGCAGGGAGGCATTGCCATAGTTTCCAACTTTTCAAGGTCGAGGAATACAAGATTCCCACCTTCAGCGTGGAACTGGCCACCATGGCAGAGGCGGAAATCGCAGGAGACACCATCTTGCTGCCAGGCCATGCCAAGGCCTTCTCCGGTGCACAAGTGACCCATGCCCAGGTGTGCTATACTGTCGAACAAAAGAGAGGACAGATGACCCGCAGCATGAACTGGAATGTTGCCTTCAAAGACACGATACAGACGGATGCCGATGGTGGTTTCAAGGTCAAGGTTCCCGTCGTGGTACAAAAGGTGGAAGACACGGAAGACCAATGGTCATTCCGCGTCAAGGCCGTGGTCACCGACTTGGGGGGAGAGTCGCATGAAGCAGAACAGACCATCTCGATGAAAGACAAAGAGAGGCTTTTCAACATCTTGTTACAAGAAAAGAAAATGGAAATGGGAAAGCCCATGGCCGTCACCCTCGATATGAAAGACCGATGGATGGAGCCTGTTGACACCATTGTGGAGTATTATGTAGACACGCCAGATGAAAAGCACACCGCAAAAACCAATGAGGCGATACAATTGGTTGAATGTGAAGCCTTGAGACTATCGGGAGTGCATACGCTCTATGCCGTATGCGGGAATGACACCACAAAGACACAGTTCTTTGTCGTTAACTATGACGACGTCAAGCCGGGAACCTTCACAAAGAAATGTTTCGCCCAGAGTGCGACAAGGTTCCCCGACGACGGAGGTGAGGTGCGCGTCCAATTGGGCACTTCTATGGAAGACGTGTATGTCGTCTACGACATCTTTGCCGACAACAAGCACCTGGAAGGAGGCTCGTTCACCCTCAGCAACCAGATGTACAACAGGAAGTTCGTCTATCAACCCGAATATGGAAGCGGCCTCTGCCTGACTTTCGCCTTTGTGAAAGACGGGGTGGTCTATACAGAGAAAGCCCTCATCGAAGCCCCCCTGACAGACCATAGCTTGCAGATGAAATGGGAGACGTTCAGAGACCGGCTCACACCGGGGCAAAAGGAGGAGTGGACATTGAGAATCACCCACCCCGACGGCACTCCAGCCAAGGCCCAGTTGCTCTCCGTGCTCTATGATGCAGCACTCGACAAGCTCAAGGAGCACGACTGGTGGGCCAATAGCCAGATGCTGGGATTCCACACATCCAATACGGAATGGCATTACGACCGAATTGGATTGTCATCGGGAAAGATGCAGCCCAAGGTAAGACTTCGCAAGCCTGTCAAGCCATTGGATTTCAGCCATTTCAATTACGACTTGTTGTCCATGCAGGCCAATGAGACGACCTTGGCCGAGATAGCAAAAGTATCAAAAGTGATGAACAAGGGGAAACGACGTTATGGGAAAAGAGGATACCTCATGGGAATAGTGGTCGATGAAACTGGCGAACCCGTCATCGGAGCCACCATCATTCCCAGTCGCTCAGGGAAAGGCACAATCACCAACATCGATGGTGAATTTGAAATAAAGACTACAGAGGATGCCTATGTCAAGGTGTCATACATCGGCTATCTTTCACAGACTGTCATGATCCATAATGGGACATATGTTGTGATTGAACTCACAGAAGACAACAATGCGCTGGAAGAGGTTGTCGTCGTGGGATATGGCACGCAAAAAAAGAAAACTTTGACAGGGAGCATACGTGTCAGAGGTGCCTCATCGGAAAAATTTACAGCGCCGGTGATCAAGTATGACCAGGAGGTGAAGACATTACCCGCTGACGATGACGAGCAGAAGGAAGCCAATGCCGACGTTCTGATGACATTGCGCGAGAACATGGAGGAAACAGCATTCTTCCAGCCTTCGTTGGTGTCTTCCGACGACGGGATGATGAAAATCCAATTCACACTGCCCGAGTCGGTCACCACATGGAGGTTCCTCGGAATGGCTCATGACCAGAATATGAACATAGGAAGGATGGACTGCACGGCGATAGCGCAAAAGGATGTGATGGTGCAACCCAACATGCCGCGTTTCGTACGCAAGGGCGACCACGCCACCATCGTGGCAAGGATAGCCAACATCTCAGCGACGCCAAGAGATGGGACTGCCGAGATGGTGCTCTCTGACGCGGAGACGGGAGAAGTGGTATATACGGAAAAGAAGGATTTCCATATCGACGGCAATACCACCACATCGATTCCTTTCTCCTTCATACCCGGTGAAAACAGTGAGATGCTGACATGCCGCACCATGGTCAGCGGAACGAACTTCTCGGATGGCGAACAACGGTGGCTCCCCGTGCTTCCCGACCGTGAGATGACCATCGATTCGCATGTGTTCACATTGCATGCGCCCGGCCAGACGGTGGTGGATGTGGACAGCATGATGACAGGAAGCCTGCCAAGCAGCAGGAAAATGATGATAGAATACACCGAAAACCCGTCTTGGATGATGGTGCTGGCAATGCCCACCTATACCGCAAGGCCAAATGATGATGCCATATCGCAGGCGGTGGCTTTGTATGCCAATATCGTAGGAGGCAGCATCATGAATGCCTCACCATCGACCATGCAAAGATTACGCCAATGGGATGACAAGGACACTTCACGCAATCCCTTCCTCAGCGAATTGGAAAAGAACGAAGAGATCAAGGAGATGCTGCTCCGTGAGACGCCGTGGACGATCAGTGCTCAGTCTGAGACATCGATGCGAAGAAGCCTGGTCGAATTCTTCGACCAACAAACCATGAAGAAACGTATCGACAAGGCCACATCACGACTGAAGGACCTCCAATGTTCCGATGGAGGATGGGCTTGGTGGAAAGGGATGCCGAGTTCGGAATATGCCACCTTGGCTGTGATGGAGACATTGGCCCGCCTTCATGCCAATCTCACCACATCATTGAACAAGAGCGGAGTCAAGTACGACTTGGAAAGGATGCTGGAGAAAGGCATGCAGTATTTGGACAAGGTTGCTGTCGAACAGGTGTTTGAGATGAAAGAGGATGAAAAAACGCTCGTGGAGGCAAACAAGAAGCCACGAAGCACGAGGAGTGCCACCATCCTGCTGCCCACAGAGGAGTTGTTGCACTATCTCTACATCTCGTCCTTGCTCGACAACCATCCGGACAGCGATGTGCTTGACGCCAGGGAATACCTGTTGGACTATGTGAGAAACAAGAACCTGGACCTCACCATATACGGCAAGGCGGTGTTTGCAGTGATCATGGCAAAGAACGGACAAGAAGAGAAGGCACACAACTACCTGAAAAGCCTCAAGGAATATGCTGTCACATCTCCTGACAAAGGGATGTATTTTGACACACCGAAAGCCTATTACTCATGGTGCGACTACCGTATCCCTACGGTGACCATGGCCATCGAAGCCTTGCAAATGGTGGAACCCGAGGACAAGGAGACCGTGGAACTGATGAGGAAATGGCTGTTGAGTCAGAAGAGGGTGCAGCAATGGGATTGCGAGTTGAATGCCGTCAATGCCATCCAGGCTTTCTTCGGTGATGACAAGATGGAGATGGAAGAACGACTTGAAAACAGGGCACCTGCAACCATCAGCCTTGGAGGGAAAGCCATCGACGCGGGAACGGCCATCGAAGGTCTTGGGTATGTCAGAATGGTGGTGACAGACTCCGTAGGCGGCAAGTTATGCTTTGACAAGAAGTCGGAACAGACGTCTTGGGCAACGGTTTCCACACAATCGATGCGGCGTGTCGCCGACATTGGAGATGCGTCGATGGGAATGACAGTGAAAAGGGAAATCCTCAATGACAACACGATGCTGAAAGTTGGCGACAAGGTCAAAGTGCGCATCACCATCGAAGCCGACCAAGACTATGACTTCGTACAGGTTGTCGATAAGAGAGCGGCATGCATGGAGCCGGTGGATATCATTAGTGGCTATCGGAACGGGTGCTACCAGGTGAAGAAAGACAATGTCACCCAGTATTATTTCACACGTCTGAGGAAGGGAACGACCACCATTGAGACAGAGTATTACATCGACCGTGCCGGTCGATATGAAACCGGCACATGCACGGCACAATGCGCCTACTCGCCCGCTTTCTCCGCCCGGGCAGCCTCCATCACCGTCGATGCGGAATGAAATGTTCGATGACTATCGGAAGAAGGGGAATCCATTGAATTGGGGCATGGTAATTTCCTTCAGTTCCTGAACATGAGGCTTAAAATCCTTGTCAAAACGCTCAATGTTGCGATCAAGGAAGGCAAGACGATTGAGCAGCCATTCTCTCAACACCGCTATTTCCTCATCATAGGAACTTACACGATAAGCGGCATACCAGCCTATGGCATCGCCAAAACCACCAAATCCATCCATGGAGAAACCATCCATGGATGGGAAGCCGCCGAATCCCCCGGCGATGGAATCGTTACCCATGGGCGGGAAAGCGCCGAACGGGAAGCCGCCGAATCCCCCGGCGATGGAATCGTTGCCCATAGGCGGGAAAGCGCCGAACGGGAAGCCGCGAAATCCTCCGGGGATGGAATCATTGCCCATCTGCGGGAAGCCACCGAACGGGAAGCCGCGAAATCCCCCGGGGATGGAATCGTTGCCCATCTGTGGGAAGCCACCGAACGGGAAGCCGTGGGTTCCTCCGGCGATGGAATCGTTGCCCATAGGCGGGAAAGCGCCGAACGGGAAGCCGCCGAATCCTCCGGCGATGGAATCGTTGCCCATCTGCGGGAAGCCACCGAACGGGAAGCCGCCGAATCCCCCAGAAACGGGGGTTTTCTTCTGTTCTTCACTCACCAATAATTCCGGATACTTCTCAAAATGGCGACCTGCATACGGGCTGAGCAATTTCGCCTGCGTGCTGACATACTTGTTGATGGCCTTGTCGCTCAATATGCCTTTTCTCAAAGACTTGTAACGTGTTTTAACGGCTTTTCGGAACGATGGGTCTTGCAGCAGTCGTTGCCACAGTGCAGGTGTGGGTTGGGTGTTGCCGCCTTCAAAACACCATGCCTCGATGTTGTCGGCATTGCAGAAATTACAGTTTCCATATGCCAGATTGTAGTCCCACACGGGGCCTGCGAAAAGTTTTCCGATGCTGCCATCCTCCTTGTCCTTCTCCTTGTAAAAATATGCGCTTCGCTTATATCCGTCTGCATTCAGGCTTAACTCGGTATGGATGAAATAATCGACGAATGATGGGACGTCGATATAACGAGCATATCCCCATTGGGGGTCGGTGAAATGCTCAGACTGTATGGTCAGCTCGACAGAGTCGATGAAGGCCTCAATATATGCCAATTGTTCAGCTTGCAGGTTTTTCTTTTTCGGATAGATGCACGACCAAACGATTTGACTGGTCATGATGCCTTCTCCTATCCCCGGCACTTTCGAGGTGAACGTAGCATCATCCTGGTCATAGGCATCTATACGAAGGATGTAGCCGCCGGTCAGTTCGCGTCCCTCCACATCGGTCTTTTTCAATTTTGAGACATTCACCCGTTGTTCTCCTCGCTTGATGGCCTCGCAGAGGATGTAAATGCCACGGTAATCGTCATCGACATATAGTTCCACCATTTTCGTTCTTGGTCCCCAATGCCCCATGTCTCTCCAGAGTTGGAATGCAAAGGGGTCTCTCATCATCGACACGTCATTGTAGGGAGCGAGCAACACCCATTGGCTGTGTGCTGGCATCCCCAACAAGGGATAGTCTTTTTCATCACCCTTCTCGTCACGTAGTTCAATGGTATATTTTTTCTGGTTGAAGCTGAGCGAACTGTTTCCTCTCAGTTTGATGCCGATGGCCCCGTCGTAGTCGCCGGCTTGCATCCGTGCCGGCACTTTCTTCCTGTTGTCAATAGTTGTAGTGGTTGAGATTCTCACTACGGGCAGCTTTGTAGCCGCCATCAATGTCATGGCAGCAAAGACCACCATGGCCAACATTCCAATTCTTTTCATCAATAACACTATTGCTAAAATGAGTCTAGTTGATAATACACACTGCAAAGTTATAAAAAAAATGAAACGATGCGAGTGGAATGGCATAAAAACAACTGATTTTACCAAATGATTTTTCATTCTGCACAAGAAATGACAGAAAAGGATGATGACTTTTGTAAGCCTTTTCCTCACGAAAACCATTATTTTGCACTATATTTGCACATTGAATCATTGGGACCATGTGAATCACAGGAACCGGTTTTTAGATTCATCAATCGTAACAAACATCTTTAACCATTTATCAAATTTTAATGTTGACACATATGAGAAAGACCATTATCAGCATCGCCATCGCAGCAATGGCAGTCTTGATGGTATCGTGTGGAAGCGCAGGCCACATCTTCTCCGTACAGAACAACATCACCGGTACGACAGGTTCTGCCAACTGCCATATTCCTGAACTCGGCGCTCCCATGTCATTCAAGGTGACAGGCAGTGGCGACATCCTTGACATTACAGCCACGGTCAAAGTGAAACACGGCAAAGAATCAGAACTAGCAGACCACCCCCTAGCAACAACCGAACTTTGGATTAGCGGCCGTCAGGACGACAACAATGACACCAAGATCATCCTCACTGCTGACGACAAGATGCAGAAAGAAATCATCGAGTGGCTCAGCAAACCAGCGGGCACAGAACTCGACATCATCTTCAAAGGCAGGGTGCCCAAGGCCGACCTTGACAAGTTGAACGCCAAGGAATGCACCAATACATTGGTAATCTAACTCACAAGAAACATTTTCAAGTTAACAAGAGAGTGGATGTCGTAAAAACATCCACTCTCTTCTTTCTTGCCTAGGCATTGCCTTGGTTCATTCTTTTCAGGACTGTCATTCAACCACCAACACCGTGATGGAATATGGAGCCAGCGTCACGGGGAACTGCTTGCCCACCTTCTGTGAAGACTCCTGTGGCACGATGTTGCGAGGATTGTCAATGGAATTGGTGTCTTCAGGTCGAGCGGACTTCAACTCAATCTTCTTGGCTTTCGACTTCACCTTCTTGACACCCTCCAACTTGATGTTAAGTTTCTGGGCATCGCCAACAGTGTTGACCATTTTCAAGTAAATCCTGCCCGTCTTTGCATCCATGGTTGCCGTATAGAAGACAGCATTCGCCTCGTCGTTGCGGTCCAGTTTTTGTTTGGGAATGTCGACTGCTTCCACCGGCACGATACGATTCCCCAAAAACTTCGAGAACATCACCTGTGCCCAATACGAAGGCGAGCCATAGGACTCCAACACGTCATAACCAATCAAGTCGCTTTGCCACTGCATGGCACCGGGTTCCACGTTGACAAACAGCGGTGCGTAGCACGACATCACACAGATGTCAGAATTGCGTTCCATGCAACTCATCCACGCCGCATCGCCAAGTGCCGCATTCATATTGGTCGTAGGAGAGCCTTCGCGGGTAGCCCATTCCCCACAGAAAATCTTCGGACCTGAACGGTCGTAACGGTCATACTGGAAAGCATTACGATACATATCGAACGCATTGCGATAGTAATGCTCATCAATCACATCGACAACGGGAGCAGGGATGTCTTTCGATTTCAAGGCATTGTAACCAACCGTAGAGATGATTTGGAGTTGGGGGTAACGTGCCTTGATGGCCTCATAGAACATCTTGAAACGATTGGGATAACTGCCGCTACGGTCGAAGAAATCCTCGTTTCCAATTTCCACATAGTGAAGCGGGAATGGCTCGGGATGGCCGTCACGTGCTCGTACAGCCCCCCATTTGGTGGTTTTGGCATCCCCCATGACATATTCGATTTCATCCAACGCATCCTGGATGAAAGGTTTCACATATTCGCCATCGAGATGGTCGCCATTCAACACATATCCTGCAAAGACACCCACCACGGGTTCAGCACCTACATCCTCTGCCCACTGCAAGAATTCCAGCAGTCCGAGACCATCGGAGGAACGATAGCCCCACGGACTCTGATGACCAGGGCGCTCGTCGGGATTCCCTATCGTCTGCTTCCAGTCGAAGCGGTTGGCGAAATTGTTACCTTCCAGATAATTGCCACCAGGGAATCTCAGGAACTTTGGTCGCATCTCGGCCATCATCTCCATCAAGTCGATGCGCAAGCCATTCTTGCGGTCCTTGAAACTGGGTGCATACAAGGTCACACGAGTCAGTTCGATGCTTCCCGCCTCGCCGGCGATGATGAAAAGCCGAGCATCCTTTGTGACCGCCTGATTGTCGGAAGTGGTCAGCCGATACTCCAACCTTTTCCACTCGTTGGTGAAACCGCTCACCTTCGTCTCCGCATAAGTCGTACTGCCATCGGCGCTCTTCAGCGCGATGGTCAGCGATTTCAGACCGACGGGTGGAGTGTCCTGATTGTTGCGTGCTTCCGGCAGCTTCACATAGAGCGCTCCCTTGAACGTGGTGCTCTTTCTGATTGGGAAGCCCCAATAGCCTTCACTGACAATTCCAAGCCCCGCTTGTTCAAAATCCACGACGAGGGAGGTAGTGATGGCATTGTTGATGCCCCCTTGGCGGTTCTGTCGCACCCGCACTTTCAGTGTATCTGTGAGTTGCCAACGGTCTGGCCTCACCGTCAAACGAGGAGCATTCGGATCTTGTCGGTTTCCTCTGCGCCCACCCCTTGGATTGAACATGTCAGTAAACGAAGGGTTAGGCACCAGTTGCGTATAGAGGCCACCTTCATACGAATAGTTGATTTCTTCTGTCATCAGTCCATAAAGCATGGGACTCACTTCCGTTTCAGCCTTGTCAAGCCGAAGCGTCAATTGTTGTGCTTGGAGCATCAGGGCGTTGGAGCACAACATCGCAATCATTACCAATGTATTTTTCATACGTTTTCAGGGAATAAAGTGATAAAAAAGATGATTGATGTCATATCTGCAAATATAGTGGTATTTTTTTGATTTTCCAAATAACACATCGCATTCCCTACTTTTTTTTCAACAACCCAAGCTTTTTTCTGCTATTACGAAGAAAATTGACAAAGCAATCGTCTCACTATTTTCGTCATGGTGAAGATACATTTAGCAATTACAAAAATGAAGGACAAAAGTCAACTCATACATCAACCAAGGTGATTCGTACATCGGGTAACCTTTTTATGACAGAATTGAAAAAAATCATGTATCTTTGCATCAGAAGAACAAAATAGTAATAAAAAAGTAACAGCGATGAAGAAAAGACTGATAAAAAGGACACTAAGGACCATAGGGATTGCTTTCACCTCATGAATCATCCTGTCCTTTTGCATTCCCAAAGGTGGACCAGACTTGGAGGTGTTTGACAACAATCACGAACGAATCCACAAAAGCAAGACGTCATATGAAATCCTTGTGGACTTCTCGAAACCATCCTGTGAGGACAGGTTGTTTATTTACGACGTATCCAACAAAGGGAAGTTGGTTTACTCAGGAGTGGTCCTCCATGGATTAGGAGGCAAAAGCACCCCATCAAAACCAGAGTTCAGCAACAAGGTAGGCAGCAACTACTCCTCTCTCGGTGAATACACCCTTGAAGGAATAGTAAAAATGAAGAGTGGAATGGAAGCCATCAAACTCAAGGGATGGAGCGACACCAACTCCAACGCGGAGGTACGGGGCATATACATCCATCCCAGCATCATGGCCACAATGCTGCCATTCAACCTGCCCAATGCGAATTTCCCACCGACAAAAGCCAGTGAAGGATGTTTTGCCGTGAGCTATCATACTTATCATGCCATCAAGAAATACATGAATGCTGACAAGAGTGCAAATTGCAAAACCACGTTGATAGCATATGATGGTGAATGAAAAAGACAAGTGGTCGTAGCATCACCTGACTTCGGGAATCCATTGAAAAATTCCAACATTTCAAAATTTGACTATTGATTTTCAATTAGTTGCAGGATTTTATAGGGTGATTTGGGTGACGCAAGGGTATTTTTTGCTACCTTTGTCCCAT
>Ga0247610_10008913_pt1 | contig 10147 bp, 8 predicted proteins | sample 174DNAGHGhighgp2_FD_193483 | JGI IMG/M metagenome (GOLD analysis project Ga0247610, IMG submission 193483) | Sheep rumen microbial communities from Palmerston North, Manawatu-Wanganui, New Zealand - 1742 DNA GHGhigh gp2 | ecosystem: Host-associated > Mammals > Digestive system > Stomach > Rumen ... | reverse complement strand
TCGTTCGATGATTTGAGGCGGTAAAGATAGGGAAAAATAAGTATATGGCTGGCGTGCAGCTCATGAAAAATGTGCGATTACCTGTGGCTGCAAGCAGATGTCGTAACTTTTTCCTGAGGTTTGCAAGTTCAAAAAGTGACGAAAAAAACCAAACATTTTGCGATTTTTGACATTTTCGGCAAAACAAAAAGTGAGATTTTTGACGTTTTAGCCCAAAAACATTTTGCGATTTTTGACATCAAGAGAGAAAACGGGGTGCAATACTTGCCGTTTTACATGACCATGATTTTGTAGTTTTGCCCCAATGGAAATGCTCTAGTATATCAAAAGATGGTTTTCTTATATCACACGGATTTCACAGATGACACCTGTGTGACCAAAAAGTACTTACTATAATTCACTACATTCCATTGCCGCCCGGCGAAAAGCCCCTATTTTCGCGCCATGCGAGGCAAGAATGAAGATATGACCATCAAACAGTCCGTGAAAAAGGAACGGATGTCTGTGGACACAAAGAAAGAATTGCTATCTTTGCGGCATCGCTACGGCGAAAGGACATCTTGTGAAGGACGTTTGACGACACGGTTCCGACTGGTAAATTCTGGTAAAATTCTATCAAGGGACGAAAGGCGGCAAATGTCCACACCTTATTATTATAGGGCGTGGACTGCTTTTCCTCATTTTTTGATACGGTTTACCAGAGCCATTCAGCGGAATGAGAAAGGTTGGGACGCGCTCTTTCTTTATGTCTAGGCTGATGCGCCGCTTCGCGTCTTTGCGAGGAACGAAGCAATCCAGAAAGTAAACGAATTGAAATTGAAGTGAATAATACGAAGAAAAAATATCGACTAACTGAGCATTGGTCTGAAAAATGACTATATTTGCAGGCGAGTTGGAGGAGAAGACTAACTTTGAAAGCTTTAGATATGGATAGTTTACAAGAAATTGAAAAAGAATATGAACTCATTCTTCAGGATGATGCGAAGATAGATAGTGAGATTGAAGAACTTGGTCAGCAAATTGACCATCGTATTTTGGTTTGTGATAATACTGAGAGTTTGTTGGCAAGAGCCGATGAAAGTTTTTCAGAACTAACGTCTATTTTCAACAAGAAAGATCTTTCATTTTTGGCATTATCAATCATGTTACAAGCAGGAGCGAAATATCTGATCAAGAGATTTCGTGAAATGAGTGATAAAGAAATCGCTGACAAAAATCCTTTTCATTCAGAAGAGCATTCTGACAGAATGAATTATCGATATTATGCTTCAACTGAGGAAATCATTGCAAACCCTGTCCCATTCGATGCAATTAGGAAAATACATACTAGAAAATGGTACAAAGAAAACGGCATAGAGACCCCCAACTTTAGCGGTTTAAACCACCGAACTGCCGCTCTTGGACATGACCCCGTTTTAGGATTGATTTTTGGAACGGCCAACATTATGACTTCAACAATAACAAGAAGTGATTTTTTAAGCTGGCATGTTAACACTTTGGAGCACGAACAATTATCCAAAAATGGCAATATTAACACTGTATTATTAGACACTATTTGTGAACGAGCTAGCACATCAAAGATATTTTATTCAATTATTGATCGGATTAAACAAGAAAAAGATGAAGGATGGCTTGCGTTGGCAGTAGCTTTATTAAAAGAATTAGTGCATCTCAGCACTGATTTACCTAGTAAACAAAGCTTGCCCATTCCTATCATATCGACATTCTCTCCTGAGTTAGCAGAAAAGCTATCGTTCTACGGCTTGAATACAGGCACAATTGTTGAAGGCACTTTAGCAATAAAGATGATTAATTGGCTCATTGCAAATCTCCATAAACTAACTATGAGCGAATCAGAAGATGAAAATCTATTCCAGGTAAGAACGGCAAAAATATTGATGTACTCAGACACAATTGCCACAGTGTCAGATATAGGGTATTCGATGATAAAAGCATATATGGGCGATAAAAACACGATGCAAAAATTTGATCTTGGGGGATACATTGTAACATTGGCTCAAATTTGCAAAAGTCAAAGTTTTATCGCTGCTATGAATACAAAATATCAAGTAGAAAAAATCATTACAGAATTAAACAACTATTAATACTTTAGCCATGAAAGATGTAATCAAAATCATTTTAGCAATTCTAGCCGCATTGTTGATGTTTATATTGGGATGGTTCGGTGGTTCATGGAGAACAAGAAGACAAACAAAGAAAGAATGTGAAAAGGAAGTAAAAAACCTACAGGATGAGCACAAAAATGCTTTGAAAGCACAAAAAAGTAAATATGAAGAAAAACTTGAAGAGAAAAACAAAATCGTAGAAAGATTGGAAGATATTATTGAAAGATTACTAATCATATTGTCATCAGATGATGGCAAGGGGAGAATGATTGCTGATAGTAATGCTGGTGGAAGACTAAAGCAGACTTTGCTTGTACAAGCAAACAATCTCAAGAAACTTTGATAAATTGTATTTTATTTGGGATAATTCATTCATGATGCTCAACCGTTTATAAAATCGCATTTAATATGGAATTACATAAAGCAGGGGCTTTAACAAAAGTGTCTTTATCTTCATTGGTTTGTTATACATCTTCTTCTTGTAAACATTTAATCGATGAAATTGGAGATGTAGTTCACATCAATAATTTATCATCATCATGCAATGTGGAGGCTCTATCTCATTATTTCGTATTGAAAACAGACATAATCAATAATGTTTCTAAAATTATAATCACCGCCAAGCAAAAGCCTGGAGAAAAAATTAAAGCTTCAAATGAGGCTGCTGAATTGGATCAATACAAATATGAAGAGTTAAAGGGAAAAGCGTCTTTTGATGGAAAAAAATATGAAGGAATACTTTATGGTTCTGTAAAGACCCACTTGTGTGAAACTATGATTGATTGTCCTTCCTGTGATGGGACTGGTGTTTGTCCAAGATGTGGAGGTGAAAAACAGATTACTTGTACTGTTTGCGAAGGTAGCAAAGAGTGCGTTTCTTGTGATGGAACAGGTAGATATACTTGTGAACATTGTGGTGGTAGCGGAAATTGTCCAGAGTGCAATGATGGATGGGTCTGTTGTGAATACTGTTGGGGAGAAGGGACGGTCTCCTGTCCTGATTGTAATGGTACGGGCAATTACATTGATGCTAGTTGCAACCATTGTGGTGGATGGGGGACTTTACCAAATGGCAGAGATTGCCCAAAATGTGGTGGAAGTGGTCGCTTTGTAAAGGAATGCAGGAAATGCCATGGAGAGGGAAAGATTGAATGTTCCAATTGCGATGGAGAGGGCGGATGGGATTGTGAAGATTGCCATGGTTCAGGAGAATGCTCTCATTGCCATGGTGAAGGTAGTTTCACATGCAAAGCATGTAAGGGGACAGGAACATGTGGAAAATGTAGAGGGCGAGGAAAAATTTGGTGCCCGGATTGCAATGGCAAAGGCATTTGCTTTGATTGCAAAGGCGAGAAGAAAGTCACATGTCCAAGATGTTTAGGTACTGGAAAATACCAAACATTTTTACACTATTCTTTTATGGAAAAGAATGAGATAAAGCATCACATGAACTTTCCATTAGAGCAAGATGATATTGTTCAAACTACAGGTCTAGTATTATTTGATGGCGTTATATATGATTTTTTTGCAAAACGATGCAATGTATTCGATGTTGAATCAGCAAAATTATCATTACATGATTTTCCTCTTTCTGATATTGAAAAATTTGAAGAATGGGTTCGACTAGAAAACAATTCAGAGTTCACCAAGGATATAATAACTGATGACTATTTGAATACTAGAGTGATTAACTATTGTATTCCCGTTACAAAAATCATTCTTATTTGTATGAAAAAGAACTATACAATATATGTTGTAGGAAATGAAAGAATGATTTATTATGATGAACTTCCAGGAACAGCGAGACTTCTTTTTGGTAAATGGTTTTCGTAGTTTCAATAATACTAGTCCTTGTGGTACATATAGTGGGGTGAACAAAAAACGTCCAAAGCCTCGAAGACTACATCCGAAACGAGGTGTATAAGCTTTGCAGCGATGAGGTAATCAAGTTGAAACACTGATGATAGCCTTGCCGTTTTCTGGAAAATGTGTATTTTTGCAGCAAATAAAAATAGCTATCATGATGGATACGGCAGTTTTGAACCCAACACAAATGCACTTGTTGAAACTCTTTGCCTTCAACAACAGCGAGGATTTTGCCCGTGAGATACAGATGGTGCTCATGCGCTATTTCCAGCAGAAACTTGACGAGGAGTCAGACCGACTTTGGGAGGAAGGCGTTTTGAATCAAGAGAAGCTGGACGAAATTCGCCACTTGGATCTTCATGTTTACTAAAGCGATGCTGTTTCGCATGTTGAAATCATCAAATTGGACGAAATCATTCGGATGATTTAATCCTATTTTCCACTATAATTCACTACATTCCATTGCGCATCGGTAGCGGTACTGTATCTTTGCGACCGTTATCAATATCAACGCATTATGGGATGTTTCATCTTTTTTGATTATCTTATCGGATTGATTGTTCTCATCAGAATCCATGCGCCTTGGTGGGCTTGGACCCTCTATATCATCAGCGTTCTGGTGTGGCTCGTGTTTGGAGTTCCAGGTGGCGGTGGAAGTGACAACAAGACATCAGACGGGCCAACACAGGAGTAGCCATGATAATCGGCTCGTGATTAAATTTGGTACTCGATACTGCGGGACGATGACTTGTGACGATGGCGGCTTCTGGCCTCTGGCTTTTGGCTTCTGGCAGCTTATCGAAAAGCTTAAGGGCTTAATTTTATCATCGAGCGGCCAGTTGCCAGTAGCCAATAGCCACCGAAGTCCAGTGTCCCGCGACAAAAAACATGTAGTTTGCAGATTCTTTACTTTTCAAATAACACCGAACCAGCCTGGGTGGGGTGGTCGTAGATAAGGATTTCTTTGGATAAGTCTTGTTTCTTGAATGTGAGTACTTTCCAGACAATCATAATATCTCCTCCCGCCGACAATATCATCACAATTCCTATCCAAAACAAGAGATGCGAACCCAATAGGATCCCAATCGCCATGGGAAGTATTCCGAGAACAATACAGGGCATCAATGCACCTAAAATGTAGTGGCTTTTCAGGAGGGGCGTCGTGCATGTACAGTATGGCGTAAGATATTCTTTCATGAATCCAAACTCTATATCCTTGAAGTGATGCTCGGCGTAGATGCTCCAGGTTAGCCCGTGAATAAGCTCATGCGCTATGATGAGCACGAAAAACAATACGATAAACAGCAGGCTTCCATGAGGGGTGGGTGCTAGCAGTGATATGGGATTCCTCCACGCGAAAAGGAGTACACCAATGGCTACGACCGGAATGGCAAGCAAGAATACAAATAGATTGGCTTTGACGATGCCGATGGTCAGATCTGTCTTTTTATAACCCTCTCGGGAAAGCCTCTCGAAGGTCTCTTCAAAAACGTCCAGACGTTTCTGCTCTTTCGCACTTAGATTTCTGTCTTTTTCTTCTTTCATGGTTTCTTTTTCATTCATGGTCGTGAAGTCATCATGTCTTTCAATTGGATGTCGGGGTGGTGGTATTGCTGTTCCTTTAGCGTGGGTTTGTGGTTGAGTTCCATGGCTTGATGGGGGCAGAAATGCAGGCAAGCGAGGCACATGGCGCATTGGTCGCCGATTTTGGCTTTCACGTCAATAATCGTGATGTTCTCTTGTGGACAAATCTTGGCGCAGATGCCACAGCCGATGCATTTTTCGGTGTTGTTGGCAGGCATGGTGACTTTTTGTGTCTTTGCGGCAATGCCGGGACGGTTGAGCAGCCAGCCAAGAGGGTCGTATCCTCCATAATGTGAGCCATGCCGTTCCGCCGCCAGGTCCTCGATGATTTGTTTCAGTCGAGGTGCGTACTTCTCGAACTTCCATAGTTGTTTGTTCGGGTCACGGCCAAAGCCCAAGGCACTGCTGTCGGGGACGCGAATCTTGTTGCAATAGGCGACTTTTACACCTTTCTTGGACAACAGTTTTCGCACCGACCAAACGGCGTTGTTGGTTTGCGCCCCGCAGGTGATGACGATGAAAACGTAGGCCGACGGACTGATGTTCAGCTTTGGCACCAAGTCACGAACCGGCTTGGCCGCATCGAGCCAATAGGTAGGGTAGACCAACCCGATGCGCCTTTCCTTTGACAAGTCAATGGAGACGGCTTCGCGAAGCGGTATGACCTGTTCGTTCAATTTCTCGGCCAGCTTGCGGGCGATGGCCAGACTGTTGCCCGATCCTGAAAAATAGAGTATCATTGGCTGAAGTGTTTTGTCTGGATTTGAGGCGGTAAAAATAGGAATAAGTTGGTTTCCATGGAAAACAATTTGGAGTTTTACCCTCTATTTCCTTCGAAAAGTCGAAGTTTTTATGCGTTAAGGCCCGAGAGTGTGCATTTTTCTCTTTCCCTTTTCAAGTATCCCTCCACGGCATAAAGCGGAATGTTCTCCATCCAGCCTTGGTCAATGTAGGGTTTCATGCTGCATCGCAAACCTTTAAGGTTCAGGTTTTTGAAATCTTCGTTGATGAACAATGACAGCGATTTGGATTTGACGTTTTCCTCTGCTTTCACTTCCGTAGGCACCACTCTCTCTTGGGTCTGGAAAAGGAAATCCACTTCCATGGTCGAGTTGTCTTTGGAATAGTAATACACCGACGAGTCAAGTGTTGCTTTCATTTGTTGTAGTAAAACTACATTTTTCTTGGGGAATACAAAAGGAAAAATCACACTTTTCTTGGGGAATAAAAGTAAAAAATCACATTTTTCTTGGGGAATAAGTGGGTTTTCAATTTGCGTCGTTTTTGCGCCGATTTAAAACCAAAAAGTCAGCGTATCGCTGACTTTCAGATTGTAGTGGGACGTACTGGACTCGAACCAGTGACCTCTGCCGTGTGAAGGCAGCGCTCTAAACCAACTGGGCTAACGTCCCTCCTTCAAAGAAAAAACGCCGTCGGGCGTTTCGTGTGGGGCGAACAAGGATCGAACTTGTGACCTCATGCCTGTCAAGCATGCGCTCTAAACCAACTGAGCTACCGTCCCAAATGCGGCTGCAAAAATACGGCTTTTTCCGAAACTGACAAGATTTTTTCTGCTTTTTTTCAAAAAAATTCTACCTTTGTGCTATCAAATCCTATCATTATGAAATTTAAGTATTTGTTAGTCAGCTTGTTCCTTGCAATTGGAACACTTTCGGCTTCGGCCCAAGAGAAGAAAAACTTTGAATTGGAAGACCTTTACATGCGCCCCACGTTCTACGCCAAGAGCGTTCGCGGCATGAATTCGATGAAGGATGGCAAGACCTACGCCTCTTTCGAGAAAGGCCAACTCAACATCTACAATTACAAGACCGGAAAACTTGAAAAGACGCTGTTCGGCATCGCCGACCTCGTTGTGGACGGCGAGGATCTGCCCATCGGCTTGCAGGATTATATGTTGAGCCAAAACGAGGACAAAATGCTGTGCGCCACCGAGATGGAAAGCATCTATCGCCATTCGTTCCATGCTACTTATTACGTCTACGATTTCAACACCAAGACCTTGCAGCCCCTTTCGGATAACGGCAAGCAACGCCTCGCCACGTTCTCGCCCGATGCCTCCAAGGTGGCCTTCATGCGCGACAATAACTTGTTCATCAAAGATTTGAAGACAGGGGAGGAGAAGCAATTTACGAACGACGGCCTCTATAACCATATCATCAACGGTGCGCCCGACTGGGTCTACGAGGAGGAGTTCAGCTTCTCGCAAGGCTTTTTCTGGTCGCCCGACAGCAAGAAAATCGCCTACATGAAGTTCGACGAGAGCAACGTGCGCGAGTTCCAGATGGAGGAGTTCGAAGGCCTCTATCCCGATTGGTACAGCTTCAAATACCCCAAGGCGGGCGAGGATAATTCCATCGTCGGCATCTATGTTTACGACCTCGAAAGCGGCAAGACCGTGAAGATGGACACGGGTGCGGAGACCGACATTTATCTGCCCCGCATCGCCTGGACGAAGGATGCCAACGTGCTGGCCATCCAACGCCTTAACCGCCATCAGAACCACTTGGAAATTCTGGCCGCCGATGCCGCCACGGGCAAGAGCCGCGTGTTCTACGACGAGACCAACGAATACTACATCGACATCACCGACAACTGGCACTTCCTTGAGGACGGCAAGCGCTTCTTGATGACTGCCGAAAAGAGTGGCTACAACCATATTTACCTTTGCACCCTCGATGGCAAGCAGGCCAAACAGCTCACCGACGGCCCTTGGGACGTGACCGAAGTGTACGGCTTCGACGGCAAGGAAGTGTATTTCCAAGCTGCCAAAAACACTCCCGTCGACCGCCAAATCTACGCCGTCAACCTGAAGGGACAGCTGCGCGAGGTGATTGGTCGCCCGGGTACCAACAACGCCACTTTCAGCAACGACTTCAGCTACCTTATCAATGTCAACAGCACTATCGACCAGCCGCGCCAGTTTGAGCTTTACACGAACAAAGGCAAGTTGGTGCGTGTGTTGGAGGATAACCACGAGTTTGCCGAAAAGCTCAAGACCTTCAACCTTGGCGAGAAGAAACTCATGAAGATCAGTGACCCGGCTTTCACGCTGCCCGATGGCACCCAAGTCGACGTGGACGCCTGGCAAATCCTGCCTCCCGATTTCGACCCCTCGAAGAAATACCCTGTGCTGATTTACGTCTATGGCGGTCCTGGCCACCAAACGGTGAACAACTCGTGGGCCAACAGCGACTACTGGTGGCTGCAACTGCTCGCCCAGCATGGCATCATCAGCGTCTCCATTAATAATAGAGGTAGCGGTGCCCAAGGCGAGGTGTTCAAGAAGATGACCTACTTGCAATTGGGCAAGTATGAGACCGAGGACATGATTACCCTCGCCAAGTACATGGCCAAACAACCCTACGTGGATGGCGACCGCATCGGCATCTACGGCTGGAGCTACGGCGGCTTCATGGCGGCCAACGGTATCACCAAGGGTGCCGACGTCATCAGCACGGCTGTGTCGGTAGCTCCCGTGACCAACTGGCGCTACTATGACAATGTTTACACCGAGCGTTTCATGCGCACCCCGCAGGAGAACCCCGATGGCTACGACCTGAACTCACCCGTCCACAACACGGAACTCATCAAGGGTAACTACCTGCTTTGCCACGGCAGCGGCGACGACAATGTCCACTACCAGAACGCCATGGAACTTATCAAAGCCATGATTTCGAACGGCAAGCAGTTCGACCTGATGATTTATCCCAACAAGAACCACGGCATCTACGGCGGCTATGAATACGGCAGCGGAGAGTGCCGGATGCACTTGTTCAACAAGATTGACAGCTTCTTGTTTGAGCACCTGCTGGGGGAATAAAGGTTCTAGCATAGGAAAAATCACAAAAAGTGACCTTCGGGTCGCTTTTTTCTGCAGACTTTCGGGCCATAACTCAATAAAAAATCGACTTATGGCCCGAAAGTCTGCACAAAACTAGAAATTAACTAATCATAAATACAATGAAAAGACTTTTCCTCAGCGCCATTCTGATGGCCGCTCTTAACCTCTCCGCACAGCCGCTGTGGCTGCGCGAAAACGTGATTTCGCCTCAGGGCGACCAGATTGCCTTTTGCTACAAAGGCGATGTGTATGTGGTTGATGCACAAGGCGGTAAGGCTTTACAACTGACCACCACAACGGCCTACGAAACCTCGCCCGTGTGGTCGCCCGACGGCAAGCAAATCGCCTTTGCCTCCGACCGCAACGGCAACTTCGATGTGTACTTGGTCTCAGCCGAAGGTGGCGTGCCGCAACGCATCACGACCAATTCCGCTTCCGAGCTGCCTTTGGCCTTCTCGCCTGATGGAAAAGAGATTTATTTCTCCGCCCAAATCCAGAAAGCCGCTGAAAACGTGCAGTTTGCAGCAGGATGGATTACCGAATTGTATAAGGTGAGCACCGAAGGCGGTCGGCCCGAACAGGTGGTGGCGGTGCCCGTGTGCAGCATGTCGTTCGACAAGGACGGCAAGTCGTTCCTTTACTACGACCGCAAAGGCAGCGAGAACATCTGGCGCAAGCATCACGTGTCGTCGGTGACCCGCGATGTGGT
>Ga0247610_10008907_pt1 | contig 10151 bp, 11 predicted proteins | sample 174DNAGHGhighgp2_FD_193483 | JGI IMG/M metagenome (GOLD analysis project Ga0247610, IMG submission 193483) | Sheep rumen microbial communities from Palmerston North, Manawatu-Wanganui, New Zealand - 1742 DNA GHGhigh gp2 | ecosystem: Host-associated > Mammals > Digestive system > Stomach > Rumen... | reverse complement strand
AATTTTTGCTAACCCTTTAATATTTTATCACTATGGGTAAAGTAAAAATTAAGAAAAGCGACATCTGGATAGACATGACTCCAATGTCTGACGTGATGGTGCTTTTGCTGACCTTCTTCATGATGACGTCTACGTTCGTGAAGAATGAGCCAGTAAAGGTTAACACACCACAGTCAGCTGCGAAGCTCAAGGTTCCAGAGAACAATGTTCTGAACATCACGATCAACCCTCAGGGTAAGGTGTTCATGAGCTTGGACAACGTGAACTATCTGAAAGCGACCATGCTGGGAATGATCGACAAGTGGGGTATTTCCCTCACACCAGCACAGCAGCAGAAGTTCTTGGATGAGACACAGTTTGGTGTGCCCATGGATAAGTTGGCTCAGTATCTCTCTCTTCCTCAGAGTAAGATGGCAGAGGCACTTGCCAAAGAAGGAATTCCAACTGACAGTATCGACAACGGTGATGGTACTAAAGGTAAGAGTGAATTCCAGATGTGGGTAGACGAGGCTATGAACTCAGGAGAAGACATGAAGATCTGTATCAAGGCAGATTCTAAGACTCCCTACAAGGTTATCAAGGCTGTCATGGCAGAACTTCGCTCTATGGATCAGAACCGTTATCAGTTAATTACATCGTTTAAAGAAACGGAGGATTAAGGAATGGCTAAACAAAAAGCAAGTAAGCAGAAAAAGATGAATGTCCGCGTCGACTTCACGCCGATGGTGGATATGATGATGCTTCTTATCACATTCTTCATGCTCTGTACCTCTCTGAGCAAGCCTCAGGCGATGCAGTTGACCATGCCGAGTAACGATAAGAACGTTCAAGACCAGGATCGTAACGCCACCAAGGAATCACATACTATTACATTCTATCTGGCTGGCAACGACAAGATCTATTACATCAAGGGTATTCCCAAGTATGACGATCCCAGTTGTCTCAAAGAGACCACTTGGGGCAAAGAGGGAATCCGTGCGGTCTTGACTGAGCATCGTACTGAAGAAGGAATCATTCCAGTAGCCCGTATCCGTATGGCAAAGCTGGAACTCGACAAGAAGAAGAAGGAAACCAATATGCCGGACAGCACTTATAACAATGAGTTGGCAAAGATCCGTAATGGTGAAGTTAACGGCGAGAAGATTCCTACTCTGACCATCATTATCAAACCGATGGATTCATCCACGTATGAAAACATGGTCACCGCTCTCGATGAAATGCAGATATGCAGTATTGGTAAGTACGTCATTGACGAGATTAGCCCGGACGACAAGAAACTTCTTGATTCCAAGGGAATTAAGTAATGACATTATTAACATCTAAAACAACTTAGAACTATGTCAAAAATTGATTTGATTGACAATGGATGGGTTGACCTTGTATTCGAAGGAAGAAACAAGGCGTATGGTGCTTACCAGTTGCGTAAGAACACAGGCGTCCGTAATGTATGGTCTATCATCATTATGGTTGCCCTTGCAGCACTCCTTGGTATTATCATTGGAGTCAATGCCATCATTGAAGCAAATAGTAAGGAAGAAATCTCCGCAGAGGTTGAACTCTCACAGATTGCCAAGAAAGAGGTAAAGGTTGAGAAGAAAGCTCCTGTGAAGATTGAAGAAGCAAAACCAGTAGAAAAGGTAAAGAGCTCTGTGAAGTTCGTACCCCCTGTTATCAAGAAGGACTCTGAGGTAAAGCCTGAGGAAGAGTTGAAGTCACAGGATGACTTGAACAAGAGTAAGACTGCCATCGGTTCTTTCGACGTAAAGGGTAACGACGACGCAGCTGGCGAGGTATTGAAAGCCAAGGAAGTCATTGCTCAGCCCGAGCCTCCAAAGGAGGAAGAGACGAAAGTCTTCGACGTTGTAGAGCAGATGCCTTCATTCCCTGGTGGACAAGCAGCCTTGATGTCTTACCTCAGCAACAACATCAAGTATCCGCAAATAGCTATGGAGAACGGTGTTCAGGGTCGTGTTGTATGTACCTTCGTTGTTGAGCGTGACGGTTCTATCACAGACATTAGAGTTGTCCGTGGTGTTGACCCCTCACTTGATAAAGAGGCCATCCGCGTGCTGAAGTCTATGCCTCACTGGATTCCTGGTAAGCAGAACGGTTCGGCTGTACGTGTGAAGTTCACCGTTCCGGTAACCTTCAAACTGCAATAAGGTTTCATGACAAAGAACGTATTCAACATATTTGTTGGATTAATGATATTGCTTTTTGGCTTGTACTCCTGTAAAGGGAGCAAGCCGAAAAGCAATCGTACTGATACCTATTCGTCAGGGACAATTCAGTTTGCCTCTGACGATAGTTTCTCACCTATCATTGACGAAGAGGTAGAGATGTTCAATATCGACCATCCCAAAGCAGAGATCACACCTATTTATACAAATGAGCAAGATGCGGTGAAGATGCTGATGGATGAAAAGATATTTCTTGCCATTACCTCCCGTCAGTTTACCAAGAACGAATACAATACGCTGAAAAACAAAGGATACAAGTCGATGAAGTCGGCTCCTATCGCCTATGACGGACTTGCTTTGATTGTCAACGTAGATAATCCTGATACCTGTATCACAGTCAAAGATATTGCCCGTATCCTCAGTGGTGAGGCAAAGAAATGGAGCGACATCTATCCCAACTCCAAACAAGGAGATATTGAGGTTGTTTTTGACAATCCCAAATCAAGTACAGTGCGTTATGCACAGGACTCTATCCTCGGTGGTAAGCCCATTAACAGTCCGAACATTCAGGCTGTCAATAAGTCTGCCGAGGTTATCAATTATGTTGAGAAAACGAAGAATGCCATCGGTATTATCGGTTCCAATTGGCTCAACGACAAACGTGACACCACCAATGTCACCTTCAAGAAGAATATCCGTGTGATGTCTGTCAGCCGCATGGAGACAGCCACCCCCTATAATAGTTGGAAACCCTATCAGTATTATATATATAATGATAGCTATCCACTTATCCGGACAATCTACTGCCTGTTGAATGACTCCTATCGCGGGCTGCCGTTCGGATTCTCCAATTATCTGGCATCGCCTAAAGGACAAATGATTATCTTCCACTCGTCCCTTTTGCCTGCCTATGGTAATATGACGACACGTAATGTTATCGTTAAATAATGATATCACATTAAACTTTAAGGAAAAAGTATCATCAAATAATCGAGTAAGGTTAATAACTAATACAATTAGAATTATGAAAGCAATCAAATATTTATTCATGGGAGCGCTGATGATAGGATTCAGCACTCAGTCAATGGCACAGGACGGCAGCCAGGCTGACGTTAACGCCGTAAAGAACATTATTAGTAGCAAACCCGCTGACATCGACAAGCAGATGAAACCATTCTACAAGGCAAACAAGAAGAATGCGGATAATCTGGTTGCCTTTGGTCGTGCCTTCTTCGAGGCAAAAGACACAGCGAGAGCTCGCGAGTATGCACGTTATGCCTTGGAAACCAAGAAGAACAAGTTTGCCCCTGCATTCATCCTGTTGGGTGACATTGAGGCTCTTGCCGACAATGGTGGACAGGCAGCAGAGCAGTACAATCAGGCAATTTACGCAGACCCGAAGAATCCTGAGGCTTACTTCAAGTATGCAAATGTGTATCGTAAGATCAGTCCTACTGAGGCTATTGCCAAGTTAGAGGACCTCCGTGCACAGCGTCCTGATATAGCTGTTGACGCAATTGCCGGCCGTATCTACTATAATGCTAATGATTTCGACAAGGCAATGCATTACTATGACAAGGCCGACAGATCCAAGATGGAAGAGCGCGACTTGAGCGACTATGCGATGGCAGCCTTCTTCAAACAACAGAACCAGAAGAGTCTTGACATTGCAAAGGAGGGTCTTAAACGTAATCCTCGTCATGCCGCCTTTAACCGTCTGGCCTTCTTTAACAGCACAGACTTGCAGAAATATGACGATGCCTTGATGTATGCTGATGCTTTGTTCAACAAGTCTGACTCCGCCAAGTTCTCTTATTACGACTACACCTATTATGGAAATGCCTATAATGGAGCCAAGCAGAGTGACAAGGCTATCGAGATGTATCTGAAAGCCTTGCAGCAGGAAGATATGGACAACAAAGACAAGCGTGCAGGTGTTATCAAGCAACTCTCTGACGCTTATCTGGAGAAAGAAGATTTCCCCAATGCCATTAAGCACTATCAGGACTATCTCTCTAATATTGACAAGCCCAGTGCTAATGACCTTGCAGGACTGGCTTCACTCCACATGCAGCATGGTTCTTCTTTGACAGCAGGCGAGCAGATTGCAGCCTACCAGCGTGCAGATGCAGCCTATGCAGATCTTGCTAATAAGTACGAGAATGCAATGGAGTATGCAACCTTTATGCGTGCTCGTGTCAACAGTCAGATGGACCCCGACCAGTCTAAAGGCCTCGCTCTTCCCTATTATCAGAAGTTAGCAGACGTTCTTGGTCCTAAGGCAGACAAGGACAATACTGACAAGGCGCGTCTGAAGGAGAGTTATCATTATCTGATTTCCTACTTCTTCATTCAGAAGGACGATAAGGCTACTGCTACAAAGTATGCGCAGAAGCTGATTGAGATTGATCCTGAGAGCACCATTGCCAAGCAGGTTCTTGAAATGCAATAAATATGAAGATATGAAAGGGACGCAAGTGAAATTTTGCGTCCCTTTTTATACAACAGCCAACCAATACCTATGAATCTAAGGAAACTACACTACGTTACCATCTGTTGTCTGTTAGGTCTGTTTGTAGGACTGACAGCCTGTACGAATGGTGGCAAACAAGTTTCCTATGACAAAGGTATTGACGAAGAGAAAGACTCTTTTGTCAACCAAGCCATCGCCAAAGATCCAGAGTATGCTCTCCTGTTGATAGACAGTCTGGAAGACAAGAAAATTATCTCTGAATATCTGTCGAACTACTATCGTGGACAGGCTTATTCCAAATTAGGACAGGAGTTATCAGCAGAACTTTATTATAAGAGAGCACTGACTAACGACGAGATATACCAGGAGCATCCAGCCCTCTACTATTATATCTGTGACCAACTCTCTACGATTCTCACCAACAAAGGGGATCAGGATGGAGCTGTATCTATTGCCACAGAAGCCTATGCCCGTGTACAGAAAGACACTACTCAAGCAGGACACTCTTGGACAGCCGTACTCTTGCATGACATTGGTTATAGTCTGATGCAGTTAGGTCGCCATGAAGAAGCAGAGAAGAGTTTTACACAATCATGGAATACCCTGAAGCAATTAGTCACCGAGAATCCTTCCTTTGACAACCTCTACACATGGGCAAGAATCACTTATAACATCATTGATGCCTATACTAGCACTGAACAGTTCCATCAGGCTGAGCCGTGGCTCGCTCAAGGTGAAGAGGCAATCACCAGACTGACATCCTCTCCTGAGTGTCCTCGCCAGACTGCAGAAGAGTTTATTGGAGGCCTCAACACCCATAAGGCACTCGTATATATCAAGACAGGAAAACGTGATGAAGCGGAAAAAGCATACAAACGTTTCCTGAATACGACCTATTCCCATACCAATAACGGCCTGATTGAACATAGTGAATACTTGGAACTCGCTGAACGCTGGAACGAACTCGCCAATCTGACACCAAGGGTTGACTCTGTCGTGCAGTCATGGAAGATACCTTATTCCTTGTATTACCTGAAGGCATACATGAAGCCTTACCTGATGGGATATCTCAAATCCGGGCGCAAGGAAGAGGCACTGAAGATGGCAGAGCGCTTGGCTTTAGTCATCGACTCCGTCGATAACTATGAGCGACAGCATAATGCAGCAGAACTTGCCATTATATATGAGACGCAGGAGAAAGAGAAACAGATCGCTGAACAACAGTCACAACTCACAAGTCAGCGTTACTTGTCTATTCTCGTCACTGTTGTCATCATCCTTGTCTCCATGGTTATCATCGCCTTCCTGAGACTCCGTTCTGCAGAAAGTCTGGCAGAAAAGAACCGTGAACTGAAGCAGAAGAATGATGAACTGATGGCTGCCAACGAAAGGGCTGAGGAGTCGTCACGCATGAAGACAGACTTCATCCAGCAGATATCCCATGAAATCAGAACACCTTTGAATGTGCTCAGCGGGTTCACACAAATCCTGACGACTCCCCATGTCGAACTGGAAGAGAAGGAAAGGATGGACATCAATCTGCGCATTACCCAGAATACCAATCGCATCACAGAACTTGTCAATAAAATGCTGGAACTCTCTGACATCCATAGCAAGGCTGTTATTGAGCGTACAGATAATGTAACTACCATTCAGATTGCAGCACAGGCAGCGCAGGACTCTGGTATCCAACAGGCGAAACACATCACTTTCCGTCTGGAGTACGATCAAGAGGCAGACAAGATTATACGGACAAACTCCCATTCAGCTGTAAGAGCACTGATTCTCCTGCTTCATAATGCCCAGAAATTCACCAAAGAGGGTTCTGTAGAACTGAAAGTTTCGATAGACCCAGAAGCATCCATGATAGTATATACTGTCACTGACACAGGTATTGGCATTCCTCCTGAAGAGTCGGAGCGCATCTTCGAAGAGTTCCTGCAACTTGACCAGTATTATGATGGAACAGGCATTGGCTTGAGTGTAGCACGCAGTATCGCCCAGCGTCTTGGTGGTAATATTTGGCTTGACACCACCTATACTGAAGGGGCACGTTTCTTGTTTACCCTTCCTGACAAGCAATAAAAAAGGCTTTCCTTATGGGAAAGCCTATGTTCTTTTCAACAATATCCTAACTTATGCCGGGAGGCTGATAGCCTCTGACGGACAAACGTCAGCACATGTACCGCACTCTGTGCAGAGGTCGGGGTTGATAGAATACTTATCGCCCTCAGAGATAGCTCCTGCGGGGCACTCATCGATACATGTTCCACATGCGATGCAGTCGTCACCAATTACGTATGCCATAATTCTTTTAATTTAAAAATGAATACTAAATACTTACTTATTATGATGCAAAGGTAGAAATATTTTTTGAATTATACCTATTCATAGTGAGATATTTTAGTAATTTATACGTCGTCGAAATAATAAACAGCCCCCACCCTGCGTTATATATATTGTGAAAAGAAAACTGTTTTTCGTCATAACACTGCTGATGCTGGGCATCCTTGGAGGACATGCTCAGGAACGTAAGATACAGCATAAACCCTATATCGATTTGCGTCCAATGCATTTCGGTATATTGGTGGGTGCCCATCTGCAAGATATTGAGTTCGAGAATGTCGGTCCACAGACGCTTATCGATGAGGAAGGGAATATACATGATTACCTTATCGTAACAGATGCCGATAAATGGAACCCTGGTTTCTCTGTTGGTGTACTTGGAGAGATACGCCTTCATGAGAATGTTGCCCTGCGTTTTACGCCTACCATGCATTTCGGAGCCAAGCATCTCACCTTCCTTGACCTGCAAAACATAGATGAAGATGGACAACATCCTAAGGTGACACAGGACTTAAAGAACACTTATGTCGCCCTGCCTATCAATATTAAGTTCGCTGCTCCTCGTTGGAACAACTATCGTCCTTTTATCTCGGCTGGTGTAAGTGGCATGATTAACCTGACCAGTGCCAGCGAAGACTATGTCAGTCTGAAGCGTTTCAGCACGATGGTGGAAGTAGGTATCGGCTGTGACTTCTATCTTCCTTTCTTCAAACTGATTCCGGAGTTGAAGTTCTGTTATGGTTTGAGCAATGATCTCGATACCAATCATATCAATGAACTGCTCGATTTCAACAAACGTCCCTATGCAGGGAGTGTGCGAAACGCCCAGAACAAAATGATTATGCTAACCTTCTACTTTGAGTAAAGGTTCAGTATCATCTTACCCACAAAAATGGAATGCTTGCCTTCATGGTCGACAAGGACGTCCTTGCCGTCAAGGTTTTTCTCGTATCTGTCATAGACAAGATACGTATGGCTATGGCCTCCCAACACCAGATCGATGTTGCGAGAATGATTAACCACATACTGATCGTCGTCGCCTCCTACCTTCCATCCTAAGTGAGAGATGCAGATAACCACATCACACTTCTTCTCCTCCTTCAACATTGTCGCTGTCTCCAAGGCAACCTTCGCAGGATCAAGATACTTCACACCCACGCAGTTTTTAGCCGCAACGAGTCCTTCCATCTTCTTTCCGATGCCAAACACGCCTATCTTCACTCCATTGCGCTTAATGATGATATAGGGTTTGACGAGTCCTTCCACTGGTGTTCCTGTAAAGTCGTAGTTAGCACACACAATGGGGAAGGTTGCCATGCGGAAGATGCGTGCCATCTCTTCCAGTCCGGCATCGAACTCATGATTCCCAATCATCACAGCATCATAACCCATCCTGTTCATCAGTCCTACTTCTACTTCGCCTTTGAACATCGTGAAATAGGCAGACCCTTGGAAGAAATCACCTGAATCGAAGAGCAATAGGTCTGGATGTTTCTCTCGCTCCTGCCTCAACATCTCGATACGTCTGATCATACCTGCCCTACCCGCCTTCATCGTATCAGGCAACTGACTGCTGATTGGCTGTATCGTACTATGCATATCACCTGTATGCAACACCACCAACTGCTTCTGTTTCTGGGCAGAAACGCTTAAAGGTAATAGGGCAAGTAGAAATATATAAACGCTCTTCATCATCTCAATTCTCAATTTGAATTCTTCCTTCTATCTCCGCATCCACTTTCTTTCCCTGTTTCATCATCTCTCGGAAGTAGTTCATGATGACGAAGCGGGAGTTATTCTCTTTCTCTTGGGGCGAGTGGATATTCCTCGACTTTTTGAGAGCCAGCATCTTGTCATTGCCACCCAACAGGTAGTCGATGGTTGCAAAGCGATAGTCTTTCTTCGGATCAATCTCCTGACCATGGAGTGTCGCACTCACCAGTTTTCCGTCTTTTGTGATGACCATACGTACAGCATGACTGACACCATCGCCACCATGACTTGCCATCTGTGAGAAGAGTTCCAGCACTTCCGCCCCAGAGAGGGTGCCAAAAGCAATCTTATTCTCAAAGGGAGCGATGTCGAGTATATCGCCATAGGTCACTTTCCCTTCTGGCAAACTGGCGCGAATACCTCCCATGTTATACACGCCAAAGTCTACTTGTTCGTTATAGTCTTTTGCTGCCCAAACCATAATGTCTGCCAACAAGTTAGACAACTCGCTCTCTGGACGATAGGATTGCATGTATTTGGCAGTATAACCCACCACTGGTCCCATGACACTATCTACGACATGTTGATAAGGTGCCAGGAAATCAACAGCCTCCGCATCCTGATGAGTGTCATAGCGCGCATCTACTACGATACGCGAACGCTCGATGGATACCACCTGGTAATGAGTCTTACAAGACACGATTATCAGTGCCATCACTACCAAGATAGATAGTTTTTTACGCATAGTTTTTGCCTTTTTCTATGGCAAAAGTACAAAAATTATTCGAAATATTTCGCTGTATCAAGAAAAAGTTGTACCTTTGAAATGCCATTTCGAAGGTACTTTCGTTCGAAACTAAAAATAAATCGGAATTTATTTTGTAGTTTGCTCACTTATTCGTACCTTTGCATCCGCTTTTCGGCGTAACCGATGGAGGGAAGTCACGAGTTGCCCGTCTATGTTGCGTTGGAACGATACAACAATTTAATGATTAAAACAAATGGATTTAATTAAAGTTGCTGAAGAAGCATTTGCAACCGGCAAGCAGTTCCCAGAGTTTAAGGCTGGTGATACAGTTACTGTCGCTTACAAAATTATCGAGGGTTCCAAGGAGCGTATCCAGCTCTATCGTGGCGTAGTCATCAAGATCTGCGGCCATGGTGAGAAGAAGCGCTTCACTGTTCGCAAGATGTCTGGTACCGTAGGTGTAGAGCGTATCTTCCCTATCGAGTCTCCGAACATCGACTCTATCGAGGTGAACAAGGTTGGTAAGGTTCGTCGCGCTAAGCTTTACTATCTGCGCAAGCTCACTGGTAAGGCTGCCCGTATTAAGGAGAAGCGCCACAACGTAGGCGAGTAATATCGCAGACCTGCACAACATAAAAGAGACATTCTACGGAGTGTCTCTTTTTATTTGTTTGCTGTGTTTATGGTGTCT
>Ga0247610_10008905_pt1 | contig 10154 bp, 13 predicted proteins | sample 174DNAGHGhighgp2_FD_193483 | JGI IMG/M metagenome (GOLD analysis project Ga0247610, IMG submission 193483) | Sheep rumen microbial communities from Palmerston North, Manawatu-Wanganui, New Zealand - 1742 DNA GHGhigh gp2 | ecosystem: Host-associated > Mammals > Digestive system > Stomach > Rumen... | reverse complement strand
CTTGAAGTGGATTTCTGCCTATTCCAAAAAAATCAATACCCTTTGATTTACAAAAGTCTATTGCTGGTTGAATGTGTTTTCCGCCTCTCATGGTTTCCAAAATAAACTTTACGCCAAATTCTTTTTCCCATTTGTGCATTGTTTCTATGCAATGGTCATTTTCAGTAAAAGTCCCTTTAAGCCAAGAAGACTCCTTAGTTATGGTAAAATCAAAATCAATTACTATAGGTATTATATATTTACCTGTCTTTTCATCTTTTTTAGAATACCACACTATCTCTTCACAAATTTTATCTACATTCATACATTTTAAAATTTAAATTATTTTTCTACAAAATCAATACAACGTCTTCCACATTTAACAATATAATCATCAAATAATATATCTTCTTTATCTGCTTCTCTTAATATAGGGCATTTAGGGTAATTGGCACAATTAACACAAATTTTACTCATATATTTTGTGCTTTTTATAATAGTATCTGCTTAATTTTCTATACACATGCTTATTTGGATGCGGTAACAAATTATCATATTTTGCTGTAAAATATTCAGGATAAAAGTCTCTTAAAAATGCGCCAAATGCTTGGCTTCTGCTCATTCCAGCTCTACAATGTATAACAAAATTCCTTCTTGCATCAAGTCCTTTTTCTTTTGCTTCATCTATCCACTTTTCTATAAAATCAACAGATATTTTGGCTTGTTCATCTGAAAATCCTTTAAAAATATGCCCTTCCCATTCTATCTCATCTTCTCCAATATCATCAAACTCCAAATTCAGTACATTTGGGTGGTCTTTTGAAAACCAATGCGCTGTATCATCCTCTTCAAGATAATATTTTAAACACTCTTTTGTGCCTATTATAGAAATGAACACATGAGACTTATCATCTTCAACGTTATCATCATTTAAGCCTAATTTATAGCAAAACACATCAAACTCACTATGCGGATATACAGTTATAGCAGGAAATGTTTTAATAAATTCTTTACTCATACAATTCTGATATGTTTAAATTAACAATACTTGCGTTTAATCTTTCTTCTCCGTTTTTATTATTAGTTATTTTATCATTCCTTATTAATACTATTGTACATAAACCATTTTCATTAATATCATATAGACACCAAGGCCTTTTTCCTTTGAAATCATTTTTATAATAAACAATATCTCCTATTTTCATTATAGTACTTCTCTAAGCTGATTAGTTACGTCTTTAACTGGTATTAATTCATATGTTCCATCTTCTTTAAGCCATATCAGCCTTCTTGCAATTACTTTCATTCCTATGTCCTCAAGAGGGAGTTGATACGCTGATAATTGTAGTGTATAAGCGCCAAAAGGCTCTGAGTACATATCACTGAATGGAGCATACATCATTATGTTATTATTCCTATTATAATCTTTATAAATGTCTGTGTTAGTTTTGAAGTCGAAAATACAAAGGCCGCTTTTTTCATCGTTTGTCGGGTCTTTATAATAGAATAATAAATCAAAAGTACCTGCGTAATCTTGCTTTAGGTTTGTTAGTTCTTTATTTTTACCTGTGTATACTTTTGTTTCCGCCAACACAAAATGCAAATTTTCATTTAATTCATCATAAAATTTCAATATGGCTTCTTCTTTTTTTCTTGTTGGTATTAGCCAATTTTTTTCTGATATATATTTGCATTTGTTATCCTCTGTTATCTTTTCAGGATGTCCATTTCTAAGCCAACCAAGACTTTCTCCATAAGCATGAACTAACGTTCCTGTTGTGGTCGCTTTGAGGTTATTAAATTTCCATTGGTCTAACCAATATTCTTTTGTCATTCCATTTTTTTCAGCATACCTTTCAGCAACAATATCACCCTCGAAAGGCACTAAAAATTCATGCGTTACCTGAGACACACTTGGTAATTCTTTTTCACCAATATAATATTTATGAGGCCCTTCTTCAAATTTTAAATCTTTAAATTCCTCCAATATTTTATTTCTGATTTCTGTTACCTCTTCTGGTTCATTTGGAACTATTATTTTATTTGTTTTTTTAGCCATTTTAAAGTGTTTTGCCACAAATATACAAAAAAATATTTAAAAAAAGAAGGTAAACGTTAATATTTATTAAAAAAAAGTATGAAACCAAGTAAAATTAAAGCACTTAAAGCAAAAAAAGCATTATTACTTTTTCCAGGAATAAGAGCGTTAACATGGAAAGGGACTGTCTATTGCAAAAGAAAATCAGACATAGAATTAATTAATGCCACTGATGATATTACAAGTGATTTCGAATGCCATGAGTTGATTCACGTTAGGCAAGCAGAGAGCACAAAAGATTCGTGGTTTAGATTTTATGCGTTATATTTGTGGTATTGGATTATAAATTTGCCATTAGTAATAACAGGCATTCGTATACCATATTACTTTATACCGTTTGAACTTGAAGCAATTAATAATGAAATGTTCCGTAAATATCCCACAAACGGGCCGGTTTATCAATGGAAAGATTTTAAAAGAATTAAATTTAAGGATAAGTATAAACTGGCAAGAAGGTACAATAACCTTTATAAGCCAAAAATGATTAGTTTTAAAGAATTTGTTAGAACTGTTGTACGTTTATCAATAGAAAATGGGTGAATTTAAGTTCACCCATTATTTGTTTAATTCCAATTTTCTAATATTTTTGTTATTAGTGGATTTCTCACCACGTCATCATTGGTAAATGTTGTAACACAAGTTTCATCAAGTTCTTTTAAATGCTCTATTGCATATGTAAGCCCATCACCGTTTTTCTTAAGGTCTTTTCTGTCCTTCTGTATTGGGTCTCCTGATATTATAAACTTTGAGTGCTCTCCCATACGCGTAAGAAGTAATAGCATTTCTTCCCTTGAATAGTTTTCAGCCTCATTAATAAGGACGATACAATTATCAAACGTTTTTCCTCTTGCAAAATTAACAAGTTGATAATCAATATAGTTACTGGTTATTAAGGCTCTTACAACATCACTTGGTGCTCCGTTGCCACTGTGCTTCATAATCTTCTCCATAGTATAGGTGTCTGCTTCAAGATATGGTCTTATCTTATCTTCATATGTGCCTTTTAATAAACCTATATCCATGTTTCCAGCCGGACAAGTTGGTATTATGATTATTATTTTATCAAATGAGTTACCTCCATCTTTCAATTCTCTTAATGCGTATGCCAAACTAATGTATGACTTTCCTGCTCCTGCTGCTCCACTTGCGAAACAAATTTGGTGCTTTTTATTCTTTAAATTTTTTAAAAATTCTTTTTGTTTTTCATTTTTACATTTAATTTCTAACTTATAATTTAACGTTTTTAAATTGCTTGCGCTAATCATTTCTTCTGGATTAATATAATCTGAAACTGTTTTTCCTAATTTTTCATTAATAAATTCTTGCTCAAACTCATCTAATCCTTTAAGGTTTTTTTTCTTTCCCATATAAAATACTATTTAAAAAAAAAGCGAGCTATCCCCTATAAATTAGAGAAATCTCGCTTTTATCGTTATTAGTTATATCAAAATACATTTTTGTGTTAACTTTTATAATAATAAATATACGTTTTACGCATATCTGTTATTTATATCATCTACAATATTAAAGTGTACAACATCGTGATGTATAATCTCTTCCATACCATATTTTATTTTAATGTCCAAATAATATCTTTGTGGTATTAAAATATTAGTATCTATTACAGTATAATTTTCAAGGAATGTCTTATGTACCGGTTCCCAAGGTAATACGTCAAGTTCTCTTGTTCCATCTCTTACATAAAGTCTTGTTTCTATTCCATTTATAAGTTCATAGTCCTGAGATGAAAATTGTACTCGTGCTGTAATTTTAAGTTTTCTAATGTCTCCTCTTTTAATATCCTCACTATCATTTATTCCCGATACATTTGGAGTGAATCTTTCATTTGCTTCAAGTCTATTTCCTATATTGAAAAATACATTTGGGCTTTTTAAAGTAACATCCAATTCAACATCCTCAAGCGTACTGCCATGATATTTTAGATTACTCCAAGTATCAAATAACATTGTATCAGACTCTTTATCAGATATTTTTAAATCAATGTAATATACACCTTTGGCAAAATAATTTGCTTCAATGTTCTCCATAACCCTTCCATATGCATCAGTAACTATTTCTTCTTCTGAATCTTTTACTGTTACTGTTGGCAATTCATCAAGGTCTGTTAATTGACCACCTAAATTACAATATAGATACAACTTATTATCTTTATTAATAACAAAGTTGGCTCTATCATCATTAATGTAATCGTGATATTGTGTTTCTACAAATGGCTCAAAAAAAGTGTTTGTCCTTGGCGTAAAGAATCCAACATAGTTTTCAACAGCACTTAAAACACTATATTCGTCTTCTCCAAGGCGTTCTAACGCAGGGGTGAATGCAATTCCTATCCCGTTGTTTTCCAGTTCGCCAGAGACAAATTTATTGACTATTTCTGTTATGTCCAAATCAATGTTTTCTCCACCTATGTCAAACCTTTGCCTTGCAAAAACAATACTGCTTCCACTTTCAGAAGAAAAATTATCATATTCATTTGATAGTGTTTCATTGGAATATATGCCCGGTTCATCCCACTTTAAACCGTTTCTGCGTTGATACCAATTGCATCCGTCTGTTGAAACAAGTCTGTTACCCCAACCAGGACTTTTCGTGTCATAGTAATCTTGCATATAATCACTATGAGAATAATCAAATCCTTTTCCATTATCCCAAGTTTTTGGGATTAAGAAAAATATAAGGTCAAATGATGATGCTCTTCTTCGCTGGCATTCACTTACAGAGCTTTCATCTATTTGATGCAGTAAAGTGAAATCTAAAGAGCCTGCGTTTGTTATTTTAAGCCTGTGTGTTATTTTTGACTTATCAGGCATTGTACCGTCTTCCATCATCTTTTTGATTTTACTATGGTCAAAATATATCAGTACTCTTGACGTATTTTTTCCATATAAAAGTTCTGATACTGGGTTTATTCCTGTATTTAAATCAGAATCCTTTATAATGCTTGCCATTTTACTTAAATATGTCTTTGTAATCATTTTTCTTTTTATATATAAATATTAAGAAATACGAACATGTTCAGATAAAATTGTTTTCAATTTTTCTCTCCAATCAGCACTTTCTCTTGTGAACCCTGCAACTGTTGGCGGCATACCTGCATATGGATGAACGTGTGTCAAAATGGCTTTAATCATAACATCTAATAATTTAATAAGTGTATCGCCATGAGGAACTTGATGCAGTTTTTTCATTATATCGTCCAGCTCATCTTCTTTTATGAGTTGCTCATAATCTGTTAGGTTAAAACTATTAACGTCTTTATTACTTATAATGTTTATTTTGTCAGCCACCATATTTATTACACTATTAGCCTCTTGCTCTGCTGACTTTGTTATGCCTTTCCTATATTTTAATTGTATATAAGCCGGGTCTAGTTTATTAAACACAACCTTTCCAACCATTGCCTCTCCATTTTTGGAATTGCCAAATGTTGAATCGTCTCTTATTCCGCATCTAATATCCAATTCATTACTAGATTCGCTTAAGTTTTTCATTATGATGTCTTGGCTTCCCCTTCCTATCATTGCGACATCCTCTGTGTTTGGAAATGCGCCAAATGTCTCTCTATAATTAGATATTTTCTCAAGTGGCTCTATTGTACCACCTTCAATTAATGACAAAGCATTTCCCCTTCCATAAGAATATTCGCATTTTTCTTGGAATTGTGGCTGAGAAATAATTGGCCCTATATAGTATCTTTGACTTTCTTTACTATCTGACATTTCAGTTAAAACAAAAGCCCCTTCGCCGTGTTTTGGTACTGATTGAAACGTTTTTGGGAGCAAAGGAAATGCATATGGTATGTTATCAAGAGGGGTGTTGCCATCTTGCTTAAGCCTTACTTTAATTCTTAGCCCATCAGCAGTATCTTCTACTAGTTCAACTTGACCCTTTTTAACTATTGATTCGCCATTATCCATTATATTATACCTTTACTTCTATTTATTAATTCTTTTTTACCCTCATTATATGAATAATCAAGTTCTTTCATTTTTTCAACCAATTTGAAAATTTTATTCTTGATTCCTTCGTATTCATTTTCAAGGCTTTTCATTTTTAACTTTATGTCATTGTTAGACATGTTTTTATAATCTATTTTATCCATTACTGTACAATTGCTTGACCTTTACTAAAATTAATATTAATTCCTTGAGATACAACAGGGCCACCAGCATTAGCGCCTGTTGTCAAAACTGATATTGCTCCTGGGGTATGTGCAACTTGTATGTTAGCATCTTCTCTGATGGCTCTGTACACTTCTTCAACAACAGCAATAACAAGTGCTACTGTTTTATTTTCAGTGCCATCTGGTAATGGGTCAGTTGGTATGCTGTGTTTGCTTAATGCTTTAACAATGTTTCCTACTGACACAACTGTTGATAAACCAGGTTTTTGGGTGCATCCGATAGCCATAAGCATGCCTGGTATTTCTGGTGCCGGTTGTCTTGTTATGTTAAATAAAGACTTAATGGCGTTAGATATATCTGCTATATTCATATTAACAATCGTTATTTACTGGTTCTTTATCTTTAACATCACTTGGATAGATGTCTGCGTATGTGAAATCATCCAAAACTGATGGTAGGTCAATTTCTGTAATATCTCCGTATTCAGAATTGCTTCCAAGACGTTTCTTAAACTTACTTAATACTGATGATAATATAGAACTTACTCTCGTTACAACTTCAACTCCCTTATTAAACCAAGAAAGTAATAGTTTGATTATTGCCATATATGCTGCAAACTGTTCACTTAATATTTTTGCTTGCAATTGCAATGCCAATGGGGTTAAATATTGTATAATATAGTCAAGTAGTTTTTTTATTATTAAATCCCTTACTTCTCTTACAAGAGATTTTACAACGTTTTTCAAAAGCCTCATCAATCCTTCTGTACTAAAAGGCTCATCTGGTTGGGTTTCCATCAATGCCCTATTAACCATAAGAAGCATTAACACTTTAGGGCTTAATACTGCATCAACTATTGCCGCTACTAATTGTTGCAAAATATCAGTAAGGAAATCAATTTTTGTTGTGTTCCTATCAGATGGCGAGGTTATTTTATTTCTTTCATCCAACACATCACATGCTTTTGTTAATGCGTGGTTTATTACTTTCTTTTGGTCTTCTATACTACCATTTACTGGAAATGTTTCTAATATTTTATTAACCTCTGTAAAATCAATTATCTCACCTTCATTATATCCTTGATTATATGGCAACTGCCTATATCTTATTTCTTCTGTTTTTCTGAGCATTTCATCAAACTGCTCATTTGAAAAAGTATAGAAGCAATCGTTTATTTCATCCTCATCTTCTTCAAGAATTGTTTTAACAATTTCAATTACTCTTTGCTTACCTTCAATAAAAGGATATTTAGATGCAGATTTCTTTGTTTTATTAAGTGTTAAATTAAATGTGGCATCATATGCAGGATTTGCTGCATTGTCAAAAATCCTTTGGCAGACTACCTTTGGGTCAAATAATTTCATACCCATTATGTAGTCATAATTGAATTCATAAACAGTTAAACCAGGATAACACTCTATTAAAACTGACGTTAAGTTGGTGACATTTTGTAAAATGTATTTGCCAGTTTTGTTATTAACTTTTAATTCTGCCCCTTTAGTGTGAGTACCATTTTCTTCTATTCCATAAACATCATATGTTGTATAATCTCCATTAACTTGTTTATTCCTTAATGTTGGCTGCAAATCATATGTCTCGGAAATTAGAGAAAATTTTCCTTTTTGGTTTGGTTTTCCATCTGAATCAAATAACAGTCTTATTGGCCTCCATTGTACGTGTACTTTATCAACACTTCCATCGTTGTTTATGTCCTCTTGCTCCAAAGAAGGTAAAAGGACATATGGTTTAGGTAGAATTGTAAATCTGATATTATGAGGCGCACCAGGTATTTCTCTGCCTTTATAATCATATTGTTGTAAATATCTTAGATTACAAATCGCCTTTTCCTCTGTATAATTTCTTGGCTTTCTTTTTTTAATGCCTAAATTTGAGCCATAATAGTTTGTTTTATCTACATACCAATTGCAACTATACCAATCTGACGAAACCGGCACTATTGTATTTCCAGTAACTGTTCCTTCATCGTTTACTTTACTTTCTATGCATATAGCAATACAGTTAGCATTATTAGAATCATAAAACGTGTTTCCTGCTATTAGGTTTGATTCGTTACCATCTGATACAAAAACCTCTATTGAACCTAATAGTGTACTGTTAGCACCTTTTATATAATATGTATTTGGGTCTCCTTCAACGTTTAATGTTTTAAAGCCGTCAGCAGTACCTATTGATGCTCTTGCTGGGTTTTGCTTATTACCTTTATGTATTACATACCAAAGAAACGCATTAAAGTCATCAGCCCTAACAAGTTTAGCCGTTCTTGCGTTTCCATCACCAACCACAGTAACCTCATCTAATTGTAATCCATCATCATATTTAGAAACAACTTTTTTTATTGATGAGTCTAATTCTGAATCTTTTACGCATCCAAAATAATATAATTTGCCTGGGTCAGTAAATGGAGACAAATCTAACATTCCTTGTGGGTCAATAGCATCTATGTTTATATCTATTCCCCTTCCTTCATTTAAGCCTGTTAATATGTTTGTATATACGCTTTCATTTACTTTTTTCCTAAACCTAAGTGGTATTCTTGGGTCAGCGTTACAAGATATTAATGACTTAATATTAGACAATAATGATGCTTTTATTCCTATTTCAACAGTTGGAAGAACCCAAACTAAAATTTCTACTATCCATTCCTTAAGAGTTTCTTCATCAACGCCAAGTGACTTTAATATATTAAAAATGAAGCCAAGAGGACTTGTTGAAAAGGTAAAAGAGTTTGCATTTAAGGAATCGAGAGTAGAATCAACAAAATCTGGCAATTTCTCCAAAATCGCCATAGTTGAGTCAATCCTACTAAAAGTTTCTCGCTGTTTTTTTACCTTTTCATTGTAGTTTTTGACGTTTAGTTTTCCGTTTCCGTCTATAAGAGAATTAGCCATTATTTTTTATTTAATTCAATAGTTTTAGTTTGCTCTTTTTCTTCGTGTATGTTTTTAACCATTTCTTTTATCTTAGAAAGGTCAAATGTTTGCCTACCTGATGTTTGAGTGTCTTCTAAAGAAGACCCAACGTTTCCATTGTTTTTTAATATTTCGGTCATCAATTTTGCAATTTCAACTTTTTTAGAAATGGCTTTATCAATAATAGAAAGGTAATCATTAATTATCTTCCCATACTTTGCTTTTGAATCCATAACTTCATCTTGAAGCCTTGTTGCTGTAGCAATTTTATTGATTTCGTTTTGTGCCTGAACTATTTGTGCATCAGAAAGGTCATATGCTTGTTGCAGCACATCTCTAATGTTAGTAGAATCATTAAGTTCAATTTTAAATTTTGCCATAATATATTATACTTTAAACGGTGTAATAAAATCTTTCAATAGTGGGTGCTTTGTGTCTTTATCTGATAAAATAGCCTTATCTTTTGGTATCAGCCAATCAATTCCAATATTGTCATCTAATATATTTATTCCGCCATCTACTTCTGGATGATAAAATTCATCGCATTTATATTGGAATATAGCTTCTTCTGTAAGAACAGCAAACCCGTGCGCAAATCCTTTTGGGATAAACAGTTGCCTATGGTTTTCTTCGCTTAATACGACAGCAACATGCTTTCCATATGTTTCGCTTCCTTCTCTTATATCCAAAGCAACATCCAAAACAGCACCCTTAGTGCATCTTACGAGTTTTGCCTGAGAATATGGTGGCTTCTGAAAATGGAGGCCGCGCATAACTCCATAAGACGATTTACTTTCATTATCCTGAACAAATGTGGTCGGAGCAACCTTCTCATCAAATTCTTTTTGAGAAAATGATTCAAAAAAATATCCTCTAGAGTCCTTGAAAATTTTAGGCTCAATTATCACAACCCCCTCTAAACCAGTTTTTATAACTTCCATAATTTATTATAAATATTTGTAATAAAATTATTCATCAATCATTTCTTTTTTAAGCAAATAA
>Ga0247610_10008904_pt1 | contig 10155 bp, 8 predicted proteins | sample 174DNAGHGhighgp2_FD_193483 | JGI IMG/M metagenome (GOLD analysis project Ga0247610, IMG submission 193483) | Sheep rumen microbial communities from Palmerston North, Manawatu-Wanganui, New Zealand - 1742 DNA GHGhigh gp2 | ecosystem: Host-associated > Mammals > Digestive system > Stomach > Rumen ... | reverse complement strand
TGTCGATATACGCTATCGACTGATCTTTAGCAAAAGCCGTGCCACAGAGCAGCAGGGCTGCAAAAAATACTATAATTGGTTTTTTCATAACTTTAACCTTTCATCCATTCATCCATTCACCATTATTATAACTCTTGTCCAAGAACAAAGTGGAACTGACTACCGCTATACTGTTTCGAGCCGTTGATCTCGTCGAAGCCCCATCCCCAGTCGATACCTAACAGACCGAACATCGGCAGGAAGATACGTACGCCGACACCGGCAGAACGCTTGAGGTTGAAGGGGTTGTAATCGCGGATATCCGAGAAACAGTTACCGGCCTCGAGGAAGACATGCGCCCAGATGGTGGCACTCTGCTCCAAGGTGATCGGGTAACGCAGCTCCATGGTGAACTTATTATAGAGGTAACCCATGTTACGTCCGGTTGCCACATCGTACGGCGTGAGCGAACCTGAGGAGTAACCACGCATCGCCACGTACTCGGTCGCATAACTCGTGTAACTTGACATACCGTCGCCACCCATATAGAAGGTCTCAAACGGCGATTTGAGGTTTTGGTTGTAATGCCCCAGATAACCGAACTCCGCACGCGTCATGAGCACTAACTTGCTGTCCTTGGTGAGCGGTGTGAAGACTTTTCCGGTGAATTTCCACTTATGGTACTCAATGAGGTGGTACTTCTCGTTATTGGTCATGTTAGCATAGTCCGCCGGGAAGAAGAGCGACCAAGGCGGGGTCAACTTGACACCTATGGTGAACTGACTACCGCGGCGGGTGTAGATCGGGTTATCGATAGACGAACGACTGATCTGCAGGTTCAGCGCCAGGTTATGACACGTACCGTCGGACACCAGCAGGTAAGCCCAGTCTTTCATCATGTACATCTGATAACTCAACTCGCCGTAGAACGCAAAATAGTCATCCGGCCAGCGCAAACGCTTACCGTATCCCACCGACACACCGAGCGTACGGAGGTACTTGTCCTTATCCGCCTCGGACTCCGCCAACTGCTGGTAGTAATTGCTGTTTCCGGAGTAATAGTAGTAGTTCGAATAGGTGTTATAGAGGTTTTGGTAAGCCTTCTGATAACGGCTCGAGTAACCGGTCTGGTTAGCGAAATAGATCGATGCACTCAAGCTGTTCGGACGCTTACCGCCAAGCCACGGCTCCAGGAACGAGATCGAAGCCGAGGTATAATAGATACCGTTTGTACGCGCGTTGATAGAGAAGGTCTGACCCTCACCCTGCGGCACGATGCGGTAAGATTTCTTATTGAACAGGTTCTGGATGGCGAAGTTAGTGAACTTCAATCCGAGCGAACCCACCAGACCGGTAGCACCCCAACCGAGCGAGAACTCAATCTGGTCGGAGGACTTGGTCTGCAACTGATAGGTGATATCCACCGTTCCCTCTTCGGGATTCGGCTGAATATCCGGCACGAGCTTCTCTTGGTCAAAGTGACCCATCTGCGCCAACTCACGCAGCGAACGCATAATATCCGACTGCGAGTAGAGTTGTCCGGGTTTGGTGTAGAGTTCACGACGAACAACATGCTCATACACACGCGTGTTACCGACGATATTGATCTGGTTGATCGTGGCAGGTTTGCCTTCGTACAGACGCATCTCGAAATCAATCGAGTCGTTCTCCACGTTCACCTCCACGGGATCGACATTGAAGAACAGGTATCCGCGGTCGGTGTAGAGCTTGCTGACGGCATCGTCATCATTGCTCAGACGGTCATTGAGGGTCTTGAGGTTATACACATCGCCGGGTTTGATACCGAGCGTAGCGTCCAACAGTTCATACGGATACACCGTGTTACCCACCCACTTGACCGAACGAACATAGTACTTATCACCCTCGCTGATGGTCATGTAGATATCCACGCGGTTGGGGTCTTCGGGATTCGGAACGACACTATCCGCTACGATATACGCATCGCGGTAACCGTGCTCGTTGTATTTCTCGATGACTGCCTGTTTATCTTTCTCGTACTCCTCGGTAACGAATTTCTTGGTGCGGAAGAGATTAATAATATCGTTATCGTTGGTCTTCTTCATCGCCTTGTTGATCTGACGATGCGTGAGGTTCTCGTTTCCGGTGATATAGATCTTACCGACCTTGGTCTTCACTTTCTTATCCACGCCGACCAGCACACGCACATAGCCCGGATGATCGGGGTCGTTATTCTGCAGCACATGCACCTCTGCGTTATGGAAACCTTTCTCGGCAAGGTATTTCTTGATGACGGTCTTACAGTGGTCTTCGAGGTTAGGCGTCATCTGCGAGCCTTGACGGATACCGGCTTTGACTTCTATATCCTCACGTTCGGATTTCTTGAGTCCTTCGTAGCGCACCTCGCTGATACGCGGGCGTTGCTCCAACTGAATGACGAGCCACACCTTATTGCCTTCGAACTTAGAGGCTTTGATCTTCACGTTCGAGAAGAGTCCCTGTTTCCAGAAACGCTTAACCGCTTTGGTGATCTGATCGCCCGGCACTTCTATCTTATCCCCCACAGCGAGACCGGAGAAGCCGATGAGCACAAAGTCCTCATAGCTATCCGCTCCTTCCACCTCAATGCCGGCAATCTCGTAGGTCTTACGCGTCATGCCGTACTCAATGTCCTGGGCGAACACCCCGGCACTAAAGAGCACAAACAATAGTATATTAATGAATCTGTTCACTGGTTTTTCCAAATCTTCTTTCACGTTTCTGATAATCCACAATGGCTTTATAGAACTCCTCTTCGGTGAACTCCGGCCACAAGCAATCGGTAAAATAGAGCTCGCTATACGCCAGTTGCCAGAGCAGGAAATTACTGATGCGGTACTCTCCGCTGGTGCGGATGAGCAGATCCGGATCGGGCATCTCGCGGGTGGTCATGAGCGACGATACGAGTTGTTCGTTCACATCCTCTGCACGCAACTCACCATTCTGGGCACGACGCACTGCCATACGCACCGCTTCGGTGATCTCCCAACGCGCCGAATAACTGAGCGCGATGACCATCGTCAGACCGGTGTTCTTGCTCGTCTCGTCGATACATCCCAGGAATTTCTGACGCGTGCCTTCCGGCAAACGATCGATATCACCGATGGTCTGCAGACGTACATTATTGTTCATCAGCGTCGGGGTCTCCTTCACGATCGTGTCCACCAGCAGCGTCATCAACGCATCGACTTCCTCCTTCGGACGGTTCCAGTTCTCCGTAGAGAAGGTGTATAACGTCAGATACTCGATACCGAGTGCAGTAGCTGCTACGGTGATGTTATGCACGGTCTCAACGCCTTGTTTATGACCGAACATGCGCGCCAGACCTTGTTTCTTTGCCCAACGACCGTTACCATCCATGATGATGGCCACGTGACGCGGCAGACGCGCTTTGTCTATTTGTTCTTTATATGCCATTGTTATGCTTTTTTACCAATTACAAATGCGGCAGGCTTTCTTCGCGCGAGCGAACTCAAACACCAGTCCTGCCGTCAGCATACCCGTCAAATCGCAGTTCATGATGTTACTGCCGTTTAAGCCGTGACGGTCGGCTAAGTTATCCCGGTTCTCCAGGTTGTCCGCGAAGTACACATTATGCTGCCAAGCTATATTGAGTCCCACGAACTCATGGAATCGCCATTTGAAGCCGATGCCGAAGGGGAAATACGCCATGGCTTTGTTGAAGTTGCCTTTCGTATAACCTTCTGCTCCGTACAGGCCTGCGCCGATACCCAGGAAGATATACGGCGTGTAGGGTTTGATACGTTTATCGAACTTATTAGCGTCTCCGAAACGGAAGAAATTGAACTCCGCCATCACATCGACGTTCACCAACAGGTTCTGCCATTTGCTATCCAACTTCACGGCTCCCACACCGGTCTTGTACTCGTACTCATTGCCCGTGATACGTTGCCCGGACGCCTTCACCTGCAGCGCCCAACGCTTGGTGAACTTATACCGGAAATGGATACCGTAGGCCTCGCGGGGGTTCATGAAGATATGCTCCGCCGCATCACCCACGTAGTAACCGCAGCCGGCCTGCACACCTATCTCGCACAAGTACGGTTGACCATTGGTCTGCGCTTGCGCTTGAGGCGCACAGAGCACAGTACACAGGATACCAAGGATTATTATGTATAATTTCTCAATCTTCAATTTTCAATCTCCAATTTTCAATTCCCGGCTTTTATCAAAAGGCGGAAGGCATCGGTGACGCGCTTGACTGCCACCACTTCGATTTTAAAACGCTTGCTATCGATCTTCTGTCCGTCCGGAATGAGGATGCGTTTGAAGCCTAATTTCTCTGCCTCAGCGATGCGCTGCTCGATGCGGTTGACGGGTCGTATCTCTCCTGCCAGTCCTACCTCGCCGCACAGACAGGTCGTAGCGTCCAAGGGGATGTCCATATTACTGCTGAGCACCGAAGCGATAACCGCCAGATCGATCGCCGGATCTTGTACCCGTAGGCCACCGGCTATGTTGAGGAACACATCTTTCTGCAGCAACTTAAAACCCACGCGTTTCTCGAGCACGGCGAGCAGCATGTTAAGTCGTCTGCCGTCAAAGCCTGTGGACGAGCGTTGGGGTGTACCGTACGCCGCAGAGGAAACCAGTGCCTGCACCTCGATAAGGAACGGTCGTACGCCTTCTACAGCCGCAGCGATAGCGATACCGCTTAATCCTTCACGCGAGGTAGAGAGCAACAGCTCCGAGGGGTTCGTCACCTCGCGCAGACCGTCCTGACGCATCTCGTAGATACCTAACTCAGAGGTCGAACCGAAACGGTTCTTCTGTGCCCGCAGGATGCGGTACATGTTATGCTGGTCACCCTCGAACTGCAGCACCGTGTCCACGATATGCTCCAGCACTTTGGGACCCGCCAGCGAACCCTCTTTGTTGATATGTCCGATGATGAAGAACGGTATGTTCCGCGTCTTGGCGAACTCCAGAATACGTGCCGCGCACTCGCGTACTTGACTCAGCGAACCGATGGTAGCATCGATGGCATCCGTTCCGATGGTCTGGATCGAGTCGATGACGACTATCTCCGGTTCGAGCTCTTTGACCTGCTCAAGGATACGCTCCAGCGAGGTCTCGGCAGATATATAGAGGTTCTCGGCATTGCCGGCCAGTCGTTCTGCACGCAGTTTCAGTTGCTGCGCCGACTCCTCACCCGAAGCGTAGAACGTCTTGCGTTCACCCTGCTGCATCAGCACCTGGAGCGCGAGCGTCGATTTGCCGATACCCGGTTCACCACCCAGCAGCACCAGACTACCCGGAACCAATCCACCGCCTAACACACGGTTCAACTCACCGTTATGCATGTCGATGCGGATCTCGTGCGAAGCCTGCACGTCTTGCAGACGCTTAGGATGACCGGACATGCCCCTCTTGGCGGAAGCCGGTCTCCCCGCTTCAACGGGGAGATCCTCCGCATACGTTCCCCACTCTCCGCATACCGGACAGCGACCGAGCATCTGCGGGGCTTTTGCTCCGCAGGACGAGCACACATATTGAATCGTTGCTTTAGCCATCCAATCTTCAATCTTAAATCTCAAATATCAAATTCTCTTCCGCCAAAACGGTATTGTCAAAAATCGGTTTGGCTTCTTGCAAGAAGAGACTATGGTCTTCTACGCGCGCCGAGTAGTGTCCTAAGATCAACTTCCCGGCGTTCGCTTTTTGCGCAATCGTCGCGGCTTGTGCGGCGGTGGAGTGCTGCACCTCTTTGCTGCGCGCACCCATCGACTCGAGGAAAGTGGACTCATGATAGAGCGTACCTATCCCGTCGATGATGGGAACGATCTTCTCGCTATACATCGTGTCCGAGCAGTAGGCGTACGCCTTACGTGCCACGCGCTCGAACGAACCGTCTTCTTTCTGCACCCGCTGCGACTCCTTGAAGAGGAACCCGCAGGTGGGCACACTATGCTTGAGCGGGATGGTCTCTACGGTGACGTTATTATCCTCGTAGATGACTTCGTTCTTGCGGGGGTTGATGGCGTGGAAGATGATCTCGTACTGACGGTCGTTAGCATGGTACTCCAGCAACGGTGTCAGCAGTTTCTCGAGGTCTTTGTACGCATATATATGCATCGGTTGCGTGCGTTTGAGCATACCGAGCGTGGTCAGTAACCCGATCAGGCCGAAGCAGTGGTCGCCGTGCAGATGGGAGATGAAGATGTTATACAGCCGCGAGGTGTGTACACCCAACTTCTGCATCGTCAACAACGTTCCCTCACCGCAATCGACAAGGAAATACTTATCGTGCAGGTTAACCAACTGCGACGAAGGCGACGTGGTCTTCGTCGGTTTGGCACTGCCGCAGCCTAATATGGTTACTGTTCCTTTCATTGTACTTGTTCTAACTGTTCGAGTACTTTATCGCCCAGGGCGGTTTTGGTAGCTATATGCTCGAGCACGGCCTTAACGAAGGAGTTGGACTCAAACGATCCGCGTACCTCTTCGAAGTCCGCCTGTGCTTGGCTGCGGTCACCATCGACACCGAAACCGGTCTGACTGTTGAGGTCAAACTCCTTGCGGGCATCGTTATAAACCATCCGATCCAAGCCCACCACAGCTTCTTGCCACTCGATGATGGTGCGTTTGATCTGCTCGAGCGTCACGTCTTTCACATTGCAGCCCCATACCTGCTCGAGGTGCTCCAACGCCCACGACCACTCGTACGAGTAGTAATGCGCGTGCATAGCTACCAGACGTTCCTGGATAGCCTCGAGGCTCAGTTTGCCGGCTTCGATATCATCCGCCAGACGACTCACTTCGCTACGCGGCGCAATCAGTCCGGCCAGATCAACCCATGTGCCGAAACCTGCCTCGCTATCCGGTTGCAATGCCTTGCGCACCTCCTCCATGGTATGCCACTCGCTCTTCTCGAGACGACTGATGAGGCTGTTGCCGAGAAATTTCTGAATACCGATCGTATAGAGTTCGAGACCGTGCTTGAGCGAGGTGTTACGGATCTTACAGTTACGATAACCGAAGACCTCGGTGTTCTCGCCGCTCAGCGCTACGAGCTCGTTCAGCACCTCGCGTCCGCGCCACATCTTCTGTACCGTGTACGGGCTCAATAGGTTGAAGTTGATCTGGTCGAGTTTATGCGGATCCTTACGGTTGTCACGCTTCGGCCATTTCTGCGCATCACGGATCGTACCTACCGTACGCAGGTTAGCGCCCGGCACCAGATAAGACTCCGACTGGTTCTCAATCAAGTACGAGAACGGCAGATCGGAAGTGTCCGCATGATGCGTGTGACGACCCATCACAAGACTGAACGCACCGATCTTAGACGGCCACAGCAGATAACTGTCGCTCGTGGTCTTCGAACCGCGCTCTGCCACACCCTGATGGATCGGACCGAGTTTGTACATATGGTTCGACTGGTTACTACCCGAACCGGCGTTCATGAACGAGAACATACCGGCGATGAGCAGCGTCGATTTATGATGGGTCACGGTATAGGGACCTGCGAAGATAGCGCAAGCCTCACCGTGCATACCTTGGCAGTTCGAGAAGAACAAGCTCTCGCCCGCCGAGTAGTGTTTATCAAAGATACAACCTTGTCCCACGAAGCACTTGTCCACCAACGTCGAGTCACCGATCTCCACGCCCGAGGCAATGATGAAATCCGTGCACTTGACACCAGAGCCCAGATGCACCGGAGCGAACTCGTTCGAATTGATTGTACCGTTCTTCAGACGACTCACGCCCGTCAGTTCGGCGAAGTCACCGATCTTGACGTTCTTGATACTACCGCAGTTGAGGATACGTACGTTATCGCCGATATAGCCCACCTCCGAAGCCTGCGCCTCAGCATAGGCATCGATCATCTGCTCCAAAGCGTGAATCATCTTCGGGCGATGACGATAGAGCGTCAGGATATACGCCAGACTCGCACTCAACTCGTTGAAGATAGGTATCTCACGTCCACCGCCTTCGTTCATCACCGGCACGCGTACGCCGTTACCGAAAGTCGTCTTGCCGTCCACAAGGATGGCGTTGACGTTCTCGATGCAGGTGTTGTCACCGATGTGGTAGTTGGCGATGTAGTTATGGATGTTGTACAGGTGCGCGTCGTTGCCCACTTCGCAGTTGTGCAGCATGGCGTGATAGATACCGCTGTGGATCTTGATACCACCCGGCAACTCGATCTCCTTGCCATACACACCCAGACGGTTGTGACCCGAGAAATTGGTATGACGCACGTAGCGCGCATCAAACGCCTCTGCCACTTCCACCTCTGACCAGTTGGTCGCTTTGCAACCCTGCTCTTCCAGTTGCGCGATCTCTTGCGCTGTCAATGAACGGTAGTTCATAGGGCTTAGTCGTTCAGCAGCATCGGCATGAGGAGCATCAGCACATCCTCGTTCTCCTCGTTCTCTGCCGGCAGAATCAGACCTGCGCGAGCGGGATCAGAGAGCTTGAGCAGCACGTCGTCCGAAGCGATAGAAGAGAGCAGATCGATCAGGAACGGAGCCTTGAAACCGATAGCCATCGGCGTACCATTATAGCTGCAGCTGATGGTCTCCTCAGCGCTGGTCGAGAAATCGATATCTTGCGCGCTGATCTTGATCTGGTTCTCGCTGATAGCCAGGCGCAGTTGAGCCGTACCGTTGTTAGCGAACACAGCCACACGCTTGCACGCGTTGATCAAGGTCTGACGGTCTGCGGTTACGATGTTCTGGTTAGCCTGCGGGATAACCGCGTTGTAGTTCGGGAAACGACCCTCGATCTGACGGCAAACGACGATAGTGTTGCCAAACTCAAAACGAGCGTTCTTCTGACCGAATACCACCTTCACATCCTCTTCCTCTTTAGCCAACAGGTTCTTGAGCAGGTTAGCCGGTTTCTTCGGCAGGATGAAGTTAGCCGCGATACCTGCTGCAACACCCATGTTGATGTAACGAACCAGACGGTGTGCGTCGGTTGCTACCATCGTCACTTTGTCGGCAGCAATATCAAAGAAGATACCGTTCATCACCGGACGGAGCTCGTCGTCAGCCGTGCAGAAGATCGTCTTCTCGATAGCACCCTGGAGCACCTTAGCCGGCATAGCGATCGTCTGCGCCTCTGCCTCTGCACCCGGCATCTCCGGATACTCGTTGCCGTTAACACCTACGAACGAATAAGTACCGTTCTGACTAACCATGCTGACTGCGAAATTATTCTCATCGATGGTGAAAGACAGCGGTTGCTCCGAAAACTCCTTGAGGGTCTCTAACAACAGCTTAGCAGCCGAAGCTACCTTACCTGCACCTTCTACATTCTCTACCTCCACACTCGTACGGATCGTGGTCTCACCGTCCGAAGCAGTCAGCTTCAGTTCATTACCGGACAGTTCAAAGAGCACGTCGTCCAAGATCGGCAACGCATTCTTACTGTTAATCACGCGGCTTACAGCCTGTAATTGCGAAAAGAGTTTAGAACTCGAAACATTAAATCTCATATACGTATATTTTTTGTTGTTTTTGTTCGTTGTTTTCATACGCGCGCAGCGTCATTATACGCACGCATACCTGCATCACGCGCATTTTAGCGTGCAAAGGTACAACTTTTTTTTGATATGAGCAAATTTTATGCCATTTTTTTTGCGTAATTCATTTTTTTGTAGTAATTTTGCAGCCGGAATTATGAAAATCGGTGTTTTTGACAGCGGATATGGCGGATTGACTATATTGGATGCCATCCGTCGCGAACTTCCGGAGTACGATTATCTGTACTTGGGTGACAACGCGCGTGCGCCGTATGGTACGCACTCGTTCGATGTGATTTACCGCTACACCTTGCAAGCCGTGAAATATCTCTTTGAACAGGATTGCACATTGGTTATTCTTGCATGCAACACTGCGAGCGCGAAGGCCTTGCGAACCATTCAGCAAAAAGATCTCCCTGAGATAAATCACCAATTACAAATTACCAATCACCAATCCCGCAGGGTAAATGTCTTGGGTGTGATACGACCGACGGTGGAAGCCGTGCCTTCCATCACCAAAACCGGTCATGTAGGTATCCTCGCCACGCCGGCAACCGTTTCTTCGGAATCGTACGTGTTGGAATTAGAGAAGATCGCTCCGGATCTGACGATCTCGCAACAAGCATGTCCGATGTGGGTGCCGCTGATAGAGAGCGGAGAGCATCACA
>Ga0247610_10008903_pt1 | contig 10157 bp, 9 predicted proteins | sample 174DNAGHGhighgp2_FD_193483 | JGI IMG/M metagenome (GOLD analysis project Ga0247610, IMG submission 193483) | Sheep rumen microbial communities from Palmerston North, Manawatu-Wanganui, New Zealand - 1742 DNA GHGhigh gp2 | ecosystem: Host-associated > Mammals > Digestive system > Stomach > Rumen ... | reverse complement strand
AGTACACTCCGCTGGCACTGAATATCATTGTTACCTTCAATGCCCAGGATTCGACTGCAGTGATCACGGGTACGTATCTCGGTCAGGGTTACCTGGACGGTAAGGATGTGCCTGAGTTTACGCTGAGCATAGCAGCCAAGGTTGTGACCTACGTTAAACCGACCGAGATCGAGTATGACGCCGAGGAGAACTTCAATGCTCAGTACCCGACGTATGATGTAGATGACACCTATCTGGCAAATTACGGCGTACTGTTCATCACGGCTACTAACGATGACAAAGAGACGATCGTGCTGGAGGTTTGGTTGCCGACAGATGCAAGCGAGCTCGTAGCAGGTGAATATCCTGTATCGGCAGAGGAAGGAGAGCCCGGAACACTCACAGCAGGTTCGCTTTCCGGTCAGAATCTCTCCGGCTCGTTCGCCGGAACAACGGATGCCGAGGGATACTACAATATACCTCTCTGGTTCATCGTGGACGGCGTGATGACCGTTAACGACAAGGCCGTGATCGAGGTACAGGGTATCAACTCGAAGGGCTACAAGGTTAATGCCCGTCTGGGTGAGTACGGCGCAAGTGTAGCGAACACCGACGCCAAGGCTGTTGCCACCAAGATCCTCCGCAACGGCCAGCTGATCATCCGTCGCAACAACGTTGAGTACGACGCACAAGGCGTAACCTTGAGCAAGTAATAGCAACATGCACTACAGTAATTGCCGGCGAACAACGTCGGCAATTATTGTTTTGCACGTAGCAGATACGTGCCGTAGCAACGAAAAAACAGAAAATAATGCAGTTTTTTATCCGTACATTTGCAAATATCGGATTTTTTTTGTACCTTTGCAGTTGCTAATAGATGGAAAGCATTTCGTAGGGAAGAACTTAAGCAACGAATTTGATAATTAAATCCATGCTTATGAGGCGCAATATTCTGTATGTTATTTTGATGTTCGTGGCGGGCGTAGGTGTGTGTGCTGCCCAGGAGACGAATCTGGAGAGCGATGTGACGCGTGTGATTAATCACGCCCGGACCGCTCAGAACACCGTGTCGCAAGCCGACAGCACGGCTGCACCGGAGGTGCTGCCGTTGTGGAAGCAGAAGCTGTACTACGGCTACAACTTCGAGATCTATTATCATCAGGACTCGCGTTCGAACAGGAAAGAAAACGGCTGGTCGGTAAATCTGACGCCCGAGATAGGCTGGCGTCTGAACGAACGGATGTATATGGGTGTGCGTCTGGGCGGCAGTTATCAGGACAGTTATTTGACGTATGTCTATGAGGCGCTGGACGGTTCGCAGGCGTCGCAGGATCTGCGTATCCGTCAGGGTGCGTGGGAGGTAACGCCCTACGGTCGCTACCGGCTCAAGACCTTGTTCAACGACAAAGTGGGCATCTGGCTGGAGGCACACCTGTACACAGGCATGCAGTATCCGCGTGTGACCGCCGGCAAAGTGAAAGGCACGGATTATGACGGACTACGGCACACCATTGTGTATGGCGCGCAGGTCTCGCCGGTGATTACCTATCAGTTCAACAAGAAGAGCACGCTGCAGCTGTTCTTCTCGATCATCAGTTTCGGCTACAGCGGCACAACGTTCTGCTACACCGATCCCGAAACAGGCAAACGCTACAATGAGCATACAAACGATATAATCGTTTTCTCGGGTAGGTTGCGCAATTTGCTGTCCAACCAGTTTATGCCCGGATTGTACGGACTGAAGTTCGGCGTGATGAAGAGTTTTTGATAAGAATTACTTGAGTGCGGGATCATCGCGGAACGCCTTGGGTGAGTAGCCGGTGGCGCGCTTGAAGTATCGTGAGAAGTTAGAGAGCTCGCTGAACCCTAAATCGTAGCAGATCTCCTGAATCGACAAGTCCAAGCGGCTACGCAGCATCTGCTTGGCTTTGATGATAATATGCTGCTCAATCCAGAAGAGTGCTGTATGACCTGTAGCGTCCAGCACGACTTTGGAGAAGTGCTTGGGCGTGAGCTGGAGTTTGTCGGCATAGAACGCCACCTCGCGTGACTCGTAGTAGTGCTTAACCAGCAGGTCGCAGAAGCGGTTGTAGATCTCGTAGCTGTGCGACGATATATCCTCTCTCTTGTCATCCGTCTCGCTGCGGTAGTAACTCAGCAGCGAGAGCAAGACGTCCACCAGATGGATGAGAATATCGTGGCGTTGAGGTATTTGCTTCAGGGCGCTGACCTCACGGATGGTTTCGGTCAGACGCAGTACAGAGGCGCACTGGGCGTCGGTCAGCGAACTGAGCGGCGCATAATGGTAGCGGATAAAGTGGCGATGGATGGTGGAGTGGAGTACCTCCTCCAGGAACTTCGGCGACATAGCAATGATCGAGACGTGGTAGTCGCTGCCGGTGGACAGCTCCTGGCAGATGTGGTTGGGTAGAACAACCAGCACATCGTTCCTGCGGAGCAAGACCTCCTTCTTGTCGTAGAATGCATGACAAATTCCGTCGCGAATAATCAGAATATTCATGCAGTCCGAAGTGAACTCTTGCTGATGAAATGGTGGTGAGTAATCGTCTAACACCTGCACTTCGTGCGCGTTAATGTCCGGCACTGTAATAGTTTGCATTGTATGTAGTACCGTGGTTTGAATCTTGCTCATAAAAACTGAATTGTGTAATTGAAGAGGCAAAGGTACGAATAATTTTTGACATTTGCAAACGAGTGCGAATAATTGATAAGTTTTTCCTATATTATGCTATAAAGTGTTGAAATTATTTATGTTTTATAGCATATCCCCTCGTGCCGGAGTGTTGCCCAACAGCGTATGTGCCGGTGTGCAAGACTGCTGCGAGCGGTTGCCAAACGGAGCGTGAAAGTGCCCTTTGAGACGAAAAATGCACATTTATGCAAAAATTATTCGCGAATAGTTGCAAATGTGCATTTTTTTTTGTATCTTTGCAGTTCAAACGGCTTTGTGCCGAATAAAACTCTATTCAGCGAAAGAAAAATATATGGAAGCCAAACAATCCAAACCCAATAGTCCGCGTACCGGCTTATGGCTGCTGATAGTAGCCGCAGTAGCGCTCGAGACGATAGCTTGTATTCAATACTTCTACAGCCGTTCGGTCATCCGCGATCAGGCTGTGTACCGAGCCAAGGCGGAGTTGCGTGCCGCCGAGCTTGAGATCAACGTAGCCACCGCCGAGATGGAGGCAGCGGCAAAGATGCTGGCGATGATGGCGGAGCATAACCTGGATAAGCCCCAGGCGATTTACGGCTGTACGCAAACGCTGCTGGAGACGCTACCCAACGTGGAGAGTGCCGGTGTGGCGTTCATAGCCGACTATTACCCCGACCAGGGTCGCTGGTACGAGATTTGCAGCAGTCGCGTGCCGGATATCTATACGCGGCAGATAGGCAGTGCCAGCCACGATTACCTGCAAGCCGAGTGGTTCAACAACGGATTGCAGATCGACAGCGCATGGTGGTCAGAGCCGTACATGGATGAGGTAGGTGCGCAAAAGATGGTGGTCAGCTGCTCGTACCCGATCAAGGATAAGCAGGGCAAAGTGGTAGCCGTGGCGTGCATCGATTTTTCGCTATACCGACTCAGCAAGGTATCCCAGTACCTGCAGGTGTATAAGGGCAGTTACTATTCGATAGCCTCACCATCCGGCAATGATATATTAGGCCGACCGGACACGATCCCCGGACGCAAGTATCTGATACTTGACGAGATGATTGACGCCACAGGTTGGCACCTGACGGTAATTATCCCCGAAGACATATTGTTTGCCGACCTGAACCGTATAGGTCTGATTGTGACGATTATGATGCTGATGAGCTTGGCGCTGCTCGTATATATCATGTACCGCAGTGCGAAGAACATCCGCAGTCTGGTAGAGTTGCACACCCGTCAGCAGCGTATGGAGGGCGAGTTGGAGATAGCACAGACCATCCAGAACGCCATGTTGCCGAAGGTTTTCCCGCCGTTTGCCGACCGTCCGGACTTGAACATCTACGGCATGGTTCAGCCTGCCAAGGAGATCGGCGGTGACCTGTACGACTTCTACGTACGGCACAACAAGTTGTTCTTCTGTGTCGGCGACGTGAGCGGCAAGGGCGTGCCTGCCTCGCTGGTGATGGCTACTATCCGTTCGCTGTTCCGCAGCACCACGGCTCACTCCGAGTTCCCTGATCGAATTGCAGCGGAAATCAACAACACGATAGCCGAACAGAACGACCAGAACATGTTCGTCACGTTGTTTGTAGGCGTACTGGATCTGGAGACCGGCGAGTTGCTGTACTGCAATGCCGGACATAACGCTCCGCTGCTGCTCGATAGCCCGAAGTTCAGCGTGCGGGATATAGAGGTTCTGCCTAACCTGCCGATAGGCGTGCTGCCGGGATTCGAATACAAGGCACAAAGCTTGCAGCTCAAGCGCGGCGAGACAATCTTCCTCTACACCGACGGACTAACCGAGGCGGAGAACAAAGAGCATGCGCAGTTCGGCGAACAGCAGATGAAAGATATGCTGGGCACAACAGCCGGCTTGCGTCCGCAGGAGATAGTGGAAGCCATGAAAGCCGGCGTTGAGCAGTTTGTGGACGGTGCACCGCAGAGCGATGATCTGACCATGCTCGCCATACGCTACCAGCTGTCGGCTATCGTCATGCGCAACGATATACAGCAGATACCTACGCTTGCCGAGTGGGTGGAAGAACTCAAGGTGCCCGATGAACTGAATATGCCTATCAACCTCGCCCTGGAGGAGATTGTGAGCAACGTAATGCTCTACGCCTACCCGGGACGGAACGACGGCAAGGTGTTCGTCGAATATACCGAGGACGACAGAGCTGACGGCAAACGGATGATCTTCACCGTGAGCGACACAGGCGTGCCGTTCGACCCGACGAAGAAAGCCGAAGTAGATACCACTCTCTCTGCCGAGGAACGCCCGATAGGCGGACTGGGTATTCACTTGGTGCGACAGCTGATGGACGAAGTGCACTACGAGAGGCAGGGCGACAAGAACATCCTCACTCTGGTGAAGAAACTGTAGCCCGCTGCGCATACATCGTAAATAGTAAAATCGTAAATAGTAAAATCGTAAATTATATGAATACAACCATTCAAGAAAACGGCAATCAACTGATTGCACAGTTTGCAGGTCGTCTGGATACCGCTGCTGCCGTAGCTACCACGGAGGCTGTCAAGCCGCTGCTGGAGGCAGCCGACAAAGAGATTATCCTTGACTGCACGGAGTTGGAATATATTTCTTCATCCGGCTTGCGTATCTTCCTGAGCATCCGCAAGGAGGCTGCGGCGCACAACTCGAAGGTTATTGTCCGTAATATCAATGCCGATATCCGTCAGGTGTTCATGATGACCGGATTCATCAGCTTGTTTGAGATTCAGTGATGGACGCGCTCGATCTTCATTGCCAACTGATCCTTGAGGAGTACCGCGACGCGTTGCCCACTCTGGAGAAGATGAAAGATGCTGTGCTCGCCAAGTTGCAGAAAGCCTTGTTGCGCAGCGGGCTGATTGTTACGACCATGGAAGCCCGCGTCAAGACCGAAGGCTCGCTGACAGGCAAACTGGCGCTCAAGGGCGCCAAGTACGCCACGCTGTCGGACATCACCGATCTGGTGGGCGCACGTATCGTAACGTTCTATACCGATGACGTGGATCGTATAGCCTCGATGGCGGAGAAGCTGTTTGAGATCGACTGGGCGAACTCCGTGGACAAGCGCAAACTGCACCAGTTGGACAGCTTCGGCTACAACTCGCTGCATTACATCTGCCGTCTGCCGGGCTACGATTACCGCTTTGAGTTGCAGATGCGCACCACGCTTCAGCACGCCTGGGCGGCTATCAATCACGATACGGGTTACAAGTCGGGCATCGAGATCCCGCGCGAGTACATGCGCCGTATGAACCGCCTGGCAGGTATCCTGGAGATGGCGGACGACGAGTTCAGCCGAATACGCACCGAACTGACCGATTACCGCCGGCGCGTGCATACGCTGGTGCAGAACGGCAAACTGGATGACGTGCTGCTGGACGGTGATACGTTCCGCAGTTACCTGCAACTCGGTACGCTGGATATACTCAACAAACGTATAGCAGCCATCAACCAGGCTGAGATTCAGGACGCACCGTTCGCACAATACCTGAGCGTGTTGACTGCACTGAATTGCAATACCTTAGGCGATGTTGACAGGCTGATCCAACGCTACGAGGAAGATGCCTATCTGCTGGCGCGACACCAACTTGGCAACACGGATCTGGATATTATCTCCTCCGCAATCGGACTGCAGAACATCTGCGTAGTGTGCATCCTGTCGTCCGGTGGAGGCAAGATAGGTCTGGAGCGTATGTTCGACGAACTCAACGGAGTCAACTCGCAGAACAAAGCACTCGCCGAACTGACCTACGAACAGGCGAAGAACCTGCCGTTCATGCAGCGCGCGAATTGAGATGCAAACAATCATTAACATCAAATAATATGAATCCCACACTAATTGATCTGAATGATTATGTCCGTACCGGCGAAGGAGCCAACGGAGCAAGTTATAACCACAAGGCGGACCCGTCCATCATGATGAAACTCTATTTCCGCAACTATGAGGCGGCAGCGTTAGAGCTGGAGTTGGCGCAAAAAGTGTACAAGATGGGTATCCCCACTCCCGAGCCCGGCGATCTGGTGACCGACGGCAAGCAGGTAGGCATACGCTTCAAACGCGTGGATGGCAAGAAATCCTACTCGCGTGCCTGCGGCGATAACCCCGAGCGCGCCGAAGAGTACGGACGCGAGTTCGCACAACTGTGCAAGAAGTTGCACTCCGTTCATGTGGATACCACGCAGTTCGAGAGTGTGAAAGACCGTCTGTACAACATGTTAGCTGCTAACCCCGACTTCACACCCGAGCAGAAGCAGAAACTCCATGACTATATTGCCGCAGCACCCGATGCCGACACCGCTATCCACGGCGATCTGCAGTTCGGTAACGGGATCTTTGTGGAGAAAGACGGAGTACGCACAGCGTACTTCATTGACCTGGGCGACTTCTGCTACGGCTACCCGATGTTCGATGTAGGAATGGTTTACCTGTGCTGCTGCCTCAACGATGAGGCGTGGACCATGGAAGTTAATCACATGTCTAACGCCACGGCGCGACGCTTCTGGGACGGTTTTGCTCAGGAGTATTTCCTGGCTCCCGACTGCCCGGTAGCCGGTTTCGGTCCCGGATCAGACATCAACGAGGTAGAGCGCTTGGTGCGTATCTATGCCGGACTGAAGACGATCATGATCGAGCGTGACACCCACTGCCCGATGCCACAGTTCCGCGCCATGCTTGAGGGTACAATCTATTAACGACTTTCGACTTTCGACTTTCGACTATTGACTTTCGACTTTCGACTATTGTCTTTCGACTATAATCTTTCGACTTTCGACTATAATCTATGGCAAACAAATACATGGATACCGACCTGCTTGACCGCGCAATAGTATTTGCGGTGCAGGCACATCATAATTCCGAGCGTCGCGGCAAGGGCTTTCCGTACATCGTTCATCCGATGGAGGCTGTGGAGATTGTAGCCACTATCACTCCCGACCAGGAGTTGCTGGCCGCGGCAGCGCTCCACGACACGATAGAGGATACCGATGTCACTTACGAGCAGTTGCGTGAGGCGTTCGGCGAGCGTATAGCCTCGCTCGTTCACTCCGAGAGCGACCAGTTCACCGAGGGCGTATCGGAGGCGGACAGCTGGCACGACCGCAAGCAGGCGGCAATCAACCGTCTGGCTGCTGCCAACCATGATGCAAAGATCGTGGCGATGGGCGACAAACTGAGTAACATGCGTGCCATCTGGCGCGACTATCAGCAGAAAGGCGACGAGTTGTGGAAGATCTTCCACGTTACCGACAAAGCCTCGCACGAGTGGCACTACCGCGGCTTGGCTGCCTCGCTGAGCGAACTGAGCGACACGTTCGCCTATCAGGAGTTCGTGCGGCTGATTGATGAGGTGTTCGCCGGCAAGCAGTAAACATTCTATCTTTCAATTTTCACCTTTCAATTTTCACTTTAATGAAGTTCATTGTAACCATAGGCCGTGAGTTCGGCACAGGCGGCAGGCGTATAGCCCAGGAGTTGGGCGAACTGCTGGGCGTCAAAGTGTATGACCGCAAACTGCTGGACGCACTCAAGGAGAAATATCACCTCACGCAAGAGGAGATGGATTCGATCAAAGCAAAGAAACTGACTTGGTGGGATGAGTTTGCCTCGTTCTACCAGCAGGCACAGGCGTGGGCTAACCGTCCGTACTACGAGACGGTATATGTGCCTAACGTGACATCCGAACTGCTGTACGAGGAGGAGGCACGTATCCTCAAGGCGCTGGCAGATCGCGAGTCGTGTGTCGTACTCGGGCGCACGGGTTTTCATATCTTCAAGGACGAGCCTCGGGCGTTCAAGGTCTTTCTGATTGCCGACAAGCCTTTCCGCCGCGACAAGGTGGCACGCCGCCTGAATATCAACGAGGGTAGTGCTGACCTGCTGATCGCCAAGGTGGATGAGGCTCGCGAGACGTTCACTCGCACGTTCAGCGACCGCAGCCGCTACGATGCGCGCAACTACGACCTGGTACTCAATGTCAGCGGACTTGAGCCGAAGAGCGTCGCCCGGTTCATCGCCGACTGCCTGAAGCAGCGCGGACTGATAGCCTGATAACTGATTCGCTTGTGACTGTAGATTTCGATAATATAGTTAATGCCCGCGACCTGGGCGGGTTGGTAGGAGCCGGCGGCAAAAAAGTTCGTCCGTACCGCCTGTTGCGTACCGCCCATCTGCACGACGCAACCGAAGCGGATATACGCCGGTTGCAGCAGGAGTATAATCTGGCTAAGATCTTCGATTTTCGTTCGTTGGGTGAGGCGCAGGCGTTACCTGATCTGCCTGTACCCGGTGCAACGCATCACCTGCTGCCTACCATCGACCTCAGTGCCGAACGGCTGACCGAACAGCCTATACCGCAGGAGACGTTCCTGGATCTTGAGGCGCACATAGTGAACCTGTCGTTCTATCCCGAGGTGCAGAAGATGGCAGCCAACATGTACCCGTCGCTCATCCGCAGCGAGTATTCGCAGTTGCAGTATGCCGCGTTCCTGCGTCTGATCATCGAGGCGCCTGAGGATGGCGGCTGCCTGTGGCACTGCTTCCAGGGCAAGGATCGAACGGGCTGGGGTACTGCATTCGTATTATCCGCACTGGGCGTGGAGCGCGAAGCGATCATAGCCGACTTTGACCTCTCCAATGATGCCTACCGCGAACTGGTCACCCGCTTGTATGCGCAGATCGACGAGCAGGGCGGTGGTGAGCCGGAGAAAGAGGTGGTGCTGGCGTTCATGGGCGTTTCCACGCCGAACTTCATCCGCACGCTCGATCTTATTGACCGTGAGTTCGGAGGGATGAACGCGTACCTGCACGAGCAACTGATGCTTTCGTCCGACGATATTCGCCTGCTGCGCAAGCGGTTCCTGATATAAGCGTTCGGCAACCTGAACAAAAGAAAAATGTCAGCCTACTTGGCTGACATTTTTTGCATTCGCTTTGCCACTCCTATGGCACCTGAGGGGCATACGAGTCGGCACAGGTGACAACCCACGCAGTTCTTGCCGATCAGTTTGGGCTTGCGGTCCTCGCCGAAAGCGATAGCCTGGTGACCACCGTCCATACAGGATACGTAGCAGCGCCCGCAGCCTATACACTTGTCGTGCTCGAACTTGGGGAAAACCATCGTTTCGCGGTCGAGGTCGGTAGGCAGAACGATGTTCGGCAGCTCTTCGCCTACGAGTTGCTTCAGTTCGGTTATGCCGCGCTCCTGCATGTAGTGCTGCAAACCGAGAATCAAGTCGTCAATAATCCTGTAGCCATACTCCATAACCGCGGTGCACACCTGCACGTTTCGGCAACCCATACGGATGAAATCCAGTGCGTCGCGCCAGGTCTCAATGCCGCCTATGCCGCTGATGTCCATGTGCTGCTCTATACCGGCCTTGCGCATCAGCGGATGAGCGGTGATCTCGTAGATCATCTTCAGCGCGATGGGTTTGACAGCCTTGCCGGAGTAGCCGCTGATGGTTTTTTTGCCGCTGACGGTCGCCTCATTGCTCGGG
>Ga0247610_10008902_pt1 | contig 10157 bp, 7 predicted proteins | sample 174DNAGHGhighgp2_FD_193483 | JGI IMG/M metagenome (GOLD analysis project Ga0247610, IMG submission 193483) | Sheep rumen microbial communities from Palmerston North, Manawatu-Wanganui, New Zealand - 1742 DNA GHGhigh gp2 | ecosystem: Host-associated > Mammals > Digestive system > Stomach > Rumen ... | reverse complement strand
AAAATCAAGCCTTCACCCTTCGCGCCCGTGCGTTCCTTAGTAATATAATACAGACCCAAGATCATATCCTGTGACGGTACGGTGATCGGGTTTCCGTTCGCCGGGTCAAGGATATTGTGGGAACCGAGCATCAGCAACTGTGCCTCCAGTATCGCCTCATTGCTCAAGGGCAAGTGAACAGCCATCTGGTCGCCATCGAAGTCGGCGTTGAAGCCGGCACAGGACAGCGGGTGCAACTGGATTGCTTTACCCTCGATCATCTTCGGCTGGAAAGCCAAGATACCGTGGCGGTGCAGAGTCGGAGCACGGTTCAGCAGAACCGGGTGTCCTTCCATCACGTGTTCCAGGATCTCATAGATCACCGGCTCACGACGATCAATGATCTTCTTCGCCGATTTAACCGTTTTCACCGTTCCGCGCTCAATGAGCTTACGGATGATAAACGGTTTATAGAGTTCAGCTGCCATCTCTTTGGGCAGACCGCACTCGTGCATCTTCAACTCAGGACCAACGACGATAACCGAACGCGCGGAGTAGTCCACACGTTTACCGAGCAAGTTCTGACGGAAACGTCCTTGTTTACCCTTCAACGAATCCGAAAGGGATTTCAGCGGACGGTTGGCATCGGACTTCATCGCAGTGGTCTTACGGCTGTTATCGAAGAGCGAATCCACAGCCTCTTGAAGCATACGTTTCTCGTTACGCAGGATCACATCCGGAGCTTTGATCTCAACCAGACGTTTGAGACGGTTGTTACGAATGATCACACGACGATAGAGGTCATTAAGGTCAGAGGTCGCGAAACGACCACCATCCAGAGGAACGAGCGGACGGAGCTCCGGCGGAGTCACAGGCAGCGCCTGAAGAATCATCCACTCCGGTTTATTCTTACCGTTCGACGCACGGAAAGCCTCAACTACTTGCAGACGTTTGAGTGCCTCCTGACGACGTTGAACAGAAGTCGATTTGTCTGCCGTAGCACGCAACTCATAACTCAGTTCATCGAGATTCGTGGCACAGAGCAGGTCATAGACTGCCTCAGCACCCATCTTAACGATGACCTTGTTCGGATCGGTATCCTCCAGCAACTCGTTTCCTTCCGGAATGATTGTCATTACTTGCTGGTACTGATCCTCGTCGAGCAACATCTTATTCTCGATCGGCAGACGATTCTTATCCGTTTCGTGCTTTTCGCCGATCTCCTGACCCTCCAGTGCTCCGGCACGCACCACGAGGTATTTCTCGTAGTAGATGACAGACTCCAGTTTCTTGGTCGGGATACCGAGCAGCGCAGCCATCTTCGACGGCAGCGAACGCAGATACCAGATATGTGCTACCGGAACGACGAGTTTGATGTGACCCATCCGCTCACGACGCACTTTCTTCTCCGTTACCTCTACGCCGCAACGCTCGCAGACGATTCCTTTATAACGGATACGTTTGTACTTACCACAGTGGCATTCATAGTCCTTGGTAGGACCGAAGATACGCTCACAGAACAAACCGTCACGTTCGGGTTTGTAAGTACGATAGTTAATCGTTTCCGGTTTGAGCACCTCACCCGAAGAGATCTGCATGATCTCGTCCGGGGAAGCCAGACCGATTGTGATCTTGGTAAAACCGGTTTTCTTATTTTCTTGTTTAAAAGCCATACTTCTTGTCCTCCATTATTCCATATTAATACTGAGAGCGAGACCTTGCAACTCGTGCAGGAGCACGTTGAGCGACTCAGGAAGACCCGGAGTCGGGAAAGGTTCGCCTTTGACAATTGCTTCGTACGTACGAGCACGACCGGTGACATCATCGGACTTGATGGTAAGGATCTCTTGCAGCACATGAGCAGCACCGTGTGCCTCCAGTGCCCAAACCTCCATCTCTCCGAAACGCTGACCACCGAATTGTGCTTTACCACCAAGCGGCTGTTGCGTAATCAAGCTGTACGGACCGATCGAACGAGCGTGCATCTTATCATCGACCATGTGACCGAGTTTCATGAAGTAAGTAACACCTACTGTTGCCATCTGATCGAACGGTTCACCCGTCTCACCATCGTACAACTGGGTCTTACCTCCACGCGGCAGACCGGCTTTGTCTGTCCACTCGTCCAATTGCTCCATCGTACAACCGTCGAAGATCGGAGTAGAGAACTTAACGCCCAACTCTTGTCCTGCCCAACCGAGCACGGCCTCGAAGATCTGACCGATGTTCATACGAGAAGGCACACCCATCGGGTTCAGCACGATATCCACCGGAGTACCATCTGCGAGGAACGGCATGTCTTCCACACGCACGATCTTCGATACAATACCCTTGTTACCGTGACGACCAGCCATCTTATCACCCACGCGGATCTTACGACGCTTAGCGATATAGACTTTAGCCATTTGGATAATACCGTTGGGCAGTTCATCACCGATAGTGAGGTTGAATTTCTCGCGCTTGAGTTGTGCGTCCATCTCTTTATATTTAGCAATATAATTGATTACGCATTGTGCAACGAGTTCGTTCTTGTGCTCGTCAGCCGTCCAACCCTCCAAGAGAACCGAGAAGAAATCGATCTCGTTCAGACGCTCCTTGCTGAAGTGCTGACCCTTGGCAATCAGTTCTGTTCCTAAGATATCCTTGACGCTCACAGCCTGACGACCGTTCAAGAGGGTGTACAGTTTGTTGATCAGCACCTCGCGCAGCGCCTCTGCCTGATGTTTGAATTTACCATCCATCTCAGCGATTGTGATCTTATCGTCCATCTTCTGCTTGCGGTCTTTGTTCGCACGGCAGTAGAGTTTCTTATCAATGATCACACCGTCCAAAGAAGGACTGGCTTTGAGAGAAGCATCTTTCACATCACCGGCTTTGTCACCGAAGATAGCCTTGAGCAACTTCTCCTCCGGACTCGGATCGGTCTCTCCCTTCGGAGTGATCTTACCGATGAGGATATCGCCCGGTTGGATGTACGCACCGATACGAATGATACCGTTCTCGTCGAGGTCTTTGGTAGCCTCTTCAGAGATATTCGGGATGTCGGCGGTGAACTCCTCCATACCACGTTTGGTGTCACGTACTTCAAGCAACTGCTCTACTACGTGAACAGAGGTGTACATATCTTCGCGTACGATGCGCTCGCTGAGCACGATAGCATCCTCATAGTTATAACCTTTCCAAGGAATATAAGCCACCTTGAGGTTCTTACCCAGCGCCAACTCACCGCCTTGCGAACAATAACCCTCGGTCAGGATCTGTCCTTTCTCCACCTTGTCGCCTTTGCGAACAACCGGATGCAAGTCAATGGTCGTGTTCTGGTTCGTTTTCTCGAACTTAGGCATCTTGTACTCCTTCTCGTCGGTATTGAAGCTAACCAGCTCTTCCTCCTCCGTGCGCTCGTATTTGATACGGATCACATCCGCATCCACATACGTCACGGTTCCATTGCCTTCCGCAACCAACTGCGTACGGCTATCGGTCACTAATTGCTCCTCAATACCGGTTCCTACGATCGGCGCCTCGTTAGTAAGCAATGGTACTGCCTGACGCATCATGTTCGATCCCATCAACGCACGGTGCGCATCATCGTGCTCCAAGAACGGAATGAGCGAAGCCGCTACGGAAGCGATCTGACAAGGAGCCACGTCCATCAGGTTGACCTCAGACGGAGCCACCACGGGAAACTCGGCACCGAGACGCGTCTTAACGGTCTTGCGGATGAAGTTTCCTTCCGGTGTCAACGGGGCGTTACCTTGTGCAACTACCTTATCCTCTTCATCCTCAGCGCTCAAGTAGATCACATGATCGTTATTCAGATCTACCACGCTGTCTTTGACAGGACGATAAGGGGTTTCGATAAATCCAAGGTCGTTGATCTTGGCATAGATACACATAGAGGAGATCAAACCGATGTTCGGACCTTCCGGCGACTCGATAGGACAGAGACGACCGTAGTGGGTATAGTGTACGTCTCGCACCTCGAATCCGGCACGGTCACGAGAAAGACCGCCGGGACCCAGAGCCGACATACGACGCTTGTGCGTGATCTCAGCCAACGGGTTCTGTTGATCCATGAACTGGCTCAGCGCGTTGGTTCCGAAATAACTGTTGATGATCGAAGAGATCGACTTGGCATTAATCAGATCAGTCGGCGTGAAGACCTCGTTGTCACGTACGTTCATACGCTCACGTACCGTACGAGCCATACGAGCCAAACCGATACCGAACTGATTAAAGAGCTGCTCGCCTACCGTACGAACACGACGGTTGGAGAGGTGGTCGATATCATCCACCTCGGCATTGCTGTTGATAAGCGAAACGAGGTATTTGATAATTTCGATCATGTCTTCCTTGGTCAACACGCGAGTGTCATCCGGAATAGACATATTCAGTTTACGATTGATACGGTAACGACCTACTTCACCTAAATCATAACGTTTCTGCGAGAAGAAAAGGTTCTGGATCATCTCTCGTGCCGTAGCATCATCAGCCGGCTCGGCATTACGCAACTGACGGTAGATATAGAGAACAGCCTCTTTCTCGGTCTTAGCCGGATCCTTCTGCAAGGTATTGAAGATGATAGCGAAATCGTTCTCGCGCTCCTCCTGTTTGTGTAACAGGATGGTCTTCGAACCGGACTCCAGGATCGTCTCAATCGTGTCAGGAGTCAACTCCTCTTCACGCTCAACGACGATGGTGTTACGCTCGATGGACGAAACCTCACCGGTATCCTCGTCTACGAAATCCTCCACCCAAGCCTTCATCACATCACCGGCCAATTTACGGCCGATGCATGACTCCAACGTCTCTTTATTGACCTTCACCTCTTCAGCCAGGTCGAAACAGTTCAGGATGTCCTTATCACTCTCAAAACCGATAGCACGCAACAAAGTTGTTACCGGCAATTTCTTCTTACGGTCGATGTAAGCATACATGACCTTGTTGATATCCGTTGCAAACTCGATCCATGATCCGCGGAACGGAATGATACGAGCCGAATAGAGTTTCGTGCCGTTGCTATGCATGCTGGTGCCGAAGAATACACCCGGCGAACGATGCAACTGACTAACAACCACACGTTCTGCACCATTGATGACAAAGGTGCCCTTCGGCGTCATGTACGGGATGGTTCCCAAATACACATCGCTCACTACGGTATCGAAGTCCTCATGATCGGGATCCTCGCAACTCAAACGTAACTTTGCTTTCAAAGGCACAGAATAAGTCAGACCGCGTTTGATGCACTCCTCAATAGAGTAGCGAGGACGATCCACACTGTAATCCAAGAAAGCTAAGGTAAAACTGTTGCGGGTATCCTGAATCGGAAAGTTCTCCGAGAATACCTTAAAGAGTCCCTCTTTACGACGTTGTTCAGGAGTAGAATCCATCTGAACAAAATCCTCGAAGGACTTCAACTGAATTTCCAGAAAGTCAGGATAAGGCATATGCTTTTGCATACGACTGAAATTAACTCTCTGCTGTTTTTTACTTGTAGCCATTATTTTCGATGGTTAATAATTGTTTAACAGAATTAAACTGTTGGTAATGAATAATTTAAATCTAAATCGGCGGGTTTGAAATTTATGTTATTTTAATATTCACCCTAAAATAATTACCAAATATTTCAGTTTTTTAATCATTCTGTCCTATTGAGCAGAAAAGGTTTAGACCCACAATTGCGTGTGGATCTAAACCTATTCCACTCGATTAGAGTGGTTGGTTGAAGGAGGTATTACTTCAGTTCTACCTCAGCGCCTACCTCTTCGAGAGCTTTCTTCAAAGCCTCTGCAGTAGCTTTATCAACGCCTTCCTTAACGTTAGCCGGAGCAGCGTCTACGATGTCTTTAGCCTCTTTCAAGCCAAGACCAGTTTGCTCTTTAACGGCTTTAACAACCTGGAGCTTGTTAGCACCTGCGCTCTTCAGAACTACGTCGAAAGAGGTCTTCTCCTCTGCAGCCTCAGCAGCAGCGCCAGCAGCAGCAGGAGCAGCAACTGCAACAGCTGCAGCAGCCGGCTCAATTCCGTACTCCTCTTTGAGGATAGTAGCGAGTTCATTTACTTCCTTAACGGTAAGGTTAACTAATGTTTCAGCAATAACTTTAAGATCTGCCATGATCGTATAAATTTTAATTGTTTATTTTTTCTGTTAATTGATTTTGACTAGACGCTCTAGATGCCCTAGACGCTCTAGACTTGTTATTATTCTGCGCGCTCGCCAAGAGTTTGCAGTACACCGTGAATGGTGTTTTGACCGCTCTGCAAAGCAGATACAACGTTCTTCGCCGGCGATTGCAGCAAAGCAACCAAATCTGCGATAAGTTCGTTCTTCGACTTGATCGTGCAGAGGAAGTCCAAATTCTGCTTGCCTACGTAAACAGTCTCTTCTACGTATGCAGCTTTGAGTTGCGGCTTAGCCTCTCCGGTCTTGTCACCTTTGGTAAACTCCTTGATGAGTTTAGCGGGTGCATTTCCGGTGTTGCTGAGCATGAGAGCGGTGTTACCCTTGAGAGCGGTGAAGATCTCTGCATCAATGCCTTTTTTCTCAAGAGCTTTTTGAAGCAGTGTATTCTTTGCTACCAAGAGTTTGATGTCTTGTTTGAAGCACGCGCGACGCAGAGCGCTGGTGCCTTCTGCATTCAAACCCTCGATATCAACGAGGTAGAAATGCGAGTACTCAGCTAATTGAGCGCCAAGGGCTTCAATGACGAGATTTTTATCTTCCTTTTTCATACTTGTCCTTTGTTTTTAGAGATTAAAGCGATTTGGTATCGATCTTAATACCCTGACTCATAGTGCTGGAAAGATAAACGCTCTTGATGTACTCACCTTTGGAGACAGCCGGTTTCAGATGTTTGATCGTGTCGATGAACGCGAGAGCGTTCTCAGCGATCTTCTCAGCGCTGAAACTTACTTTACCGATAGAGGTGTGTACAATACCGAACTTATCAACCTTGAAGTCAATCTTACCACCTTTCACCTCTTTTACAGCTTTCGCTACGTCCATGGTAACGGTTCCGCTCTTGGGGTTCGGCATCAATCCGCGAGGACCGAGTACACGACCGAGGGCACCGATCTTACCCATGATCTGAGGTTGAGTGATGATGACGTCAATGTCAGTCCATCCACCTTTGATCTTTTCAATATACTCATCCAGACCTACATAGTCAGCACCTGCCTCTTTAGCAGCTGCCTCCTGATCCGGAGTACAGAGTGCGAGAACGCGAACGACTTTACCCGTTCCGTTAGGGAGAGCAACCACGCCACGAACCATTTGGTTAGCTTTACGCGGATCTACACCCAAACGCACATCGATATCTACACTTGCATCGAACTTAGTGGTAGTGATCTCTTTTACGAGAGCAGCTGCCTCTTCGATAGTGTACAGCTTACCTGCTTCAATCTTCTCAGCAGCAAGCTTCTGTTTTTTTGTCAGTTTTGCCATAATTGTTGATTGATTGAAATAGGTTATTTAACTACGATACCCATACTGCGTGCAGTACCTTTGACCATCTTAAGAGCTGACTCAACGGTGAAGCAGTTGAGATCCACCATCTTGTCTTGAGCAATTGCCTGAGCCTGCTCCTCGGTGATCGTAGCCACCTTGTTACGGTTCGGCTGATCGCTTCCGCTCTTCACCTTAGCTGCCTCAAGAAGCTGGATAGCTACAGGAGGAGTCTTAACGATGAAGTCAAACGACTTGTCTGCATAAACGGTAATAACTACAGGTAATACTTTACCTGCTTTGTCTTGCGTTCTGGCATTGAACTGTTTGCAGAACTCCATAATGTTCACACCCTTCGAACCCAGAGCCGGGCCTACCGGAGGTGCAGGATTGGCAGCGCCACCCTTGATTTGGAGTTTGATAAAACCAGCAATTTCTTTAGCCATAGTTTTACTTTGTTAATAGTTTTTGACTTGATAGCGAGCTTTCGGCTTTCAGTATTCAGCTTTCAGCATTCAGACTTTTTCCGAGGGCTGATGGCTGACTTCTGAGGGCTTAGTCTCTCAGTCGGTTAATAAATTTTGAAACTACCGAGTAGTGACTAACGACCTGTAACGGGGTCTCCTACTCTTTTTCTACCTGGTTGTAGCCCAGTTCCAGAGGAGTCTGGCGATCAAAGATCGTAACAACAACTTTGAGTTTGTGCTTGTCTTCCGAGATCTCTTGGATTGTACCCTTGAAGCCGTTAAACGGACCATCAACCACCTTGACACTCTCGCCCACAAGGAATTCAATTTCACTTGCTGCACGAACTTCGCTTTCACTTGCCAGGCCAACTAATTTGTTCACCTCTGCCTGCGAAACCGGTTTCGGTTTAACAGTCGTTTTTCCGCCACTAAGGAAACCCAACACGTTCGGGATGTTACGCAAGAGCGGGAAGCTCTCGTCACAAAGATAGCACTCTACCAACAGATAACCGGGAAGAAGATTTCTCTCCTTCTCCGTACGTTTACCGTTCTTAAGTGTCACCACTTTCTCCCGAGGGATAAGAACTTGCGACACATACTCACGGAACAGGGAACTGGAAACAAGAGCATTATTGATATACTCTTCTACCTTGTTCTCTTTTCCGCTAATAGCGCGCAGCACATACCATTGTTTTTTGTTCTCTGCCATAATCTAATTTACGATTTGACGATTTACGATTTACAAATTTTCAATTAGAACAGTCCATAAACAAAAGTCATAATAGACTCAAAGCACCAATCCATAAGCCACACGATGAGCGCCAGGATGATGGAAGCAATCAATACGATCACCGAGCTTTGCGCCAACTCTTTTTTAGTCGGCCAGCTTACTTTGTGGACCAATTCGTTGTACGATTCTTTAACGTTTTCTACAAAAGCCATATTAGTAGATTTTTTAATATTCTTATTTGCGTAGCACAATTCGGCTACAGCCTGAGCTGAAGTCGAATTGGAAGCTATTTTTCGTAACAATGAGCAATCAGTTTTTCAGCTTTCAGCATTCAGAATCTCGTCTGACTTCTGATAACTGACTTCTAATGGCTCTTTAGCACGGAAGGCAGGAATCGAACCCACATTGACGGTTTTGGAGACCGCTCTCCTACCATTGGAGGACTTCCGTTCGTCGGAAGCGGCAATCAATGACTTCGTTACTATGTAACTCGTGTAATTGTTGCGCTTCCTCCTCTCAAATCAACGAGCAGTGCGCTCGTTGATTTGGTAGAGGATTGTTGCTCGAGGCTCGAAGCCCGAGCGATTTACTCATAAGCCGACTAATTAGTCGATGAGTTTGGTGATCTGACCCGAACCTACGGTACGGCCACCCTCACGGATTGCGAAACGCAGACCCTCAGAGCAAGCTACCGGATAGATCAACTTAACTTGGATCTCGAGGTTATCACCCGGCATTACCATCTCAGTTCCTTCCGGCAGAGTGATCTCACCGGTAACGTCCATTGTACGGATGTAGAACTGCGGACGATAGTGGTTGTGGAACGGAGTGTGACGACCACCCTCTTCTTTCTTCAGGATATAAACCGAAGCCTTGAACTCGCTGTACGGTTTTACCATACCCGGGTGAGTCAATACCATACCACGTTTAACTTCATCTTTGTCGATACCACGGAGGAGCAGACCTACGTTATCACCAGCCTCACCTTGATCCAGCAACTTGCGGAACATCTCAACGCCGGTTACAACAGATTTCTTACCCTCTGCACCCAGACCGATCAGCTGAACCTCGTCACCTACTTTGATGACACCGGTCTCGATACGACCCGTTGCTACAGTACCACGACCGGTGATCGAGAATACATCCTCAACCGGCATCAAGAACGGTTTGTCTACGGCACGTACAGGCAGCTGGATCCAGTTGTCGCAAGCGTCCATCAACTCCATTATCTTCTCTTCCCACTGCGGAACACCGTTCAGTGCACCCAGTGCAGAACCGCGGATAACCGGGGTGTTGTCGCCGTCGAACTCATAGAAGGAGAGAAGCTCACGCATCTCCATCTCAACGAGATCCAACATCTCAGGATCGTCCACCATATCGCACTTGTTCATAAATACAACCAGGCGCGGTACGTTTACTTGGCGAGCCAACAGGATGTGCTCGCGGGTCTGAGGCATAGGACCATCAGTTGCAGCAACTACGATGATAGCACCATCCATCTGGGCAGCACCGGTAACCATGTTCTTTACATAGTCAG
>Ga0247610_10008901_pt1 | contig 10158 bp, 10 predicted proteins | sample 174DNAGHGhighgp2_FD_193483 | JGI IMG/M metagenome (GOLD analysis project Ga0247610, IMG submission 193483) | Sheep rumen microbial communities from Palmerston North, Manawatu-Wanganui, New Zealand - 1742 DNA GHGhigh gp2 | ecosystem: Host-associated > Mammals > Digestive system > Stomach > Rumen... | reverse complement strand
TGAATCGACTTTTACACCTGGACCCATTGTAGATGCTACAGATACATTCTTAATATATGCACCCTTAATTGTTGAAGGACGAGCCTTCATAATTGCATCATAAACAGTCTTAAGGTTTTCTTGAAGCTTAGCTGCACCAAATGATACCTTACCGATAGTCATTTGAATGTTACCAACCTTATCAGGACGGTATTCAACCTTACCAGCCTTGATTTCTTTGATTGCCTTAGCAACGTCCATTGTTACTGTACCAGTCTTAGGGTTTGGCATTAAGCCCTTAGGTCCTAAGATACGACCTAACTTACCTAATTGACCCATCATATCAGGTGTAGCAACGATAACATCGAAATCGAACCAGCCTTGTTGAATCTTATTAATAATTTCAGCTTCGCCTACGTAATCAGCACCAGCCTCAGTAGCTTCTTGTTGTTTAGCTCCACGGCAAATAACTAATACTCTTTGAGACTTACCTGTACCATTTGGTAACACGATAGCACCACGAATATTTTGTTCAGCCTTACGTGGATCAATATTTAAACGGAAAACTACATCTACAGATGCATCAAACTTTGTTGTTGAAGTCTTGATTGCTAAATCTAATGCTTCAGTAGCATTATAAGCTTTAGTTCTATCTACAAGCTTAGCTGCTTCAACATACTTCTTTCCTCTCTTCATATTTATCCTCCTAAAATGTGGTTATAGCGGGATTACCTCCCACAAGTTTTAGGCTGTTTTCACAACCTAGTAAAAATTAGTCTTCGACTACGATGCCCATGTTCTTAGCAGTACCACAAATAATATTTGTAGCAGCTTCAATGTCATTTGCATTTAAGTCTGGCATCTTCATCTCAGCAATTTCTCTAGCTTTTTGTCTAGAAATTTTTGCAACAGTATGTTTCTTAGAATTTTCAGAACCCTTTTCAATTCCAGCAGCCTTTAATAATAAATCTGATGCTGGTGGAGTATGCACAACGAATGTGAATGAACGGTCTTCATAAACTGAGATTACTACTGGTAGCGTATATCCCATCTTATCTTTTGTAGCTTCATTGAATTGAGAACAAAATCCTGGAATATTTACACCTGCTTGTCCTAGTGCTGGACCAACTGGTGGAGCTGGATTAGCTTTACCGGCTGCAATTTGTAATTTAACAACCTTTACGACCTTCTTAGCCATAATAATCTTCCTCCTAACTTTCAATGATGTGGTATACAGACTAATCTAAAATTAGTCCTCCCATCTAGTGTGTATAAACACACGTGCTTTTATATTTTATCAAAAGGTTTGTCATATGTCAATTGTTTTTTTTATATAAAAAATACAGTTTATTTTTACCTATTTTAAGTAAAACTTAAACTGTAATTACATCTATTATAACATAGCATAAAAATAAAGCTAAAGCAACATTAACAATAGAAATAATTAATCCTCTTGTGTAAAGAATACCACTTAATTGAATTATATGCAATAATCGAATATATTATTTTCTTTATTATAATAATTAATTAGATCATCTAATGTTATTCCTTTTAAATAATTTCTAGTATTGTTATTGAAATCATCAAAAAAAGATTTAACCCAGCCTTGATTATCTAAATTGCTATTACAGAGATCCTTATCTGAAGCACATATAATTTCATATGCATTATATTCATCAATTCTTTTTGTTAGCTTATATCCACCATTAAAGCCTCTATATGAAAATAATAAATTACCTCTTACTAATAAAGAAATTACTTGTTCTAAATACTTTTGACTAATATTTTCACTATTTGCTATATCTTTAATAGTTATATATTCACTTTTATTAGAGTTAATCGCAATATATACCATTGCCTTTAATGCATAAATACTTTTAGTTGACAACATAATAAAACCTCCTAAATAAGATTTCTTTTTTCTAATGCTTCTTTTAATTGATTTAATGCCTTTTCTAAAATACTTCTTGGGCATGCTATATTAATTCTTTCAAAGCCATAGCCACTTTTACCAAATATATTACCAGCATCAAGCCATAGCTTAGCTTCGTTTAATATTATTTCATTTAATTCTCTATCTGTAATATTTAAATCATTACAATCTAACCATATTAAATAAGTACCTTCAGGCTTAATTAGCTTTATCTTATTAATATATTTATTTAAATAGCTTTCTACAAAATCTAAATTACTCTTTAAATAAATTAATAATTCATTATACCAAGTTTCTCCATATTTATATGCTGCCTCACATGATATAAGTCCCATTATATTTGGCTGGGAATAACCAGTTTTAAATATTTCTTTTTTTATTTTTCTTTTTAAGCTATCATCATAAGCATAAATATTACCAAGTTGTAAGCCTGCTAAATTAAATGTTTTAGATGGCGATGTTAATATAACAGTGTTATTTATTCTATCTTTTGCCAAAGAGGCATAAGATATAAATTTATATTCTGGATATATAAAATCAGCATGTATTTCATCTGATATGACAAATACATTATGCTTTTTAGTTATTTCATATATCTTTTGTAATTCCTCTAATTTCCATACTCTACCTACAGGATTATGAGGATTACATAATATATATACTTTCACATTATTTTCAATAATCTTTTTTTCAAAATCATCAAAATCTATTTCATATTTATAATTATTATATTTTAATTCTGATACTATAAGCTTTCTTTTATTATCTAAAATCACTTCTTCAAAAGGATAATAAACAGGCTGATTAATAATTATTGAATCTCCTTCTTTAGTTATGGCATTAATTGTTGCTGCTATACCATATACGACACCTGGGACAGGAATAAAATTATTATTTTTAGGTTCCCAATAATGGTGTTTTTTAATCCATTCCTTTAAAACAATAAAATATGATTCTAAAGGCTCAGAATAGCCAAATATACCATGGTTTGCCTTTTTAACAATTTCATCAATAATTTCTGGTGCAGTTTTAAAATCCATATCTGCAACCCAAAGGGGTAAAACATCTTCTGGTTTATTTCTATATTTTGCATAATCCCATTTTAGACTATTTGTATTATATCTATTAATGACTTCATCAAAATTATACTTTCCCATAAATATTTCCTCCTTCTTATTTATAAATTGCTTGTTTCAAATCCTCTATTAAATCCTCACTTGATTCTATACCAACTGAAATTCTTAAAAATCTTTCATTAATTCCTTTAGCATCTCTTTCTTCCTTAGGTAAATCAGCATGTGTTTGATACATTGGATATGTTATTAATGAATCAACACCACCTAAGGATTCAGCATATTTAAATATTTTAATATTAGCTAATATTTTTCTTGCAAGCTCTTCTGATTCTACTGTAATAGAAATCATTCCACCAAAGCCTGATGCTTGACTTAAATTAGTTTTGTAGCCTGGATTATCCTCTAGGCCAACATAATTGATTTTCTTAATACAGGGTAACTCCTTTAAATATGATGCGATTGCAATCGCATTTTTATTTATCTTATCCATTCTTAATGGTAATGTTTTAATGCCTCTTTCAATTAAGAATGCATCAAATGGTGAAAGACATGCACCTATAGTTTTTGAATAATATAAGACATCATCACCTAATTCTTTAGTTTTTGATATAACAAATCCAGCAAGTGTATCATTATGACCACCTAAATATTTAGTTCCACTATGAATTACTATATCTGCACCAAGTAATAGTGGTTTTTGAAAATAAGGAGTTAAAAATGTATTATCAACAATTAATAATAAATTATATTTTTTACATAACTCTGATATTTTCCTTATATCAGTAACATTCATTAAAGGATTTGATGGTGTTTCAATATAAATTGCTTTAGTATTACTTTTAATTTTTGATTCAACTAAATTAATATCTGAAGTATCTATGAAATCAAATTCAAAATTATCTTCCTTTAGTGTTCTAAATAATCTTAAAGCACCACCATATAAATCACTAGATGCAATAAAATGATCATTTGATTTAAACATTTTAAATACACATGTTATAGCAGCCATACCAGTTGAAAAGCCAGTACACGCATTACCACCTTCAAGCTTCATAACTAAATCCTCTAAATGACTTCTTGTTGGATTTGATAACCTTGAATAGCTATATTTAGATTCATTATCTAATCCATTATGAACGAATGTTGCAGATTGATATATTGGTGTTGTAATAGCACCATATTGATCATCATTATCTATTGTCGGATGAACACACAATGTATCAAAATTCATCTTACAATACCTCCTTAAATACAAAGCTTTTATTTAACTAAATTTAATATAAGCTTTGCAGTATCCTTTAAATCATCAATTAATATATATTCATCCTTTGAATGAACATTTCTCATTCCATTTCCAATAACAATACCTTTAATATTATTCATATTTAAATTATTGTTATCAGAACCACCAAAGGTTTTAATATAATTAATTTTCTTTTTATTTATTTTTGATATTGCGTCTTCATATTTTTTTATAATAGAATCACTTCTATTTATTTCATATGCACTAAATTCAATATCATAATTAAAATCTATACTTCCTTTATATTTTTTTGCCTTTGATTCAAATATAGATTTTAATTCATTTAATTTATTTATAGCAATCGAATTATCAAGGCTTCTAATTTCTCCCTTTAATTCAATTAATTCGGGTACTATATTAACTCCGCTACCACCATTAATTAAACCAATATTTAAAGTAGTTTTATCATCAACTCTACCCAATTTAATTTCGTTTAATGCCTCATTAAATATTATTAAAGAATTAATACCATCCTCTGGTCTAAAGCCAGCATGTGATGCCTTTCCTTTAATTTTAATATTAAAAGAAATAATAGATGGTGCACTAATTGCCACATCATTAATATTTCCTTCTAAATCAAATACAAAAGCCATATCTGATTTTAGTAAGCTATAATCAAAATGTCGACTTCCCTTTGCGAAAGGCTCCTCTGCAACAAAGAATATTATTTCAATATCCTTGTGACTAAGCTTATTCTCTTTAATTACTCTTAATACCTCTAATATAGATGCGACAGCACTTAAATCATCTGCACCTAATACAGTATTATGGTCTGATTCAATCCTATCATTATTAATAATTGCCTTCTTATTTTTTCCTGGTGATACAGTATCTAAATGTGCAGCAAGTATTATTCCCTTTCCTTCTATATCTCCCTTTAATCTTGCGTATACATTATTTGTGATGTTTTTACTATCTGAATATTTTTTATAATTATTTTTTGAATTATCTTCAAAAACATCTAATCCTAATTCCTTTAATCTTGTAATTACATATTTTTGTATTTCTAATTCATTAAATGATTCAGAGTCAAATTTAGTTAAGTTAATAAATTCATTAATTAATCTATCTTCATTTATCATAAAAACACCACCCTTCATTTATTTATATTCTCTTTTATCTCTATTATGTGGGCTATTCCATTCATCTAGATTTGGACCTAATGGTAATATCTTATATGGATTAGGTACACAGCATAAATGATAATGCTTCTTTATCGCATCAAAATTTGTTGTGTCACCAAAGCCCCTTGTTTGATATAGGTCACGAGCATAAGCCCATAAATTTTTATATTCCTTTAATGTTTTTAAATTTACTTTAAATGCATTATAATATGCAATATCAAATCTTGCTAAAGTAACATATAATCTAACATCAGATTCTGTTATTTTATCCCCAAACAAATATCTTGAATGTTCTAATCTTTCTTCTAACTCATCAAATTTTTTAAATACATTTATAACTGCATCATTATATGCCTCTTGGCTTTGAGCAAAGCCTGCCTTATAAACGCCGTTATTAACCTTATCAAATAATTCATCATTGAATTTATCTATTTCATCTCTTAATTCTAAAGGATATAAATCTGGTGCACCTTCTTTATGGAATTCCTTCCATTCAAGCTCCCAATATTTAGTTAAATTAAAATAATCGTTGTTTACTATTTTATTTGTTTTTAAATCAACAACACAAGGAACAGCAGGTCTTCCTTTATATTCGGTATCAGAATATTTATAAAGGTCACTTAATAAATGAACCTTTAATACTGGATCAACTCCATCCTTATCTAATGTAAATGCCCAGTCGCTAGTTAAAGTATTAGGTCTAACTGGATCTAATGTTCCTAAACTTATAACATCCTCAAGACCTAATAATCTTCTAACTATAATTGATCTATGTGCCCAAGGACAAACAGGAGCCCATATTAATCTATAGCGGTTAGCTTCAACAGGAAGCTCACCTTCCTTTTTACCAAAAGGTGTTGTGAAATGGTTTTTTTGTCTTACAAACTTTCCACCTTCACCTAATTCATTACTATTTTTTAATGAAGCTACATATTCTTCTTTTGTAGCTTTTTTTCTATTTGCTAAAGAGCAGCTTACAACCTCACTCATCAAATTCACCTCTTAAAACAATTCAGGTGTTGATAAATAATGGTCACCACCATCAGGGAAAATAATAACTATATTTTTATCTTTATTTTCTTCTCTTTTTGCCACTTCAACTGCAGCACTTAAAGCAGCACCTGCAGATATACCAATTAATATACCCTCAAGCTTTGGTAATAATCTTGTATATTTATATGCATCCTCATCAGTTACATCTATTACCTCATCAAATAATGAAACATCAGTAGTTGGAGGAGTTAAGCCACCACCAATTCCTTGAATTTTATGTGGGCCTGGCTCATGACCTGTTAAAACTGCACTACCCTTAGGCTCAACTGCAATAATTTTAATATCACTTTTCTTTTCTCTTAAATATCTACCACTACCTGAAATAGTACCACCAGTACCTGAGGCTGCAAGGAAGATATCAATATTACCATCTAGATCCTCCCAAATTTCAGGTCCTGTTGTTTTATAATGAGCACCAGGGTTATTTGGATTTTGGCCTTGTGCAGGATTATATGCATTAGGTGTTTCATCTAATAATTCCTTAGCCTTAGCACCACCACCTGCCATATTTAATTCCTTTGGTGTTAAATAAACCTCTGCACCATATGCCTTTAAAAGCTTAACGCGTTCAATACTCATATTTTCAGGCATGCAAATTTTAATTTTATATCCCTTTGCCGCAGCAACCATCGCAAGTCCTATACCAGTATTACCACTAGTACCCTCTATAATAGTGCCACCTTCTTTAATTAAGCCTTCCTTTTCAGCTTCTAAAATCATATTATATGCAGGTCTATCCTTTACAGAACCACCTGGATTTAAGAATTCAAGCTTTGCATAAATATGTGCCTTTAACCCTAATTCTTTTTCTAATCTATTTAATTTAACAATTGGTGTATGACCAATTGTATCTAATATACTCTCATAATAATGTGCCATGTTATACTCTCCATTTCACTATTGATTTTTCTAATCTATGAACAACTATATCTATAATAGTTGTAACAAAGCCGATCGTTACAATACCAGCTAAAACTCTTCTATAATCAGCATATGATTTATATGTTTCTGTATAGAATCCTATACCACCATTAATACCAATCATTTCTGCCGCAACTAAACACATAAACGCACCACGTAATGATTTAGATATTGAAATAATAATATTAGGTAAGCAGTAAGGTAATATCACCTTATAAATCATACCAATATTTGATACACCCATAACCTTAGCTGCATCAATAATCTTTTTATCAATTTGACCAACTCTTTGAACCATTCCTTGAAATGTTGGCCAGAATACTGCTAAAAATATAATAGCTACTGCGGCCTTTTGAAATGGGAACCACATTATAAGCCATGCAGTAATAAGCATTGGTGGAATCAATGTAATAGCATTAGATACAGGTATCATTACCTCTCTTGCTCTTTCAAACCACCCAACTACTAAACCAATAATAGTTCCTAAAATAATAGCAAGTAAGAAACCCCAAAATAATAATTTTAAGGAATCAAGTACCATTTCCTTTAAATAATCCTTATCTGTTTTAAATACATCAAATAAGCCCTCAGGAGATGGGATTAATAAATCATTATGTACCCAGCCAACCTTATATGATATATCCCAAAATAATAAGAATGAATAAACTAAAATAATAATATCTGATGATGATTTTTTATTAGTTAGAAACAGTCTAATTAAATATAATATAAATGCAATTATTAATAATTTAGCATATGATGTTGCAGGATATAATCTAGTATGCTCTGTCTTATATCCAAGCTTGTAGGCAACAACTATATCAACTATTAATAATGTAAATGCAATTATAAAACCAATTAAATGCTTCTTTAGATTACTTAATTGAAAGAAACTTTTAAATTTTAATAAGGTGTTATTATAAGATTTTTTAAAAAAATCTCCAAGAACATTTACCATTCTCATAGTGCCACCTCCGAATCAATACTATCTTCAATATTTTCATAAAATAATGAAATTAATTGACGATGTAATCTTTCATAATCTTTTCTACCAACTAATTCTTCTCTAATTCTTGGATATTCTAAATCAACATCCAAAATAGATTTGATGTGTTTAGGCTCCATAACTACAATTCTATCTGATAGCAAAATCGCCTCATCAATATCATGAGTTATAAAAACAACAGTTTTTTTATGTTCCTTTGATAATTTTGATATTAATTCTTGTAATTCTAATCTTAATCTTGGATCTATTGCTGAAAATGGCTCATCTAATAATAAAATATCAGCCTCTAAAGCAAGAGCACGTGCTATTGCTACACGTTGTTGCATACCACCTGATAATTCAAATGGATATTTATTTTTAGCACTAGTTAATCCTACTTGATCTATATATTCATCAACCTTTTTATTTCTTTCATCTCTTGTAAATAGTTTTCTTTTTGCTGATTGCTTTGCTCCAAATAATATATTTTGTCTTACTGTTTGCCAAGGAAACAATGAATAATTTTGAAATACTACAGCTCTATCAACGCCAGGTCCTTTGATTTCCTTACCATCAATTAATACCTCACCTGATTTAGCTTTATTTAAACCATTTAAAATACTTAATAATGTTGATTTACCACAACCAGAGGCACCTAATATGCAGACAAACTCACCCTCTTTAATATTTAAATTAATATTTTCAAGAGCACCAAATATTGTCTTTTTACCAACATAATCAAAAGATATATTTTTTATTTCAATTTTATCTGCCATTATTATCGACTCCTATCCTTCAAATAAAGGTGTAGATAGATACTTTCCTCCACCATCAGGTAGTAACACAACTATATTTTTTCCTTTATTTTCTATTCTTCTTCCTACTATTTTTGCCGCGTGCAATACAGCACCTGATGAAATGCCTATTAAAACACCATCAATTCTTGCCACATCTCTTGCGGCTATATAAGAATCCTCATCAGTTACAGCTATTATTTCATCATATATATCTATATCTAATGTAATTGGCACAAAGCCTGCACCTAAGCCTTGAAGCTTATGAGGACCAGATTTTCCTTCTGATAATACTGGAGATGACTTTGGCTCAACAGCTATTATCTTTACATCTGGATTTCTTTCCTTTAAATATTTACCAACACCTGAAATTGTTCCACCTGTACCAACACCACAAATAAATATATCTATGGCACCACCTAAGTCAGACCAAATCTCAGGTCCTGTTGTTTTATAATGTGCCTTTGGATTAGCTAAATTTGTAAATTGACCTGGAATAAAGCTATGTGGTATTTCTTTTGCTAATTCACGTGCTTTTTGAATAGCACCCTTCATACCAAGCTTTCCTTCAGTTAATACAATTTTTGCTCCATAGGCTTCTAATAATTTAACTCTTTCATAAGACATTGAATCAGGCATAGTTAAAATTATTTTATAGCCTCTTGCTGCTGCTAGTGCTGCAAGACCTATACCTGTATTACCACTTGTTGGCTCAATAATTACTGAGTCACTTACTAATAATTTCTTTTCTTCAGCGTCTTTAATCATTTCAAGGGCTATTCTGTCTTTAACAGATCCAGCCGGATTAAAGAATTCTAATTTTGAAAATATTTTTGAACCTAAATTATATTTTTTTTCAAATCCTTTTAGCTCCACAAGTGGAGTATGACCTATTAATTGAGATAGCCCTTGATATACTTTCATATTTAAAACCTTAGCCAATAATGGCCCTTTCATTACTTATTGTATTCGTTAAATAATGCTAGCTTA